>Ga0136596_1000690_pt1 | contig 16393 bp, 12 predicted proteins | sample AntRauTorcE11897_FD_101387 | JGI IMG/M metagenome (GOLD analysis project Ga0136596, IMG submission 101387) | Saline lake microbial communities from Rauer Islands, Antarctica - Metagenome Torckler E11 #897 | ecosystem: Environmental > Aquatic > Non-marine Saline and Alkaline > Saline | place... | reverse complement strand
TAAAACCGGTGATAGAATGGCTTCGTTCAGCTCTTCGGGGCTGGTAATACCGGTCAGGGATTCAACCCTGTCCCGAAAGACAATCACGGGCGTTTCAAATCGGGTTTTGCTGATCTGGAAACCGGTATCTGAATAGGATTGGATAATCCGGGAATCAGATTTTATATACGGGGTAACGTCCATATCAGACCTATGCCGGTACTTCCTCAAGCTCGGGACGCAAGGCATCCCGATTGATATACAGCAGTAATGGTGTGGCAATAAAGACCGAAGAATATGTACCGATCAGGATACCGACAATCAGTGCTGCGATAAAGGCGCTCAGCACTTCACCACCAAAGAACCAGAGCGCAAGCAGCGCCAGCAAGGTCGTGATACTGGTCATCAAGGTCCGGCCAAGCATCTGGTTGATCGATAGATTAAAAACATCGCCTAATGGACGTCTTTTAAATTTACGCAGATTTTCACGCACCCTGTCAAAGACGACCACGGTATCGTTAATCGAATAGCCTGCGACCATAAGAACAGCCGCAACTGTGGCAAGGCCGAATTCAATCTGGGTAAAGGCAAAGAACCCAAGGGTTAGAATCGTATCGTGAATAAGCGCGCTAACAGCGGCAATCCCGAAGGGCCATTCAAAACGAACCCAGATATACAGCATAATACCGATAAGAGAGAAAAAGACGGCTTTTGCACCGGCTTCGATCAGTTCTTTACCGACTTGCGGTCCGACATATTCAACGCGGCGATATTCAATAACAACATCATCAATTGCAGATTTAATGGTGTTCAAAAGTTCTACCTGGCTTTGTTCGCCGGCATCATCCTGTTGTGGGACGCGGATGAGAACCTCGTCTTCTGCACCGAACTCCTGAATGCTGACCGAACCAAGCTCAAGACCGGAAAAACGGCTCCGTAAATCGGAGATATTGGCAGGGCCATCGGTTTTGATTTCAATCAGCGTACCACCTGTGAAATCAATACCGAAATTCAGACCTACGGTAAAGAGCTGTAACAGGCAGGCAAAGATCACGGCGATCGACAGGCCAAACGAAAGACGGCGCTTTTCAACAAATTTGATATCTGTATCAGGTTTTACAAGCTTCAATAAAGGCATGTTGTTTTTCCTTATCTCTTACCTTAAATCGGCAAATGCTGCGGACGGGTTTTGTTTAACCATGTGATGACAATCAGGCGGCTTAACAGAACGGCGGAGAACATCGAGGTGATAATCCCGATGCCAAGGGTCACGGCAAAGCCTTTGATGGGCCCCGAACCGAAAGAGAACAGTAACAGAGCAGCAATCAACGTGGTGATATTGGCATCAACAATGGTAGATAGCGATTGTTTGTAACCGGCATCAATGGAGCCGATTATTGAACGCCCCAGACGGTATTCTTCGCGTATACGTTCAAAAATCAGAACATTGGCATCAACTGCCATACCGATCGTCAGAACAATACCGGCAATACCCGGCAGGGTCAGTGTGGCCTGTAAGACTGACAATGCGGCAAAGATCAGTGCAATGTTCAGGAACAGGGAGATATTGGCAAACAAGCCGAATAAACCATAGCTTATCAATATATAAATAAAGACCAATGCCAGACCGACCAGACTGGCCATCTTACCAGATTCAATCGAATCTGCGCCAAGTGACGGGCCAACAGTGCGTTCTTCCATAATTTTCAAAGGCGCTGGCAGGGCACCGGCACGGATCAGGATGGCAAGATTGGTGGCTTCCTCGACGGTGAAACCACCGCTGATCTGGCCGCGTCCGCCACAAATTCGTGATTGAATAACCGGCGCGCTGACGACCTCTTTATCAAGGACAATCGCAAAGGGCTCTTTGGTGTGTTCTGTGGTGACATCACAAAACCGCTTTGCACCAACGGCATTTAATTGAAAGGAGACCACCGGACGATTGTTTTCATCAAAAGCCGGCTGGGCATTGGTAATCATATCACCGGATATCATAGAACGTCTGTGAACGGCGATCCGTTGCGCCGGTTGTTCCTGCATAGGCAGTAACATGGTTCCCCGGGTTCGTCCTGTGGCCGTTTCATCGACCAGATGGAAAGAAAGCTTGGCTTCTGTATTAAGAATTTCCTTGATGGCTTCAGGATCATCAACACCGGGCAATTGCAGCAGGATACGATCTGTACCCTGACGCTGAATAACGGGTTCTTTCGTGCCGGTCTCGTCAATGCGGCGACGAACAATCTCAAGCGATTGGGATATTGTCTGATCCTGAATCTGGGTCAGTCCCATCAGGCCATATTGAACGGTAATAACGCCATCATCGCTGGTTTCAACTTCCAGATTTTCTTCCAGATTACGGGCAATGCGGTAGGCCTCTTCGCGATCCTGTTCTGGATTAGCAAGGCGGACCTGAAAGCCATTTTCAATTTTGGTCGGCCGTTGGAAGGCAATGTTTTTATCACGGAATTCTGAAACCGCGCCATCCATCAGGGCCTCTACCCGCTCGTCAATTAGCGAGCCCATTTCGACCTGCATCAGAATATGTGAGCCACCCTGTAGATCAAGACCAAGACTGATGGTCTTATTCGGAAGCCAGCTGGATATTTCCGCCATCTTTTCCTGCGCTGTAACAGGCAGGACATTTGGCAATGCATACATAATCCCCCAAAGGCAGACGAGCATAACAAAGATTTTTTTAGTGACGGAAAAATGCATCCGGGCCCCCGAAATCTGATAAGTTATTTATTATTTTGTCGATTTTTTCGGTTTATCAGCAGGTGTCGTATCATTCGCTGCCGGAACTTTATTCCGTTGGCTCATGATCGTTGACCGTACAGCTGTAACCTTTACCCCGTCAGAAAGTTCGATTTCGACTTCTTCATCGCCGACCAGCTTTTTCACGGTACCGACAAGGCCACCACCTGTAACAACGCGGTCACCCCGACGCAGTTCATTAATCATGCGGCGATGTTCGGCAATTCTTTTATTTTGCGGACGCATAATAAGAAAATAAAAGATCAAAAACACCAGAACCAAAGGCATTAAAGAAACCAGAAGGCTTGGTTCACCGGCTGTCGTCGTGGCATCAGCTGCCCATGCTGTTGAAATAAGCATATAAAACTCCCATTTAGTATAAAGTTGTGCCACATTAACGTGACTTATATGTAACCTCAATAGCTATTATTAAAAAAAATGAAAAAGCCCATTCTTATAACCGTTACCGCTGTTCTGACCATAGGCCTTATGCTCTGGCTTGCCGCGCCTTATATTGGCGGTTATGTCGCCAAAGGTGAACTGTCTAAGCTTGGATTCGACAAGGTTGAGCTGAGTACCCCGCGGGTAGGCCTAAGCGGCGTTATGATTGACCATCTTGAGCTTCATCAGGATAAGGAAACGATTATTGCTGACGGGATATATATAAAGTGGAACAGATTTAACCCTACCGACATTAGTGATATTTCAGTGACTGGGCTCTCCCTGCCCCTTTATGCGTCGTCCCCTACCCGCCCGTTGGGAATGGATTTAAATCTACCCAAGAGCAACAAGCCGTCAGACACCACGCTTGATTTGCCGGATATCAGTATTAAAACGACCCGGGTCCGGCTTCACTATGGCGCCTTTAAGGCCGAGTCGACAATAAAAAACATAGGCTTTATACGTCAGCCGAAAGACGCCGTATATGAAATCAAAGCAGATATGGCGCTTAATGATGCTGGCGTCGAAGGCGATCTTGGCCTCAAAGGCCATATCCGCTCTGCACAAGATTACAATCTGACTCTTAACGTGAATGGATTGTCGGCGGAGCTTGAAACGCCCTTGCCGATGGCGGCAAAGCGCGTTAATGGATGGATTACAGCAGTGCGCCAACCTGATGCGGCGCAGCCTGTTGTCGCCTCTGAAGTGACGTATGGTATTTTGACGGCTGGCGGCGCCACATTTCAGTCTGTAACATCGACTTTTGGCCAGACGTCCCCTGGTCTTTATAGCTTTTCAGCCGAAGGCTACGGGGCAAATCAGGCCGCGCGGATTTCCCTGTTTGCCGAGGCAAATACCCTACAGCCCGCCTTAACCGGAAATATTGATATAACATCGAAAGACATGTCGGCTGCCGGTCCTGCACTGGCCCAATATAATCTGCCTGATATTTCGGGCGCGCTTGAACTACGGTCTAATTTCAGCCTGATCCCTGATCCTGATAAAGGGTGGCTCGATTATACGGGCTGGGCCGGTACGGCCGAATTATCTACAGACTTTAAAGATATAAACTACAAGAACATCAAGTCTCTGGATGCAAATCTTAGCGCAAAAATGGATATTACTGATCGTAAGCTACAGCTTAAATCTAACTTTAAAGCTGCCGCGCCAGTACGCGCAGGCGATATCGCTGTTGATATTACGGGCGACAAAGCGTTGCAGGTTTTCACTGCGAACGGTACGGTTAACAATCTGGCCTTTGATTTTGGTGCCTTAAAGCAGGGACAGCTGAAAGCCCGCTATGATAATAAGACAAAAGCTGTTGATTACAGCTTGAATAATGTCCTGATCGAACCTTCCGGCGCTTATCAGAAATACCCTCCTATTCGTGCGGATGTTTCTGGCAACTATGATGGAAAAGCTTACTTTAACATTGACGGTCAAGATGCTGATAAAGTTGTAAAATTATCTGCGAATGGCCATTATGATCCGGCTATTGGCCGTCTTGAGGGGCGCTATACGCTTCGCCCAATAAAGGGTGTTACGCCCAAATTTATCAATAAAGTTTTTCCGGACAACAATTTTAATATCCAGACTTTGACCGGTGATCTCAGTTTGGCGGGTAAAGGGCATTACCAGTCAGGCGCTGTGGCCACAGAACAAGATATAAAGCTGGAAAATATTACCGGTCTTATAGATAGAATATCGGTTCAAGGTGTAAACGGCGTTCTTAATTTACATGCGGGATCGGAAATCAGCATGAAAAATCAGGAGCTGTTTATCGGTGGCCTCGAAGTTGCCGGCCTGCCCTTAAAAGAAGGTCTCATTAATTTTAATTACGAGGGCAAAGCACAGACCTTGCGTATTAATACTATGAAGTGGTCTCTGGCAGGTGGTCAGGTGACAGCAGAACCTTTTACACTGGATCTGAAAAATATGAATACAGAATTCGTTCTTATCGCTGACAATATGGCTTTGCCGCAATTGTTCCAGTTGGCTCCTATGGATGGTCTGGAGGCGACTGGTGCTGTCAGTGGCCGCATTCCGGTCAAAATGCATGATGGCGTCGTATCGGTTAAGAACGCCGAGCTGACATCCGAAGTAGACGGTGTTATCCGTTATAACCCGTCAGAAATGCCTGCATTCCTGAAATCAAATAATGAATATATTTCGATATTACGCGAAGCTTTGAAAAATTATAATTACGATTCTATATCCCTATCTCTATCCGGCGAAACGGGTAAGGAGCAAACCATCCACCTAAGCGCTACCGGGTCTAATCCCGACTTTTATGATGGACGACCCGTTAATCTGAACCTGAATCTGGAAGGCGCTCTGGACAATTTATTGAAATTTAACCTTGGCACGTATTCAATTCCAGATAGAATACGTAAGCAACTCGAAAATTTTGAGGCACAACAATGAAAATAAAACTTCCACTCTTGATATTGCTAGCTGGTTTTCTGCCAGCGGCAGCGTGTACACCTACTGTAAAAGTTCAGGCGCCTGATAAGCCTATCGAAATCAATCTAAATGTGAAAATTGAACAGGAAGTTCGTGTCCGTGTTGAACGTGATCTTGAAAACCTGTTTGAAGAAGATCCTGAACTGTTCGGTGTTTCGGCATCTGAGTAACCTAACCTGGAGTATGAATAAATGAAGTTAGCATCTTTTAAAAAAGCGAGTTTGACGGCTGTATTCCTAATGGGGTTTTCGGCAAGTGTATTTGCAGCCGACCTTAATACCTATAAGTCACAAGGTTTAATCGGCGAACAGCCTAATGGGCTGGTCGGTGTGGTTATTGCTTCTCCATCACAGGAGCTGCAGCGGACTGTTGATCAAATCAATAGTGAGCGCCTACAAAAATATCAGGGTGTGGCCGCAAAAAACAATCTTACACTGGATAAGGTTCAGGCTTTGGCCGGTGCCAAATTGATTCGCCAATCACCTGATGGAAATTATATTCAGGATAGCTCGGGCACATGGATACGGAAGTAGAGCGCATAAGCGCTCCTTCCCTTTTCTCAGGCATCTTTACGGATAATCGCAGCTGTCACTTGTGACATCAATAAAGGAACGCTGTCCTTTAGCTATGGTAAACCGGTGTTCTTTATCACCAATAACCATAGAATGATGAATGGGTAACAGCCCTTCTTTGAGGACTTCCTTACCGCCCAAGCGGGTAAAGCTAACCTTTACCGGTTTACCCGGATCATACCAGGATTCAGGATTTCCGCTGCTGCTAACCGCAGGCTCACCAGAGGCCGTAATGGTAACCGTTTTGTTCACAAAAGAGACAAAGCTGTCCGGACCACTGTAAAACGGTGTACGGGTCACAAAGCGTTTTGTATCAGGCTCCGTACAATTTCGTGGTGGCTGGGCAGAACGGATCACGAACTCCAAACGGTCTTTGGCAATGCCGTCTTTTAATTGTTGGCGGGCAAGATCAGCCAGTTCTTTGAGCGGGCCTGTCGGAACTTCGGACTGATAGCGGTTCTGAAGCTTATCATATTCCATTTTCAGGGTCTGCAGGTTCGCATCCAGCGCTGTCATACGTTCTTCCAGCGCTTTTTTCTCATCCTGCAGTTTTATAGCCTGCTGTTTATAGGCGGCTTCACTGCTCCGGACAACCTGACCGCCCAGCCAATAGAAAAACCCTGACAGTATCGCCAGAAAAATTAACATAGACATCATTTTGCGTTTACGCTCTGCCGCTCTGCGCCGGTAACGACTTCCAGGGTCATATAAACTCATAGATTATATCTCCGTATATTCTGCTTAAAGGCCAAAGTAGTACTTAGCTAATATCGTATAAGCCACCCACATTATAAGTACAAGAGGGATACCTGCAACCATGAAATCTTTAAATTTATAGTGACCGGGTCCCATGACCAGAAGATTGGTTTGATATCCGATCGGCGAGGCAAAAGAACAGTTTGCCGCAAAGACAATCGTCATCGCAAAAATCATAGGATCCACCCCAACTTCAGAAGCAAGATTGATGGCTATAGGTGTAAATAGAATAGCACAGGCATTATTCGTAAGCAAATTGGTCGCGATCGCCACAAGGATAAATAATGTCGAAGCTGCAATCAGCGGATTTTGCATAATCTGCATGGATAAAAGCCCATGCGCAATGTACATAGCACCACCAGTGACTTGCAAGAATGTCCCAAGCGCAAGCGCTGAACCGACCAAAAAGAAAATTTTCTGGTCAAAAGCCCGCATAACCTGCGGCACATTCAAACATCCAGCAATAACCATGGCGACCGCGCCGGTTACGGCGGCAACTGTAATCGGCAGTATCCCGGTAGATGCTGCAATGATTGTGCCCAGAAAGATCATTCCGGCAATTCTTGATTTTTCCTTGACGGGGATATCTTCCCTGGATCCGGCCAATACAATCATATCCGGATTATCCCGCAGGGCATAAATATCTTTTTGTAGGCCTGCCACCAACAAGACGTCACCCGGTTTCAGGCGCATTTGGTGCAAACGGCGTCTGACGACATTTGATCGGCGCTGTATACCCAGTACCAGACAGTTCAAGCTGGATTGAAAGTCGACTTGCCCAACAGACATATCGATGAATTTTGATTGTGGCGGGATCATCACTTCGGATAAAATCCGAATGTCATTCATATCTTTGCCACGCTCTGTGGGCTCGCTTTGTTCGGGATTTTCTTTATTTTCTTGGGCCTGGTCTATGTGAAGATTAATTTCAGCATCTGATTCCTCATCTCCAGATAATAAAAACCCTGGGTGTGAAGATAATACATCAAGCATGCCTTTACGTGTTGTCGCGACGATAAGGATATCACTTGCCCGCAATTCGCACCCCTCAAATGGTGGCAAAATCAGACTGCCATGGCGTTGGACCATGCGGACAGAGACGCCCGGGAGCTTTTCAATATGGCCTTTTTCACCTACTGTTTGGTCAATCAATTTGCTGTCAGAACCAATGTCAAGCTCGGCAATAAAGGTTTCATCTTCCTTTTGCAGGCCTTGTGTTAAGGAAGCGCGGGTTGGTAAAAGCCATGGCATTATAAAGGCCACATAAATAACACCTACAGCAGCAAGCATTGCACCGGGAATTGTAAATTGGAAAAAGGTAAAAGCGGGAAATCCAAGATCGCTCAGCGCGGTTGAAACCAGCATGTTTGTTGATGACCCCACCAATGTTGTCATCCCCCCCAGAATCGCAACGAAGCTAAGCGGGATCATTAATCGGGAATCACATACCTGTAGTTTTGCGCCAAAGGCCTGCAGTACTGGGATGGCAATAATAACCAGCGGCGTGTTGTTCAGAAAAGCACTGAGAACCAATACAAACACGAATATTAAGATTAACCCCAGTAGAATTAATCGGCCTTTCATGCGAAGCAGCACCTGCGTAATCGGGGTCAGAGCAGCCGTTTGAATTAGTGCCTGCCCAATTACCAGCAGCGCCAGAACAGCAATCAGCGATGGGTTGGAAAACCCGAGTAATAACTGGGCGGGAGATAACTGATTATCGCCCCAGTTATCCGGCAACGGGAATATTTGTCCAAACAGCATTAGAACAGTGAGCAGGACAATAGAACTAACCTCTAACGGCAGTTGATCGCTTGAGAGCATAATGAAGGCAACAAGCACCATAAATATGCCAAACCACATATGGATTGCGGGGTCTATCAGAAAAGCTAAGGATTCCATATTACTCCTCGACGTTTGTAGTATCGTTGAGGAGAATTTGTGGAGCTGTGATTTCGCCCAGATACTTAAAGCCAACCCGCATCAACAAAGCAGTTTCGCTTTCACCCGTAGAGCGGTCGGTTATCCGGCGAACGCCTTGCACCCCGAAGGTAAAACATTCATCATTATAAAGCAGTCCGGCATTAGCCTGTCTTAACCCCGGTTCTTCACCAAGATCCATCAGCGTATTGGCATTGACCTCCCACTTGGGCGTTAGTCTATAGGCCGCACCGGTCTGAAGCTGCTCGCGGGTTCCTTCAAAGCTGGTCCCGTCGACTGCAGCTGAATAGGTATAGCGTGATGTCCAGAGTAAGTTTTGATACCGTCCTGAAGCCTGAACTTCATGACGGCGCGGGGTTAGATTGTTACGGTCCAGCTGGAACCGGTAGTCAAGATCAATGAGTGGAGCCAGTTTTATATTCAATTCGCCGACATAGTTAGAATAATTATCGCTAAGACCGGAACCGTCAGGGAATATATCGCTATTATCAAACTGATAACTCTGACCAATAAAGCCCTGAATAGAATTGCCGCCATATCCGAAAACACCACTGCCTAAGCCATAGGTGATACGGGTGCCCTCATCTTGCAGGTCTTCCCCGGGGACACGACTTGTTTCAAACAGGTTTAAAACATCAAGCTGGAAATCTTTACTGTCTTCATTGGGAATCTCATCTTTATTTATGCTATCACCGGTGGTAAAGGCGACTTTTGGTTCCACCGTATACTGGGCTTTTGTCCCGTTTTTAACAAGCGGATAAGAGAGCTCGGTTTGTATCTGTGGGAAAAAACGGACCTGGTCTATATCATTATCAACTGTAGGATCGTTCAGCGCATCTTCATGGTCTTGAACATAGTAATAATCGACGCGCGAGCTGGCTGTCGTAACAGCAGAAAGTCCAAACCCTGTTACATGATCATGGCGCCAGCCAAGTTCAGCCGAAGCGCGGGCCACGTCCTGCCCGTCGGCGCTTCGTTTAAGGCCCAGAAAGCCCAGCTCCGTTGACCAGCGACCGCCAAGTAATGCTTCAGGTTCACCAAGCATTGAATGGTAGACCGAGGGCAAAACATCAGGCTGTGATGGCCGTACGCCCAAGCGAATATCATGAAACTGTTGCGCATTCATATTGGTATAATTGCGTCCGGAGAACCGTTCAGCATAAAGAATATTCTCAAGAACGTCTTCGGTACTGATATCATAAAGCCGGAGATATTCTTTATCTGACGCCCGCATGACATTAAAACCGGTCCGCCATTTCTCATTAAGATCAAAGCGCCCCTCGCCTTCCATGTGACCGCGTGTCAAATTTTCTTCTATACGGCCATCTTCTTCGGTACGGTCAGAATTGAAGGCTACTGATGGCTCCAGATTAACATAGCCGTTATCAAAATTCTGACGATATTTGACTTGGCTCCAGACCCCTTGCTTTGTTGTGGGTTTAACGTAGAAAGTGGCGTCTTTAGTTTCATCAATAGCCCAGTAATAGGCAGCATCGGCAAAGATACCAAGTTCGCTGTTCCACCCGCCACCGGGACGCAGGAAACCGCTTTTTTGTTTAATGCGGGGATCGGGATGACTGAATATAGGTGTGTAGGCAAAAGGCACACCCAGAAATTCAAGACGCGCATTTTTGTATTTTACGCTGCCTCGTTCCTGATCATAGTCGACCTTATCGGCTCTGATCTGCCAGAGCGGTTCTTTATCAGGATTGTTTTCGCATATTTTACAAGGGGTGAAGCTGGCATTTTCCATCAACAAACGGTTACCATCGCGACGTTCGGCATCTGCGGCGACAAATCGCGATCCATCCGTTAAATAGGATGTGAGGCCATGGACAAAGCCATCTTTCATCTGGTTTGACAGCTCAAGATACTCGGCAAAATGAACCCGTCCATCTTTATCTAGTAAACTAACATTACCAATGGCCGTAACGCGATCATTGCGTAAATCGTAAACCACCTGATCGGCATGCAGGATTTGTTCTTCCTGTATAAGCTCGACATCGCCTATTGCAGACACAGTCTGGCTGGCATCGTTATGGTCAAGTCTATCGGCAGTGAAATGAACGGGTGGATTTTCCAGGGCAAAGGCTTGCGAGGAGATAGTCGTCATTAAAATCAAAAGACTGCATAGAATAAATATTCTACACCTGTAAAAAAGTCCGAGATTAAAGGATTGCCCCTGCCACATAAATAAAGACCACTGTCTGTCTGATAAAACGCTGATCTGTATTTTTGTAGATTGGCGCGCGCGAGTCAATAAAGGATAAAGAATATCAGGCTTTAAAAAACGCCGGAACCTCATCGCCAAAGCCCTGAACATTTTTATTGGCCGAGCTCTCATTTGTCGGTGTCTCTGGCTTTTTATCTTTTGATTTCTGAGCGCTTGCCGGTTTTTCTGACTTTTTGGATGAGACTTTATCAACCTCCGAAGCCGTTTTAATTCTAGCGACTTTTGGAGAGTCTTCTTTTTTAGCTGACGTTTTTTTAGACGCCGGTTTCTTGTCGCCCTCTATTTTGTCATCGTCGTCTTTGGCTTCAGGCGCAGGTTTAGGTGCCTTTTTACTACCATCAAGGCTGATTTCCTCGATTGGCTTTTTGACGAGATTTTCGACATTGGTCAAGAACTTCTTATCGCTTGGTGCAACCAGCATGAAAGCGCGGCCGGATTTTCCGGCACGACCTGTGCGGCCAATACGGTGGATGTAATCTTCGGCATTCATCGGCACATCGTAATTAAAGACGTGCGAAACGCCGCTTATATCAATGCCACGGGCAACGACGTCACTGCAAACCAGCAGTGAAATTTCACCGCTTCTAAAATCGTCAAGTGTACGGGTCCGGTATTTCTGTTCAATATCACCGTGAATTGAGCCAACTTTATAGCCAAGTTTGCTCAATGATTTTTCGACACCTTCAATATCACGTTTCCGGTTGCAGAAAATAAAAGCATTCTGAACGTTTTCCTGCGTGATAATGCTTTTCAAAGCTTCTGGTTTGTCTTTAGCTGGAACGCGGATCATAAACTGTTCGACATTTTCAGCCGGTTTTGACGTTGCGGCAACCTTGATCGTTTTCGGATTGCTAAGATACTGGTCAGCCAGTTTTGAAATGGCTTTTGGCATTGTCGCTGAAAAGAACAGTGTCTGACGTAATGGCGGAATAAGAGAGACAATTTTCTCAAGATCGGGAATAAAGCCCATATCAAGCATCCGGTCGGCTTCATCAATCACAAGGATTTTAATATCCGCCAGAATGATATTACCGCGACCGAACAGGTCCAGTAAACGACCAGGAGTCGCAATCAGGACATCTACGCCTTGTTCCAGTTCTTTAATCTGTTCACCCATAGAACTACCACCCGTAAGGAGGGTTTTGGTTAATTTATGGTATTTGCCAAATTGGTCAAAATGTTCGGCAATCTGTGCGGCCAATTCGCGTGTCGGGGTCAGGATCAATGACCGTGGCATCCGCGCTTTGGCGCGACCACCAGCCAGCATTTCTATCATTGGTAATGTAAAGGAGGCGGTTTTACCGGTCCCTGTCTGGGCAAGGCCAAGGACGTCACGTCCCATCAGCGCGATCGGAATCGCTGCTTCCTGGATCGGAGTTGGTTCTTTGAACCCCATGTCCTCAATGGCTTCTAATACTTTTTCGCCAAGGCCTAATTCAGTAAAGCCCATGCAATCCTCTTTCTCTTACTATTTCTTGCAAAAATGCAATTTCCTGCGTAGGGTTAAATTAAATAAACATAAAGTGATGTCAAGGAAATTCGGTTTTATTTCTCTGAGAAAGGGGCGCAAATGTCCAAGCAGACTGAAAATACAGAAGATAACATTCATGCTTTAACCCGGGTATCCGGAACAGCATTACAATCTAGTCATGATCAAAATCCGGGTACGGATCTTCATCTTGATGCGCTTGATCATATTCATGTCAATATGAGCGCTGTGGAGCGACGGACAAAAACCCTTGGTGGCCGGAGAACCGTAAAGAAGCAATGGCAGGCCGCATGGTTGTTAAAGGCATTATCCTGTATAGATCTGACCACCTTATCCGGTGATGATACACCGGGCCGGGTCAAGCGTCTTTGTGCCAAGGCCAGAAACCCTATCCGTCCCGATCTTGTCGAGGCGCTTGGTATTGAAGATTTACATCTGACCACCGGCGCTGTTTGTGTTTACCATGAAATGGTTGAAACAGCGGTCGAGGCATTGCAGGGTACCAATATCCCCGTTGCAGCTGTCTCCACCGGCTTTCCACATGGGTTGTCACCTTTTAAACAACGGCTGGGTGAAATTGAAGCGTCGGTACAGGCCGGTGCGCGTGAAATTGATATTGTTATTACCCGCCATCACGTTCTACGCCAGAATTGGGAGGCGCTGTATAATGAAGTCAAAAGCTTCAAACAGGCCTGCGGGCCGGGCGTCCATTTGAAAGCAATTCTGGCCACGGGTGAACTGGCAACCCTTCGTAATGTTGCCAAAGCAAGTATGGTTTCCATGATGGCTGGCGCAGATTTTATCAAAACATCGACCGGTAAGGAAAAAACCAATGCCACTTTGGAGTATACCCTGGTCATGACCCGGATGATCCGCGAGTATCTCGAATTTACAGGTTATAAAGTCGGCTATAAACCAGCTGGCGGCATCAGCACGGCCAAAGATGCCCTCGCCTATCAGGTCTTAATGAAGGAAGAACTGGGCAATGAATGGCTGCAACCCGATCTGTTCCGTTTTGGCGCCTCCAGCCTGCTGGGGGATATTGAACGTCAGCTTGAACATTATGTGACCGGTCAGTATTCAGCAGGACACAGGCATCCGATAGCGTAAATTGCCAATAAACAACTAATATGACTTAAAATCAGGGAAATGGAATTATGAGCAAAACAGAGGTAAAAGACATTTTTAAAACCATGGAATATGGCCCGGCTCTGGAAGATGACCAGCCGGCCAAAAGCTGGCTAAAGGCCCGCAACGGTAAGCTGGAGCATTATATCGGCGGAAAATTTATCAGCGGTGATCAGACATTTGAAACGCATAATCCTGCCAATGGTGAATTGCTGGCAACTGTGCCACAAGGAACAGCAAGCGATATTGACAAAGCGACTGCCGCGGCCCATAAGGCATTGAAAAAATGGCAGGCGCTCAGCTGTTATGAACGTTCCAAATATCTTTATGCCCTCGCCCGTCTTGTGCAAAAAAATGCGCGGCTGCTGGCTGTGCTGGAAACACTTGATAATGGTAAGCCCATTCGTGAAAGCCGGGATATTGATATCCCCTTGGTCGCGCGGCATTTCTACCACCATGCAGGCTGGGCGAAACTACGTGATGTGGAATTTCCTAATTATGAACCCTGCGGCGTTGTCGGTCAGGTCATTCCATGGAATTTCCCCCTATTGATGATGTCATGGAAAATTGCACCGGCCTTGGCTGCCGGTAATACGATTGTTCTGAAACCTGCGGAATTTACACCGTTAACAGCGACACTGTTTGCCGAGCTTTGCGAAAAAGCAGGTCTTCCAGCCGGTGTTGTCAATATTGTCCATGGGGATGGTAAAACCGGCGCGGCATTAGTCGAGCATAAGGATATCGCCAAGGTCGCCTTTACCGGATCGACCGATGTTGGACGGATTATACGTGAAGCCACCGCCGGCAGCGGTAAAAGCCTGACGCTGGAACTGGGCGGAAAATCACCGAATATCGTTTTTGAAGACGCTGATCTTGATAGCGCCGTTGAAGGTGTGGTTGATGGTATCTGGCTTAATCAGGGTGAAGTTTGCTGCGCGGGATCCCGCCTTTTGATTCAGGAAAGCGTTGCCGAGCGGATGATTGAAAAGCTCAAAAGCCGGATTAATACCCTTCGTCTTGGCAACCCGATGGATAAGACAATCGATATTGGTGCTGTGGTTGATAAATCACAGGTTAAACACATTCAAGAGCTTGTCGATATCGGTGTTAAGGAAGGCGCAACACTGGTTCAGCCTGATTTTGCTAAAAACACACCGGCAAGCGCCTGTTTCTATCCGCCAACAATGTTGCTGAATGTGCAGCCGGCATCCACGGTCGCCGAACAGGAAATATTTGGCCCTGTTTTATCAGTCATGAGCTTTAGAACGCATGAAGAAGCCATTGAAATTGCTAATAATACCCGTTATGGCCTCGCGGCAAGCATCTGGACGGATAATATTAATATGGCGCTGGATATGGCACCCAAGATTAAATCCGGCGTTGTTTGGATTAATTCAACCAATATGCTTGATGCTGCTGTTGGTTTTGGTGGATATCGTGAATCCGGCTATGGCCGTGAAGGCGGCGCTGAAGGCATGTACGCCTATCTTAAACCCAAGTATCAACAAACTTTAAAGCCATACTCAAAGCAAAAAGAAAAACCGTCTAAATCAACGGTATCAAATGATGAAACGCTTATCGGTATAGACCGTACAGCCAAACTATATATCGGCGGTAAACAGGATCGTCCGGATGGCAATTACAGCATTGATATTTTAGGGGATGACGGCAAGTTTATCGGTCAGGTTGGCGAAGGTAACCGTAAGGATATCCGCAATGCTGTCGAAGCTGCCGCAAAGGCTGACAGCTGGTCAAAGGCACCGCATCATACGCGGGCGCAGATTTTGTACTATATTGCTGAAAATCTTGAAAGTCGCAAAAATGAATTTGTTGATCGCCTGCGTCAGATGACCGGTGCATCAAAATCAGCCGCGGCTGAGGAGGTTGAAACCGCCCTCTCCCGTCTGTTTACCTATGGCGCCTGGTGCGATAAATATGATGGACAGGTTCATACGCCGCCTAATCGTAGCGTTGCTGTTGCCATGAAGGAACCAGTCGGTAATATCGGTATTATCTGTCCCGATGAAGCGCCCTTACTTGGCTTTATTTCATTGGTCGCGCCTGTTATTGCCATGGGGAACCGCGCTGTTGTTATACCATCAGACCTTTATCCTTTGGCGGTGACAGATCTATATCAGGTCTTTGAGACGTCTGATCTGCCTGCCGGTGTCGTCAATATCGTGACAGGTCATCGCGGAGACCTGGCTAAAACATTAGCGGGACATCAGAACCTGGACGCACTGTGGTGCTTTGCGCCAGAGGCCGAACTCTCAACCCTTGTTGAAAGCCTTTCTATCAGCAATTTAAAGCAGACCTGGTGTAATTATGGTCTGAAACGTGACTGGTATAGTGCTGAACAGGCCGAAGGTGAAGAATATCTTCGTCATGCTACTCAGGTTAAAAATATCTGGATACCTTACGGAGAATAATTTTCCGGACAACGTTCATCGTAAAATTAAAAAATCGGGCAAAGCGCATAAAGAGCGCCGCCCGATTTTTTTTATATTTTACAATTAATTATTTAGATAAACTTGCCTTAGGATACTGTTTTGGCGCTGTCTTTGGTGCATCAGCGAGTGTTGCAGCATTCTCGGAAGCCCCTTTAGGGTTTTTCTTGAATTCGGCTTCCCATTTTTT
>Ga0136596_1000689_pt1 | contig 16397 bp, 16 predicted proteins | sample AntRauTorcE11897_FD_101387 | JGI IMG/M metagenome (GOLD analysis project Ga0136596, IMG submission 101387) | Saline lake microbial communities from Rauer Islands, Antarctica - Metagenome Torckler E11 #897 | ecosystem: Environmental > Aquatic > Non-marine Saline and Alkaline > Saline | place... | reverse complement strand
CTGCTCGCGTAAGCTGATGGCGACTTCAATCTCCCGACCTACCGGTACGAAACAGATTTCTTCAAGGCGGTGAAAGAAGTGGCCGACGGAGATGCTGATTGTGCTGTTGGGGTGATGGCAATCGATGCGCCGGTGCTGTCAGAGATCAACGACCAGTTCGGTGACCAGGTTCGCCTTGTCGGCACTTGGGATCGCGACTTTCGGGATATTCAGGTGCGCGGAGAACAGGTTATCGGCTGGCGTGCAATCCCGGAAGATACACCGGGTATCGACCAGCTTCTGACCTGGGATGACAATTATGGCGCGTGGTCGCCTGAGGTGGTGACCATTCCGGCAACCGTTGTCTACCGCGAGGGGCTAGATCGGGCTCTCGCCCAACTGCTTGAAGAAGCGGTTACAGAGAACTCTGTCGTCCTTGATGACGTCGAAAACTGATTGGCTTTTCGGTGACAATCTACCAAGTTCCTGAACTACGCGGGGCGACATCAATGTCGCCCCGTTTTTATTTCCATTTTCTTGGTCTATAGTAAAGAAACCTGATTTGACCTAATTTTCAAGGATTGAAGAAACTATGAAAATGGAAATGCCCGGGTGGTGCAGAACTGTATAGGGAGAGGGAATACATATGTTCGAGCATTGAAATGTTGCAGGAGTTGGTTGTTTTGAAAAAGAAAAAGCCGCCCAACACAGAGAGAAGGGCGTACCTTTTCTTGTGTTAGACGACGGTGCCTATTCGAGCATTGCCCTCATTTCTGGTGGCAGGTCATCAACTTCGACCCACCAGTCTGCAATCAGTTCGTGACATTTTTCAGCGTCACTGAAGAGATAGAGTGGTAGGAAAGCATGTTTGCTGCTGCTGCCAACGGCAGCAGGTTCAGCGACGACGTACCAGCCCATTTGCGAAGACGTCCAAACGTTCTCGTATTCGGAGAACTCTTTGGTCGGGCCTGTGTTAGCAGCTTCAATCCCGAACTCGTGGGAAACCACCATTGCGGCAGGGTAGTCGTCTTTCAACCAGTTACGGTTTGGTACAAACCAAGCTTCGTGGAAAGTTGCGATAGCAGTTTTGCCTTGCTGAAGGTGAGTGACACGTTCTGCACATTGCCCAAAATCTTGAGCGTAAGCCAAGCTGGTGCCAGCGAGCGTGACGATAGCAGTTAGGGTAAGGTTGCGAAAGGACATTGTAATACTCCAGGTTTACTGTTACGTTCAGAAAAAACAATACACCATAAATTGTATATTGTCAATGCGTTCAGAAATAAGCTTAGTGCAAAAGAAAAAACACTGTAAATACGGTGTTTTTTCGGATGGCGGGCCCACGAGGAGTCTCGGTCATTACATGACCAGTATACCTTTTGGATATTTTATTCGGCTTCGCCTCTAAACTACCTCAAAAGCTTTTCGAGTCCTCGTGGACCTCTCAAAATATAAAAAACCTAAAGCTGGTCGCTTAAAGCTTCTTATTTTGCGGGCAAGAAACCTGGCTTTCAGAACTGTATGGGGAGAGGGAGTATATCAGGAGTAGTATTCAGGTATTGCAGAAGTTGGTTATATAAAAAGACGAAAGCCACCGAAGCGACATTTCGCTGGTGGCTGTGATTGCGTCACCAAGTTTTGGTAACGCAAGTGTTTTCCGTGACGACTCCGTCAACCTCGCTGTAGCGACAATCTATAGAGCGGCCAGAGCAGGCGGAGAGGGTTACGAGGACGATAAGGCAAAGACCGATTTTCATTTTTGTTCTCCCGAATTGACTTTCTATACAATAGCATGAAATAGTAAACATGTCAAGTCAAGATAAAAGTTGAAAGTTCTGAATTGTTACGTGGGGTAAACGAAAAAACACTGCAAGCGCAGTGTCTTTTCAATAGCGGGTCCACGAGGAGTCTCGGTCATTACATGACCAGTATACCTTTTGGACAGATTGGTGCGCTCCGCTTCCAATCATGACGCAAAAGCTTTTCGAGCCCTCGTGGACCTCGAAAATTATGTCATTATAAAACTCCATTTTCTTCTTCCTATTTTTGCGGGCAAGAAACCTGGCTTTCAGAACTGTATAGGGAGAGGGAGTATATCAGGAGTAGTATTGAAATGTTGCAGGAGTTGGTTGTGTAAAAGAAAAGCCGCCACCCAGAATAGGGAGGCGACAGGATTGTTACGGACGAAAGAGCTGCTTTTTTTTTCTTTTTCTTCTTTCGCTTGGGTGTTTCAACGATTGGCGGCTGATTGATTTTCTCCTCCAAGTTGAGAAGAAGTATCAGTACCAGAATATAGACAATCACAAAGATAGTCACATCAATCAGGTCACCACGCACCATTGCATTTGGGATAGGTTCAGAGGGCTGTATTTTCCAGAAAAACAGTTCCAAAGACCCTCCAATGATGAAAGCTGCCGTCGTTAGACGTTTACCCAAGTCGAGTGCTGTACCCCACGTAATGCGAGGTACAACAAACAGAAAAGCGGCAGGTACTGCAACGAAGCCAATGTCGGACAGATACCATCGAATGAAACCAGGTCCAACAAGAGCGTACTGCATCAGTTCTCCAATAGGATAAGTGACAGCCAACGCTTTGATGACGATTACCTGCCAAGGGTCTTTCAGTTTGTATATCGAGTGGTATAGAAACCACCCGAAGTATAAACATACAAAAGGTAGTGCCCAAGCAAAGACGGTGTGGTTTGAGAGTATATGCAAGAGAGCACTCCTTCTGTTTGTTATTGTTACTTTCTAAAAAGTATTTAATCACAAATACTTGTTTGTCAATCAAAAAGTTCTGAAACGTAACTTCGGCTAAAAGAAAATACCCAGCAAATGCTGGATATTTTCTGAAAGCGGGCCCACGAGGACTCGAACCTCGGCCGACGGTTTTGGAGACCGTTGTTCTACCACTAAACTATAGGCCCCTTTGGTCGCTACATAGTAGAGGAAAGCAGTTGGAAAATCAACACATTGTTTGGTATAGAATCTATAATCTGCTGTTTCGAGCGAATTGTACTGTGATACTCTATTTTTGTTGAGACCTATACGCATAATTTAAATTACAGGCACTCTATGAGGACAGAAAATTTTGTACTGTCTCGGAAATGGCTTTGCGGTCTGTGGGGTCGCACCAGACAATTTCTTGGTCGCGTTTTAGCCAGGTGAGCTGACGTTTGGCAAATTGTTTGCTTTTGGTTGCTATCTGTTCACACATTTCTTCGTAAGTGATTTCTTGCTGGATGTACCGGAGGATAAATCGATATTCTAATCCTAGATCGTCGAGTCGTTTGGGGGTTACTCCTGAATCGAGCAAGCTTTGCACTTCTGCAATCATGCCCTGGTCGAGTCTGGTATGTAGTCGCGTGTGAATATTTTGGTGGAGTGTTTCTTTTGCAATATCTACTCCCAGCAGCAGCCAGTCATAGTGACTTTCTGTCTTTTTTACCTCGGGGACTTCGCCCAAGGTGTGAATGATCTCGAGTGAACGCTCTAGGCGGCGACGGTTGTCTGGGTCGATGGTGTCTGCTCGGCGGGCGTCTTTTTTTCGCAATAAGTCTAATAGTTCTTCATTTGAAAATGGCTCAAGGGTTTTGCGAAAGGCTGGATTGGGCTGGACGGGGGCGGCTTGCATACTGCCACGCAGGAGCTCAAGATAGAAAAATGTTCCCCCAGCGATAATGGGTAGATGTTTTTGTCTTACTATTTCGTTCAGTGCCACCAGCGCGTCTCGTTTGAAGTCGACACCAGTGTATATGTCCATGGGGTCTGCTATATCAAGTAGATGATGCTTTACTCCATCCATTTCTTCTGGGGTGACCTTGCCGGTTCCGAGGTCCATACCGCGGTAGACTTGCCGAGAGTCAGCTGAAATCACTTCTCCGTTGCATGCTTTGGCGATTTGGATAGACAAAGACGTCTTGCCGCTTGCGGTCGGCCCTACAATGGCTATCACTTTAGGTTTTGGCATCTAGTTAGACTAGCAGGGCAGTAGGCAAAAGAAAAGGCCGGCATGCAGTGCCGGCCTTGATTATTGAACTTGAACTTTCAAGCCATACAGCTTCAGGGTCAGTAATGCTTCAGCATTACCAACAGCATCATTTTTCGGATTGTGGTCATGGACCGTTTTCCGAAGATGCTCAAAAGAGCGCTTTAGTTGTGGGGAGTCTTTAATCCCAGCCATCTCTCGACCTTCCATGAGACCTTTGTGCCGGTCACTTATATTTCTTGAACTGTGTCCAAACAAAAGAGGTCTGCTAGTGTATTTGGCCAAGTAGTAATTTAGCCAGGTCATGTCATACCCATTGTTGTCAGACCATGTTTGCGGTTTGGTATGTGGTCTAAGGTGTTCTTCTACCCACAGGACAAACTGAGGCATTACAATGGATGGATGGTCCCAGTTGAGGATTTCTTCTCTGGATTTCCCTGAGACTGCAAGCGCAGTTGGGCAATAGGTGTCATAGACTGGGCACATTCTGCCTTCGAATGTTTCCGACAAGTCTTCAGTGAGCACCACTGCACCGAACCAAAACATTGAGTTATTTGTGATGTTTGGACCATCGGTTTCAACATCAAGGACAAAACATGTTTCTGACATTTCGATTCCTCCCTACATTGTTTGTGGAGTTGATGTGCGTGAAATCCTTCACGACAGATTGTATTACTTTACTATTTTTGATGAAAATGTCCAGAGTTTGAGCTGGACATTGTTCTGTGTGCCTCGGGTGGGAATCGAACCCACACTCCTTGCGAAATACGATTTTGAGTCGTACGCGTCTACCAATTCCGCCACCGAGGCATATATATCTGTGTGTGCACAAGAGTCTATCAGAAAATACAAATAAATTCACTAATAAAAGTTCTCCCCAGGGGAGATTTGTAACTGTGCTAAAATGGAGTGAATCGAGTACGTAGACTCGGAGGTAATAAACGGTATTTCGTTATGGCATTTCAAGGTGATTCAATATATTGGGTAGAAGTAGAAAAAGTAGTCCCAAACCCCTTTCAACCACGAAGGGAGTTTGATCAAGAGAAGCTGCAGGAATTGGCAGACTCTATTCGTATGTATGGTGTACTGCAGCCACTGACAGTGACGCGCACTGAGGTGCAAAGAGATGATGGAACATTCTATACAGAGTACGAATTGATTGCTGGGGAGCGGCGTCTTAGGGCTAGTAAGCTTGCTGGTACTGCTCAAGTGCCGGTCATTATTCGTGAAGGCGAGCAAAGTGAACAAGAAAAGCTCGAACTTGCGATTATTGAAAACCTGCAGCGCGAAGACTTAAATGCAGTTGATCGTGCTCTGGCCTTCAAGCAACTAGCGGAGATGTTTGGGTTGTCGCACACTCAGGTGGCAGAAAAGGTAGGTCGTAGCCGTGAGTATGTTTCTAACTCTATCCGTCTGCTGGGATTGCCTGATAATATCCTCGAGGCACTGAAGCAAGGAAAAATGTCCGAAGGACACGCACGCACGCTTCTGATGTTGAGCGATAAGCCTGAAGAGCAAGATGTTATTTTTCGAGAAATCTTACTAAAGAAAATGTCAGTTCGTGAAGTTGAGCGGATTGTACGAAAAATCGCGACCGATAAGGTGCGCAAAAAGACAGCTGGGGATTTGGATAGCAATCTCATCGAGTACGAGAAGCAATTTACTGAGACTCTTGGTACCCGGGTGCAGATACAAAAGACTGATTTTGGCGGCAAGCTCACCATTGATTACTTCTCAGTGGAAGACTTAGAAGGGATGTTGGAACGCATGAAAAAAGAAGCGGCTGAGTTGACTCCGGCGCAAGAAATAGTTGATAAGCTCGCAGAGCATACACCACTGCAACAGGTCAAAGAAGCGCAAGAGCAGTCTGTTGATGAGTTTCCTGCTCCAGCTACTGCGCCACAGGAATCTGTGGTAACCAATCAACCGCAAGACTTGGTTGAGGAAGTGGAGGGGGTACAAATGAAGCCCGAACCAGCTCAGTATCCGTCAGAGGTCACCGCCCCTAAAAGCGTATTTCAGGCGCGTGAAATGGCTCCTTCGGAAGAAATTGAGTCGGCGTATCAATATCCTCTACGCAGAGATACTGAGACGGTCCAGCCTGAAGTGCCACAAAGCGCACCCGAGCCACAGCCAACTACTCCTAATGAAGTGCCTCAGCCGACACCTCAGGCAGCAGAGCCAGTCCCGCCAGCAGCGCACCCACACCATCAGCCGTTTGCAGCTCGGTATGCTCCGCAGTCATTTCAAAGTCCGCAGCCAGCGACTCCAGCTCCAGGTGAAAATACCCACCAGCAAACAGTGCAAAACAACGAAGAGAATGAGCAGCGAGAAGTCGAAACTCCTGCGCCTCAGTCCGCTCCAGAAAAGCCAGTGGAGGACGATAGTAGTCTGTACTCGATACGAAATTTTAACGTTTAGTATTCACCAGCTTCTTCGAGCGTGGTTTTGATTTTTCTACGAGCTACGGAAGTCTTGGCAAATTGCAACCATTTTCGACTTGGTTTGGCCGATTTTCGGGTTTGTATCTCTACGATATCTCCATTTTTCAATTCGGTATCAAGCTGAACGAGTTTTTTGTTTACAACGCTGCCAAACGTGTGTCCGCCGATTTCGGAGTGAATTGTGTACGCAAAGTCGATTGGTGTGGCACCTACCGGGAGGTCTACCACGTCACCATTTGGGGTAAATACAAAAATACGGTTGGAGAAAAAATCACTCTCAGCATCCTCGACAAAGTCGCTGGTCGGGTTGTCAGAGTCACTGTTATACGCGTGCCCAATTTGGGATATCCAGCGTGGAATCTTTTGGTAGTGCGGATCTGACGCCATTACTTCGAGGTTTTCTGCTGCCACTTCTTCTCGTTTTGAGAATGGTCGGAAAAGGTTGGGGATGAGAGAGGAGAATACAGAAGGTTTTTTGACCACGTCGCTACTGGTTGGTTGTTTGTATAAAATATGTGAAGCAACTCCAAACTCAGCCTCGCGGTGCATCTGTGAGGTACGGATTTGAATCTCCAAAATCACACTATTGGGAGTAGTGACAGTAGTGTGGATTGATTGGTAGCCATTTGGTTTTGGAAAAGCAATGTAGTCTTTTACTCGCCCGGGAAGCGGTCGCCAAAGCTCGTGGATGATACCGAGTGCTCGATAGCAATCCTCGACCGAGTCGACCACCAAACGCATCGCCAGCAAGTCATAAATCGCGTCTACATTCCACTCTTTTCGTTTCAGTTTATGAAACATGCTGTATAAACCTTTTACTCGAAACGAGGTGGAAAATCCTAAAAAGCCTACTTCCGCCAATCGCTTCTGAAGAATTTTTCGTTCGTGTTCCAGCACTGTTTCGGCCTTTCCAAACCGACTTTCTAAAATCTCCTTCACCTTATCAGACTCGGCTGGATAGACGTAGGGAAACGCGAGGTCTTCGAGTTTCTTGCGAATTTTACCCATTCCCAGTCGGTGAGCGACTGGGACGTAGATTTCCAGGGTTTCTCTGGCGATACGGGTTTGCTTTTGTGGAGGGATGTGGCTGAGAGTTCCCATGTTGTGCAAGCGGTCCACCAGCTTGATGATAAGCACACGAATATCTTGACTGGTGGCGACAAACAACTTGCGCAAACTTTCGTTGTGTCGATCGGTGCCGTAATAACGTACCGAACTTAATTTGGTGACTCCTTCGACCAAGAAAAGAATTTCTTCACCAAACTCTGTTTTGATGTCTTCAGAAGTGACTTTCGTGTCTTCGATAGTGTCGTGCAACAGTCCCGCACTAATAGTGCGTGGACCCATTCCCATGTCAGCTAGCTCGTAGCCCACAGCCGCAAGGTGTACCATATATGGTTCACCAGAGTAGCGATTGTGGTCTTTGTGCGCTTCTTTCGCATACTGATACGCACGGTTGATAAGCTCAGCGTCTGGCTTGCTGGGATTGTGGAGGTGAGAAGTAATATCTTGTGCAGAATACATACTAGTCATTCTACGCGCTATTCATAAATTGACAAGTTTGATAAATGTGTTGCGTAGAATCAAAATGCGCGATAGAGTAGTTATGTTCCAGTTTGACTGGAGCGTTCTTTGTGCCCTGCCGATATATATTGGCAAAATCCTGTGAGGAAATGATGTTGAGACCGAAAACTGTCGCTACTGTTCTGGCAAAACCTGAACATGGAGTATTTCTCCACCGCACCCCTGCAGACCAGCAGGCCTACCTGAGAAGTCTTCAGGGGCCAAACTATCCCTCAGGTTGTCGCCTCGTACCAGCACAAGAGACGCGTAAACAGCCAAGGAGGCTAACGGTGGAACAAATGAAGAATGCTCTCGCCCGGACCTGAATTCATGTAACGAACCCAAAAGGTACCTGCTCGAAGCGCAATTGCGCTTCGGGTTTTATTTTTGTTTCAATAAGTCAACCGCCAAATCAATTGTAATATCTTTAGTTTTTATATTGTCAGGGATACCGATGCGCTTGAAGCCTTTTTTTAGATACCGACCGGACTTTGATTCAAATACATTGACAAGTTTGCGCGTCTTGGGGTGGATGCCGAGCTCCGCTATCATTTTCTCTCCCTTTCTTAGCGTTTTGGGTTCTGCCAATATTTCCATGGCTCGCTCATACGTAATGTCGTAGGGATTGTCTTTCTTTGGATCCTTGAGCGACCGAAAATCACCGGCGTGCGCAATGTATGGTCCGTACTGACCTGAGTTAGCCATGACTAGTTCACCAGTCTGGGGGTGTGTGCCAAGCTCACGAGGCAGGAGGAGATACTTTACGGCCTCATCGAGAGTTACGTCTGCTGCTTTTACCTCTGGTGGTAGAGAAGCACGCCGCGGTTTTTCCAATTTCTTACCCTTTACTTTTTCTGGCGCCTCTCCGAGCTGCACATACGGTCCAAACTTACCGGTCATTACAAAGACCGGCTCGCCAGTTTCGGGGTGCTTACCGATTGGTTCTTCTGGTTTTGGGATGGTGCCATCTATCAGTCGAGCGCCATTGCAGTCAGGGAAGCGGGAACAGGACAGAAATGTGCCGTTTTTACCGAGTTTTTTATCCATGGTAGCGCCACATTCAGGACAAGGAAATTCTTTTGGACCAGGTCCGAGCGTGGTGAGTTTTTCGATATCTTCTTTGGCCTCGACTGCTTTATGGAATGGGGTGTAGAAATCTGACAGGGTTTTTTTGTAGTCTCTATCACCGGTAGCAATTTCGTCGAGTTGGTCCTCCATGTTGCTAGTAAAGTCGTCGTCAATGTAGTCGATAAAGTGTTTTTCTAAGAATGTAGAGACCACATCTCCCGTGTCTGTTGGGGTAAGGGTGCGACCGTCTTTTTCAGCATAACCACGAGCTACAATGGTGTTCATGATGGCTGCGTAGGTAGATGGGCGGCCAATGCCTCGCTTCTCCAGCTCTTTAATCAAACCGGCTTCGGTGTAGCGATTGGGTGGTTGGGTTTGTTTGGCTTCGATTTCCACCTCTTTACACTTCAGAGTATCACCTTGTGCAATCTTGGGTACTTCAGTATCTTCTCCTCGGGCTCGTTTGTCTACCTTGAGCCACCCATCAAAAATCACGCGTGAACCATTGACGCTAAAGTCGGGAATGGTTTCTTTTGCGCCTGTCACATTGGTCAGCAGTTTAGTTCTTTTTAGAGTAGCGTCAGCCATCTGTGACGATACGGCCCGTTGCCAGATGAGCTCGTAGAGAGCTTTTTGGTCGCCCGTGGCACCAGCAGTTTTTTTGCCAAAATTAGATGGTCGTACGGCTTCGTGAGCTTCTTGGGCTGATTTGCTTTTGGTTTTGTACGAGCGAGGTTGCACGTAGTCTGTGCCAAACTCTTTATGCAACAGTGCGACTATTTGTTTTTGTGCCTGCGCACTCATGTTGGTGCTGTCGGTACGCATGTAGGTGATATACCCACCTTCGTAGAGCTTTTGGGCTGCTCCCATGGTGCGCGACGGAGAAAAGCCCAGACGAGTAGAGGCAGTCTGCTGGAGGGTAGAGGTAGTAAATGGCGGCCGGGGTGACCGTTTTGATTCTGTCTCCTTGATAGACTGCACGCTCCAGTCATGAGCTTGACCAATCTTTTGGATGCGTTTGGCTTCAGCTTCTTCGCTCGGCTCTTTGGTACACGTAAACGGCATCTGTGTACTCCCTTTCTTGAGGTGGGCTGTAAGGACAAAGAAGTCTTCAGGAATAAAAGCACGAATCTCACGCTCGCGCTCCATCAAGATGCGCATGGCTGGTGATTGCACGCGCCCGGCTGAAAGCCCGTAACGCACCTTTTTCCAGATGAGACCAGACAGGTCGTAGCCTACGAGACGGTCAAGCACGCGTCGTGCTTCTTGTGCTTCTTTGAGATGGAGATCGATAGTGCGCGGCTTTTCAATGGCTGTTTTGATTGCATCCTCGGTAATTTCATTAAATGCGACTCGTTTGAGGTTTGGGTTGACGCCTTTGATAACCTCGGCTACATGCCAAGCGATAGCTTCTCCTTCACGGTCGGGGTCAGATGCCAGCAAGACCTCATCCACCTTGCTCGCCGCCTGCTGCAGTCCTTCGATGACTTTTTCTTTCCCAGGAGAAATGATGTAGCGGGGGATAAAGCCACCTTCAATATCTACCGCATCTTTGTTGGTCTTTGGGAGGTCGCGAATATGCCCAATGCTTGAGAGCACCTTGTAGTCTTTTCCTAGGTATTTTTCAATCGTCTTTGCTTTGGCTGGTGACTCTACGATAACTAACGTCTTTTTTGCTTTTGTTGCTGACATAATATGAATATTGAATGTATGAATACTATCACAGGTGGTAAATGTCAACGTGGTGAGCGAGATTCAGCCCCAGCTGGCTGATTCTTCCCACGCTCCGGTGTCTGCAGATTTTGATGAGCATGCCATGCCCGATGAGGCTTACGTGATATATTGACTTTTATTTTATATACTTACTCGATAGATGTTGTTGTCGCAATGGATATGTCCGGCTAGTTCCATCATCATCAAAAGTTGCGAGGCTTCTGCTATGGGGAGTTTGAGGGTGCGGATGAGTTCATCGCGGTGGGTTGGCTCGTGGAGTGCGTTTATAACCGACTGCTCGTTTGCGGATAGGTCTGGTAGCGCGATGGTTTTGGGTTCGGTGTTTGTGTCAATATTAAATACATCCAAGACGTCTGCACTGCACGTCACGGGGGTTGCACCTAGCTTGAGAAATTGATGCACTCCCTTGCTATTGCTTGAAAAAATACTACCTGGCACGACCAAGAGCTCACGGTTATAGTCGACGGTCATACGCGCGGTGATAAGGGTGCCGCTCTTTTCTCCGGCTTCTATAAGTAGCGTGGCATGACTGATGCCGGCTTTTAGTCTATTTCTCTGGGGAAACGACCATTTGGTAGCCCGAAACGTTGGCTCGAATTCATTCATTAGCCCACCACCAGCAGCGAGTATTTTGTGCGCTAGTTGCTTATGCGTGGCGGGATACATGACGCTGTCATCTATACCGCTTCCCGGTACGGCGAGTGTATACAGCCCTGCTCGGAGCGCTGCTTCGTGAGCAAGTGAGTCGATGCCAATCGCCAGTCCAGAGACAATGCCAATCTGATAGCCAGCAAGACCAGAAATAATCTCATCCACCACTTGTTTGCCGTATGTAGTGTACTTCCGGCTCCCAACGACGGTCAGGAGTTTGAGATTTTGAGGAGGCAGCGTGCCGCGATAAAAGAGCTTCTGTGGCGGCTGTGGTATTTCCCGGAGTCGATAGGGAAATTTTGCGGCCGGAAGCTCGTGGATAGGAAAGGACATGATTTATTTTAGCATGTGAGACATGAGTATGATGAATAGCTGCTTTCGTGTATACTTTTTATTATTCATTATTTAAGTAGTGAGACAGTATTTCTACATCTGGATCAGGGCAGAACAAATCTTGATGTATAAAATATTTAGTCGCTACGCGTGTAATATTTTGCAATGCTAGACATCAAATTCATCCGAGAAAATCTCGAAATCGTAAAGATGGCCGCTCAGAAGAAAAAAATTACCATCGACCTAAATCGGCTCGTGGCTGTTGACGATGCACGACGTGAACTGATGACCACTCTAGAAGGCAAGCGAGCCGAACAAAATGAAGTGTCAGCCCGTATTCCTCAAGCTACTCCAGAGGAAAAACAAGCCCTGATTGATGCTATGACTACGCTCAAAGAAGGGATGCAGTTTGATGAAGAAAAACTCAAGAAGACCATGGAAGAGTGGCAGGCGCTCATGCTACAAGTACCAAATATTCCAGATATGTCCGTGCCTGTTGGCGATAGTGATGCTGATAATGAAGAAATAAAGACGTGGGGTGAACAGACTAGCTTCTCATTCGAGCCAAAAGATCATGTCGATTTGATGACAACTCACAAAATGGTGGATTTTGAGCGAGGTACCAAGGTGCACGGGTTTCGCGGGTATTACTTGATTGGAGATGGCGCGCGGTTGAGTTGGGCTATCTGGAACTACGCCAATGATTTCTTCTTGGAGAAAGGATTTACCCCTATCTTGCCGCCATTGATTGTGCGTAAAGCCAATCTCTACGGTACTGGACATTTACCCAATGAGGCAGACGATATCTACCGAACGCAAGATGAAGATTACCTCATCGGTACGAGTGAGGTGTCGGTGATGGGCTATCACGCAGATGAAATTTTGGACAAATCAGAGCTACCCGTGAAGTTTTTGGGATTTTCGCCGTGTTTTCGACGGGAAGCAGGCAGTCATGGGAAAGACACGCGGGGTCTTATCCGCGTGCATGAGTTTTACAAAATGGAGCAGGTTGTTTTGTGTGAGGCGTCGCACCAAGAGAGTGTGAAGTATCACGAAGAAATCAATCGCAACACTGAAGAATTTATTGAATCACTTGGCATCCCGTACCACACCGTGCTCAACTGCGGAGGAGACTTAGGGCAAGGACAGGTAAAGAAGTACGATATAGAGCTTTGGGTGCCGGGCGAAAAAACCTATCGCGAAATTAGCTCCGCTTCCTACTTTCATGATTTTCAAACCCGCCGGTTCAATATCCGCTACCGAGACGAGGATGGGAAAGTGCAGTATGCACATTCTTTGAACTGTACAGCTATTCCGACGCCGAGAATTTTGGTGTCGCTCATGGAAAACTTCCAGCAAGCCGACGGAACAGTGAAGATCCCCGAGGCTTTGGTGCAGTACTTTGGTAAAGACACAATAGGATAACAAGCACAATAAAAGCGGTAGCAGACAGAGTCTGCTACCGCTTTTATTGTGCTACGATAGCAACATATGAAACGTCGAAGATTCCAAAAACTGGACACGAATACCCTGGTCATGCTGAAGCATATCGGGTGGGGAGTGTTGGTGATTGCGATAGCAGCGTTGGTGTTTGTGGCGATATGGTACGGTGCGCGAATTGAGTCTTTGACCTTACAGCATGTCGAGGTAACTGGAGGACAGACTATTAGTCATGAGCGGGTGTCAGACTTGGCTTTGCAGCAGTTAAATGGAGAGTATGTAGGGTTTATTCCCCGGACATTTGCGTGGACCTATCCCAAAAAAGACATCATTTCATCGCTGGCTACTATTGAGCGGATGCATTCTATTGAGGTGGACAGAACAAATGGCTCGACCCTGTCGGTGACGTTTGAAGAGTATTTGCCCGCTGCACTATGGTGCCAAACATTGCTCGCTAAAGAGTGCGTATTTATCAATGACTCTGGACGGGCGTACGGGACTTCACCAGATTTGGCTGGTGGAAGCATGCTTCGCTATATTCATACATCACAAACCCCGGAAATACAAAAACAACTCACCACGCCTGAAGACTTTCAGTTATTGCAGCAACTGGTAGATTTGTTGGCAGCCAAAGAGTGGTTTGTGTCCCACGTTGAGATAGATAAAGCACGCGATGCATTTTTGCATATTGTTGCAGGGGGCGAGTTTAAGGTGACGCTTACTCAAGATCCCCAAGTGACGGTCAATAATCTCAATGTGGTGTTAACGTCTGAAGAATTTCAAGATGTGCAGCCAGGTAATTTCCAGTACATCGATTTACGGTTTGGAAACAAAGTGTTTGTGAATGAAGAGGATGAGGTGTTAGAAGACGTTTCGACATCGACACTCGATGAGATTATTGTTGAGGACGAAGCCGCGCCGGCACCGCCAGAGGATGATGTGACAACAGAAACCGCCGCATCGGATGATGCGGCGGGTGAATGATCAAACACTCAGGGCAAATGGTCTAGCTGAATAGCTGCTCTACTCCCGAAAGACCAAGGATGACGAGTGAGAAAGCGGCCTGTCCCCACAGCACCATGATGGTATATTCTCGAGAAGACATCTGCCTCCACCTTACAGAGAACGCTTGGCTGAGAGTAATGAAGCATAGCATAGCGGAAATAATCACAACTGTACCCCACGAATCATCTCCATATTCGGCAAAAACGATGACACCAGATCCGAGGATGTAAGAGGGTATCCCCGTGATGCAGAGCAGTTTGTAGTGCCTACGTTCCAAGTCGTTTTTTTTCTTTAGGATTTTGATGAAAAGAAAGCAGAATATTGCAGTTACGGTGAACGTTACCATGTTCATAATGATGAAAAAGGTCATGCGGTACTCCTTACTCCTTGTTTAAGCTTGCGTTGTTGACGTCTTCCGGTAGAATGCCACAACTATGAACTTTTGGCAACAAATTCCCAAACCAATGATGGTGGTGGCACCGATGGCGGACGTCACCGATGCGCCATTTCGGCGGATGATTGCAAAATACTCAGCACACACGCGGGCTGATGGTATAGTTGGCGGTCCTGATGTGATGTGGACTGAATTCGTCGCGGCTGATGGATTGATGCGCGCTACTCCCGAAGGTCGCGAAAAATTGCTGGCAGATTTGATTTACGTTGAAGAAGAACGACCGATAGTTGCCCAGTTATTTTCGAGTAATGAGGAGTATATGGAAGCCGGTGCGCGATTAGCAGTTGAACTTGGTTTTGATGGCATTGATCTTAATATGGGTTGTCCGGCACAAGCAATCATGAAGCAAGGGTGTGGTAGTGCGATGATTAAAAATCCACCCCACGCCCGGGCAGTGATTAGAGCTGCCAAACGCGGTGCTGGTAACGTTCCAGTTTCAGTGAAGACCCGTTTGGGGTACAACGTCGATGAAGTCGAAACCTGGATACCCGAAATATTGGCTGAAAATCCAGCGGTGCTAACCGTGCACGCGCGCACTCGTAAGGAGCTGAGTAAAGTTCCGGCCAAATGGGATCGTTTGGCTCGGATAGTTGAGATTCGTGACCAGCTCGGGAGCGATACATTAATTATCGGTAATGGCGACGTCTTATCGCTGGCCGATGCACAAAGTAAGGTTGCGCAATCTGGAGCGGATGGGGCAATGATTGGTCGAGCGCTTTTTGGAAACCCGTGGTTATTTCATCCGACTAAACGGCTACCGCACGAGCTTCTGGCACTACCGACTCACGGGGTTAATCGTGAAGAACTTATCACAGAAGTAAATCAAAGCGACAGTGCAATTGAGTACATCACCCTGGAAGAACGGCTCGCGGTGCTCGTGGAGCATACCTATCTGTTTGTTCAGATTTTGCCGTTCAAAAACTTCAACACCATGAAAAAACACTACAAAGGCTATGTCAACGGCTTTCCTGGGGCAGCTCAATTACGGGCCAAGCTGATGGAACAAAATACCGCTGCCGAAATAGAGCAGGTTGTCCACTCATTCTTGCAAAAGCACACGCAGAGCAACTAAAAATTGATACACTGTATCTAATGAACGAGGTTTTACACGCAAATATTTTCTTCCTGATTGCGAGCATTGCGACTGTAGTTTTTTGTATTTTAACGTGCATTATCTTATTTCACGTCATTAAAATAGTGAAAGCTATTCGTTCTATATTGGAACGAATAGAAGCTGGGAGCGAAAAAATCGCTCAAGATGTTGCACACGTACGATCGCTAGTAAGTAATGGGGGAGTGGTGTCTCGGGTAATGTCGTTTATGGTCGGTGCAATGGGCGCCGGACGTCGTAATCGTTCAAAGAAAGATTAATACAACATAATTATGGCTAAAAAGAAAAAACCAGAAATCTCAAATAATCAAAAAATCGCGACTGGTGTTGGGTTGACTGCAGCTGCAGTAGCAGCAGCAGGGGCGTATTTCCTCTACGGCAGTAAGGATGCAGCCAAAAACCGCAATACCGTCAAAAGCTGGGCCTTAAAGGCAAAAGCAGAAGTATTGGAGCGGATGGAAGACGCAAAGAAAATGACCAAAGAAGAGTATGAAGACATGGTGCACGCAGTGACTGATACCTATGCTGGAGTGAAAGGTGCTACCAAAAAAGACTTAGTAGAATTTGCTGCAGAAATGAAAGATCACTGGGACGTGATTGAAGATGCTGCCACGAAAAAGAAAAAAGATG
>Ga0136596_1000688_pt1 | contig 16406 bp, 15 predicted proteins | sample AntRauTorcE11897_FD_101387 | JGI IMG/M metagenome (GOLD analysis project Ga0136596, IMG submission 101387) | Saline lake microbial communities from Rauer Islands, Antarctica - Metagenome Torckler E11 #897 | ecosystem: Environmental > Aquatic > Non-marine Saline and Alkaline > Saline | place... | reverse complement strand
TTCTTTCTTGTACCATTTTAAATACCTCTTTCTTCTAAAGTATAATTCTAACATACTCCATAAGAAAACTGTTCAATTAAGTGTAACCTATTCAATTGTTTCAAAATTAAACAAAAATATTTAGAATATATTTCTAAATAGATTAACTATCACATTACTTTACTAACATATTGAGAATATAGTATTATAAAGAGCAACCAAAATTAGAAAAGGAGACAAAGAAACATAATGAAAAAATTATTACTAATGATGTTATTTGCCTTTGGTTTTTTTACCATGGTGGCATGTAATAACAATATAGGAAACGTAGTCAATGTATATACGACTAGACATTATGACAGTGATGATGCACTATTTGATGATTTTACTGAAGAAACAGGCATTACTGTTAATATTGTTAACGATAAAGCACCAGTCCTTATAGAAAAGATTAAAGCTGAAGGTGAAATTCCTCAAGCTGACCTATTCTTTTCTGCAGATGCAGGTTATCTTGCATTGGCAAAAGAAGAAGGTATTTTACAAGCAATTACAAGTACAACTTTAGAAGAAAATATCCCAGCAAAATATCAAGATGTGGATAATATGTGGTTTGGTTTAACAAAAAGAGCAAGAGTTTTTCTTTATGATAAATCAGTTGATCCCAGTGGATTAACATATGAAAATGTGACCGATATGTTCCCAGGTGAGATTGTGGTAAGGTCATCTTCAAATATCTATAATCAATCGCTTGTGGCATCATTTATCGAAATTAAAGGTGTTGAAGAAACAACCACTTGGGTAAATGATCTCGTAGCTAATATGGCAAGGGTACCTGATGGTAATGATCGTGGACAAGCCGTTGCTGTTGCTAATGGTGAGGCGAAAATTGCCATTGCTAATTCATATTATTATGGCAAGTTGGTTGATGAAACTGACACAAGTTCACAATATTATGGTGTTTCAGAAGATGTTGGAATATATTTCCCTAATCAAGGAGAATCAGATTCAGGTGTTCATGTCAATGTCAGCGGTGCTGGTATTATCAAAAATGCGACAAATGCTGAAAATGCACAATTATTAATTGAGTTCTTATCCGATGTTGATTCGCAAGAAGCGTTTTCTGCTGGTAATTATGAGTTTCCCGTAAATGAATCTGCTGATCCAAGTCCTTTATTAAAAAGTTGGTTAGATGATCAAAATATTACGGAGTTAAAAGAACAAAATATCAACTTATCAGTTCTAGGTACACATAATGAACAAGCCGTGATTATCATGACCACTAGTAATTGGGATGATCCGGAACGTTAAAGAAATTCATAAATTATTTATACATATAATTCGAATAAAGGAGGGTACATATGATTCTGAACTTTTTACGTAGAGTGAATGTTAAAATTTTCTTTATAATGTTGGGGATTTTTGTCCCTTTTTTTATATTATTACCGATGACCGAACTTGCAGTTCGCTTTTTTGAACCTGCAAGTATTTATTATCAAACTCTCATAGAAAACAATGCTATTTGGAGATCGGTTCTTACAACCATAGAATTAATATTAAAAGTAAGCTTTATATCAGCGTTCATTGGTTTTGTATCAGCATATATTATGACATTCTACGATATTAAATTTAGTAAAGTGATCAATATATTATTAATCATTCCACTTGGAATACCTGTGTATGTGGCGGCTTACACTTACACCAATATTTTTCATTTTATACCCTTCTTGGAAATCATTTTACGTTCAAATTTTTTGATGAGTGGTACTGTGTTTATATACTCAATGTTTTTGTATCCCTATGTCTACCTTGCAAGCAAATCATATCTTAACAAAAACATGACAGAGTTTATGAATGCTTCAAAAACGCTAGGGGGTCACTCTCTCAGAACTTTCTTTAAAGTGATCTTACCAATTTCAAGACCTGTGATTATTGGGTCAGTTGCATTTGTTTTGTTTGAAACCTTATCAGATTTTGCGGTTGTAGAGTATTATGGAGTTTTAACCTTATCCAGATACATCAATCTTGCTTGGTTTGCCAATGGAGATTTTGTTTCAGCTGTTAAATTTTCGGTATATATCTTATTTATCTTATTTCTTTTGTTATTTACTGAGCGAATGTCTCGAGGCAGAAAAAGATATTCTGATGCAGAGGTTCATCATAAGCCAATTATTAAAAAGACCCCAACATTAAAAGAAAGTATCGGTATTTATTCACTGTTGATTTTTGTTATAGGGTTATCGAATGTCTTACCAATTGGACAAATGATCATATCTGCATTCAATAATCTTGATCAAGTTGAAAATTTAGGAATTTTAAGTATCACTTTTAACTCACTAAAAATCACCTTTATATCAATTATTATCATTGTTATTTTTGCACTACTTTTAACAACTATTACCATTTACTTGAAAGGATTCAAAAAGAACTTAGTATCAAGTGTTTCAACTATCGGATATATGATTCCTTCGATGGTATTAGCCTTAGGATTGTATATGTTTTATATCAGATTTGATCAATGGCTTTACAGTGTCTTTCATGGCATTGGTTTAAATAGAATGTTGTTCACATCAACTTTAGCAGTTTTAATCATAGGTTTTTTTATTAAATTCTTTGCAATTGCTTATACCAACTTATTATCTGCTTATCATAAAATAGGTATTAATATTCTTGAAGCATCTGAAACCTTAGGAGAAAATAAGTTGACGACTATGTTTAGAGTTTCCATTCCAATGTTGAAGAAAAGCATTATAGCTGTTTCAATCATTATGTTTATTGATATGATTAAAGAACTGACGATAGTCTATAGTTTACGACCATTTAATTTTAAAACGCTATCTACAGAAGTCTACCGATATGCTGGAAACGAAATGATTAACATAGCTGCTTTTCCTTCACTGATTATTATTGTCTTGTGCACAATATTGATTATTTATCTAGAAAGAGGTTCGAAAAAATGATTAAATTAAAAAATATTTCATTTAAATATGATAAACAAACGCCAGTATTAAAGGATTTTAATCTTTCTATCAAAGAAGGAGAAATGGTAGCAATTCAAGGAAAAAGTGGTTTGGGTAAATCAACCATTTTAAGACTCATTGCGGGTTTGGAAAAAGTTGACTCTGGAAAGATATATTTAGATGAAAAATGTATTAATGATTTGCCGACTAATCAAAGGAATGTCGGATATGTTTTTCAAAATCATGCACTTTTTCCGCATTTAACCATTCGTAAAAATATAGCGTATGGATTATTTAAGTTTAGTGCTAGCAAGAGAAAAGAACTTGTTGAAGAAGTCAGTCGTAAATTAAGCATCCAAGAATTATTGGATCGATACCCTCACGAAATTAGTGGAGGACAAAAACAACGAGTTGCAATCGCAAGAAGTCTTGTAACAAAACCAAAGGTTTTATTACTGGATGAGCCATTTACAGGATTAGATCCAGATCTTAAAAAACAGATTAGAATTGATATTAAAAAGATATTATCTTCATCTAATATCACTTCCGTACTAGTGACCCATGATATTGAAGATGCTAAAGCATTAGGGGCTAGAATTGTCATAATCTAATTTATTCATATGATAAGTAGTTAATGACTGAATCATATATATTAATTATACTTTTTAAGGATCGACTTTAGAAAATATATTGCTTTTCATAAGATGAATTGTTTAAAATGAGTTTTAATAATCTTAAAAGGGTGTGATTCATTTTATGAGTATATTAAAAAATACATGCACATTAAGCAATGGTGGGAGAAATGCAGGAGTTGGTTTTGGTGCTTGGCAAATCAAAGATGGTGGTATGAACTTTTTGGATGCAATAGATGGTGACCCAAGAAGATGGGGAGAGATTAACTAATTTTTAATCATTCTAATTTTGCTCTCATCTATGAAAATAAAATAAAAGAAATGCAGTTAATGTATAAGACATTTTTAGGGTTGTGCAATTATTGCATTTTTTCATTTATTTAGGAAGATTAGGCTAAGATGATACACAAAAATATGCTATAATAAGAGACGATAAGTTTATTGAAAAAACGGATTATTTTATAGAATATTTAATTATAGAATTGATTAAATATTTTAATATTTTGGAGGAAATATGAAGAAATTAATTATTATGTTGCTTATCTTATTGAGTTCCACACTTATTGCTTGCGAAGGTGTGCAAATACAAGAGGACACACAAGAACTAACAACAGCGACGACAACAACAGAGGACACACAAGAACTAACAACAGAGACACCAACAACAGAGACACAAACAACAGAGGCACCGACATCAGAAATGTCAACAACAGAAGATACATTTGAAGAAAGTGTCAACAAACCTGTCTTTGAGGATATGGATGCTTTGATAGGATACTTAGATGAATCAATTAACTTGTTTGAAGATGTATCTGTTATGGATGAAGAAGATGGTGACTTAACAGAAGAAGTATCAATTGAAAATCTAATAGATTTGCCGATTTCAAATGGATTATTAGATACAACTGGATCTTATATTTTACAGTATTATGTGGTTGATACAGATGGTAATATCACAATTAAAGAACGTTATTTAATCATCTATGAAGTATCTACTGCATGTGACATTGAACTTGATGGATTTACACTCACATTTTGTGATGATTTTAATGAGGCTGAAAATACAAATGCCCAAGGTGTAGATATGGACAAATGGGGATATCAAAATGGTGATGGTACAGAATACGGTATTCCTGGTTGGGGAAATAGTGAACAACAGTATTATCGAGAAGAAAACAGCTATGTAGAAAATGGCTTATTATTTATTGAAGCAAAATTAGAACAATATGGAGGAAGTGCTTATACTTCTTCAAAAATGGTTACAAAGGATAAATTTTCTCAAGCTTTTGGTCGCTTTGAAGCGCGAATAAAACTTCCACTTGGAGACGGGTTATGGCCCGCTTTCTGGATGATGCCACAAGATAATGTATATGGTGGTTGGGCAGCGAGCGGAGAAATTGATATCATGGAAGCAAGAGGACGGATTATTAACGAAGCCTCTGGCGCAATCCATTATGGAGGACAATGGCCGAATAATATATATCAGCATGGTTCACACACATTTCCACAAGGAGAAGGTATTGATACCTTCCATGTATATGCTGTAGAATGGACTGAAACATCAATTAAATGGTATTTTGATGATTTATTAGTATGGGAAGCAACTGAGTGGCATACAGAGGGCGAAGATTTTCCAGCGCCATTTGATGAGTCATTCTTCATGATATTAAACCTTGCTGTTGGTGGACATTTTGATGATCATCGTCTGCCAGATAGTTCTATATTTGAACAAGCTGTTGTGATGATTGTTGATTACGTACGAGTATATCAATTTGATGGGTAAGATTTTTCCTTTGCGATATAGATAAAGATGATCAAATGTATTCGCAAGAAGAGAAAATGGAAAGTCTTTGGGAAGACAATAAATGTAGATATAATAAGTAAAGCCAAATAATACCAGTAATAGCATTTGAATTTCGATTTCTGTTAGATTCTAATTCTTGTTAAACCAATATATTACATAGACAAAATACTTCCCAAGATAATAGAATACGTAATAATAGATAGGTTTTTTTTAAAACCAAGTTTTTATTTAATACTGACCAACTAGCTCCAATTATTTTCTTTTAAGTTTCCTAGTGAGTATTTTACAATTAATTGAAGTTAACCCAAGATGATGGCAAAAAATAAATTAGCTTTAAAAAATTTTATTCACTCTTTTTAAAATATATGCAATAATTCATATGACATTTTATGTTGCGGAATTATTGCATTTTTATTATAATAAGTGATGTTACTTATCACTTTGCCTTATATGAGACAATAATTTTAGTGATAACTTAAGGAGCTGATTGATTATGAAATTAAATGTTAGATATTCTACTATTAAAACTATGTTAGATATTATTAGAGATTTAAAAGAACAAAAAGATGTATCAGCTAGACTAGATAACTTATTAAACCATGAAGATTATCTGTTTGAGTTTAAAAGATACAAAGAGCGTGTTACCAAAGAAGAATATAAAGAGTATTTATTAAACTGTAGAGACTTAAGAGAAGAAGATATTAAAAATCAAGACTTAAAAGTACATCATCAATTTTACTTAGATCTTTTTAGCCGCACTGAATTTTACTATAATAAATATGAAATTTTAAAGCAATTAGTGACACCATCATTAATTGAACAATCACTTGAGTTAACAAAAGCTGGTTTACCAGAAACTATTAGTGTTGATGAGATTGATTTTGTTTTTACTATAGGTATAGGTATGAGTTTTGGATATGTATATGGCGATGCATCCCATTATGATTTTATAACTTTATCTAGAGATATATCTTTTGATGTTTTCTTTAGAACATTATCACATGAAATGCATCATATCTGTTTAAAATATTTATATCCTGATAACCTCACACCTTTAGACTTGTTTATTATATATTTTTCTGGAGAAGGCCTAGCGGTTAAGTATTGTAATAACGCTGAAGGGGTTCTTTCTAAGAAGGTATATGATGATAAAGAAAAAAATATTGGATTGGATCCGTTTACGTGGAATTATTTAAATAATCAATTTGATGAAGCTTTTGCCTATTTTAAAGATATTCTTATTCAAATTAAAAATCAAGAAATTAAGACTAAAAAAGAAGTATCGCATATTATTCGAAATTATTTTATGAATTCATATACTAAAGAACAAGATAAAACTGAAAAACCTAAATTAAACCATTTTTTACTTTATAGTATGGGAAATGACTTATTTGGTGTGATTCACGATGTGTTTGGAAAAGATAAGGTTTATGAAGTTGTACAAAATCCAAAGATATTTGTTGAAACTTTTAATAAAGCCGTAATATCCCTGGATAAACCAAAGTATATAATTGCTTAGAAAAGTATTAGTAGACAATAGTATTAGCAATAGTAATTTTCAACTATTAATCTTACAAAGAATGCATCGCATAAATCAGCAACTTATTATAGATGTTCAGGATTTGAAACGAACTACATTATTATAATTTAAATTATTATAGAGGAGATAACTATGGATAAGAGTTATTTGTTTACAGAAACAGAGCGATTAATTATAAGAAATTTCACGATGGATGATATTTTAGATTATTTTGAATATCTGTCTGATCCTGAGGTTTTGCGTTTATAACCATATAAGCCTCAGACTATTGAACAAATGAAACATAAGATTTTTGAAGACATTAATTCCAATAACATGCTTGCAGTTGAACTGAGGTCATCTAAGAAGATGATTGGAAATATTTGTTTTGGAGATATAGATCCAAAGACAAAAGTGTTAGGATATGTCTTCAATAAGTTGTATTGGAATCAAGGCTATGCAAAAGAAGCGGTAAAACCAATTATTGACCTAGCATTTAAACACTCAATCCAAAGAATTGAAGCAAAATGTGACCCTTTGAATATTCCTTCATGGAAACTTTTAGAAAGTCTAGGGTTTACCCAAGTTGATCATTTAAAGCAAAACACCTTCTTCTGGAAAGATGAAGAAGGTAATCCAATTTGGAAAGACACTTTTGTTTATTCGCTTACAAATGGTAAAGACTAATAAATCAAGTATACATAACTATAGTCAAAGCAAATATTTATTTCTATTATATTATTTCTTATCCAATCAAGGAAAATTGTTTCCGTGAAATAAAACTTTAAAATAATATTTTCTATATTTTTTCTTTAAATAAAAACTTTCTTTCAAGTTAAGAAAATATTATGTTATAAAAATAAAAAAAGGATGGTGGTTTTTTGAGTCAGACAAGCATAGAAAAAGTATATACAAAGATATTTAATGAAGATAATAGGTTATGTCAAAGTAATGCATCAAGTGTCGAATATATAACAAATAAAGCTTATATCCTTTCAGAGTTAAAACAAGATGATAAGATTCTTGAACTAGGAGCAGCAACCGGTCGATATACGATTATGTTAGCAGACCAAGGGTATAATGTTACTGCGCTTGAGTATGTAAAGAAGAATTTAGATGTATTGAAGTCTAAATTAGAAAAAGAACATAATGTAAAACCTATTTTAGGAAATGCCATAGATTTATCTCAATTTGATGATGAATCATTTGATGTCGTTTTAAATATGGGGCCTTTATATCATTTCCCAAATGAAAAAGATAGAGATAAAGTTGTTAAAGAATCAATGAGGGTACTGAAAAAAGGTGGAACTGCGTTTTTTGCTTTCATTAACAATGATATGGTTTTTGTTACAGAAGCTTTAATGTATAATGATAACTTTTTAAGTGATGAAAATGACCTTTATAATAAAGTGTCACATAAAGTATTTGATGATCCTTTTACTGTACTTACTGTTGATTCTATTAGACAACTTATGAAGAGTAATCAATGTAATGAATACAAGTTCATTGCGTCCGATGGATATTCTGAATTACTTGAATCGAAAATCAATTCACTATCAGATGAGCAATTTGATAAATGGATGAAATTTCACTTATATACATGCGAAAAAATTGAATCATTAAATTCAAGCCACCACTTAATGTATATAACGAAGAAGTAAAAAATAATAAAATCCCCTTATCAATGATTGTAATGAATTTTGACTCTGGGAATGGGACCTTGTTGCTTTATCCTGATTTAAATATAATAATTTAATTATGAAGGTGATAAAATGATTAAAATTAAAAAAACAAAACTTATTAAGTTACCGATAGTTGATTTAGATGACATCTACTTGAGGCCGATAGAATACAAAGATTATAAAGATATGTATGAATATGGTTCAGATGATAGGGTCACTAAAACTACATCTTGGAAGTTTCACAAACTAGAAGATTCAGAGATTTCAATCAAGAAAGTACATCTATCTAGACCAAGTCGTGATTTACCTTTGGCTTATGCAATTATATATAAAGACAATAACAAGATGATAGGAACCTGTGATTATCACACAATTGATTGGAATAAATCAATTGGTGAAATAGGATATGTAATCAACTATGATTATTGGGGAAATGGGTATATGACAAAAGCATGTAAAGCGCTAGTAGATTTTGGGTTTAATCATTTAGGTCTTAACAAGGTAGTGATAAGTCATGATGTTGATAATATTGGTAGTCGTCGAGTAATAGAAAAAAGTGGGTTCAAGTTCTTAGAGGAAAGAATTCATCTCGAAAATAAGACTTTGAAGAGATTCTATGAAATTAATCGAAATGATTGGCTAGAAGAGTAATTATCTCATATATCACTACTTAAAAAGCCAAATGCAGACAAAAGATGGGAATTAGCCGGTAATTCTATTTTTCTCATAATTCTCTTTCGCTCTTTCTAATGATATCAATAAAGACATATTTGATTTAAGTTCGATTAATCTAATATGTCTCTTTTTAAATTTTTAACGCTCTATAGAATTTATTACAAACTGGCTGCTCTATTTTTGCTTGGAATAATCTATAAATACTGCTATCACTGCACTAATTAGTATAAGTCTTATTATTTTGATTTAGTCTTTTTTAAAGTAAAATAAGTAATCTTCAAAGAATGTTTATAGAACTATTTTTACATGCTATAATATATTAGAAATGAATCATAGGGGGGAAATTATGAATAAGATCAAGGAAGTCGAACTATATGCTAGAGAAAAACTTGTTACTGAGATTACAGCTCATGACTTTGAACATTCATTACGAGTGATGAAAATTGCTACGCATATTGGTAAGATGCTGGATGCAGATATCAAAGTCATTCAAGTTTCCTCATTAGTACATGACATCATTGATAAGAAAGTATCTAAGAATATTGTGGAATCTAAAAATGAAATAGTAGAAAAACTATTTTCATTAGGATTTGAAAGAATTTTTATCCAGCAAGTCTTTAACATCATTGAAAACATGTCTTATTCTACTGGAAGAACGCCTAATTCACTAGAAGGAAAAATTGTTCAAGATGCTGATCGAATTGATGCTATCGGGGCAATCGCTATTGCTCGAACTTTTGCCTACGGAGGTTCCATGAATAGAAAGATATATGAGAAAAATAACAAAGAATGTAGTATTGCTCACTTTTATGATAAATTATTGTTGCTTAAAGAAAATCTAAATACTGAGCTAGCCAAACAAATCGCTTTATCAAGACATAAATTTATGGAAGAATATCTAAAGCAATTTTATAAAGAATGGGAATTAAAAGATATACTATAATATACTAAAACAAAGATTTAGTATATTAAATTAAAACATGATATATTTAAAAGATCAGTATTACAATAAAAGGTCAATAAAAATTATGAAGTGAATGATAAATATAAAATCTTGTTGAATGTTTGCTAAGATAGAGCTATAATCATTTGTATGCATATTAACAAGATAGACTTAGGAATCAAATGTCTGATGGTTTTGCAATACTTTCTAAGGACAATGGTGAAACTTTTATGAACGATAACTTTAAACATAATTTAAAATATTTTATCCTTTTTGGTGTTTTGTTCGAATTAATGAATGTTTTTTATAATCCATATGCGATGAAGTTTTTAGAGAGAATTGGTGGTACTGCATTTCATTTTTCATTAATCAATTCTACAAAAGGTATCATAATGATTTTTACTGCTTTACCAGCAGCTTTTATCATTAATAAGATTTCTAATAAACAAAAAGTAACTGCCAATATTGTTCTTATAATGGCGATTATTGTTCTTTCATTATTTTTTATTCCAATGTTACCAAATGAATTTCAAGTCATGACTTTTATTGTCATTTTGACATTATTAATGATTCCGATTGCCATTTACAATATTTCTTATCAAAATATAGCTGGTGAAATTTTTCCGATGAGGAGAGCTAGAGTATTCTCTAAAAGAAGTATTTATACGATTATATTTACAACTATCGTGACATTGACTTCGGGGTTTATATTTCGATATTTTGCCCATAATAACAATGAATATATTTTTATATATAGAATCTTTTATATTATGGCATTTGTTTTTGGTTTACTGGCTTTCTTAACTTTTAGAAAAATACATTACATTCCTATCCACACAAATGAACAAATGAGATTTAAAGGAAGTTTTAAGAAAGTATTTAAAAATAAAAAATATAGAAAGTTTGTTTTAAGTTCAACAATATTTCATTTTGGATGGCAAATGGGTTGGCCTTTGTTCTCTATTTATACCATCAAAACATTAGGAGCAGATGAATTTTGGATATCGATTATTAGTGTAGGTTCGGCGATTGTAATGCTTTTTTCTCTCCGTATTTGGCCTAGATTAATTGAAAAATATGGTAATGAGAAAATCGCATATATTTGTACTTTTGGAATGGCTATAACCCCTATTCTTTATGTCATATCTAAAACGCTTTTTGTCCTCGCTATATTCTCATCTTTATCTGGTTTATTTACAGCTGGGACAATCACAGTTTTATTTTCTGACATGTTAGAAGTGATCCCAGTAAAGAATCGTGTTATTTATGTTGGCTATTACAATGTTTTAACAAATATTACCTTGGCAATTTCACCTTTGGTGGGTCATTTCTTTTATGAGTCTAAAGGTATTGTATTTGCTTTAATAATAACGAGTGTGTTTAGACTTTTTGGTGGCTTGTCTTTTATGATGCGAGAACGATCTGAAAGAAAATATAAAGTTATTTCAAACAGTCCCTAGAAAATTTAAAATACTATTTTGAGTATTTTAAGGATTTGAATAAAGGAAAAGTTTTTATCAAGAGCAAGTAAGTCTTATAGTATAACCAATTTATCGGATGAAAAATTTGACGATATTTAACATTTATTTTCATTTAAAGTCAGTATAGTGAACCGCAACATAAGTAGGCAATAAACTTGATATGATTAGTTTAGTTGATATAATATATTTATGGAAAGGTTGTGTTTATATGAAACATATTATAATGAATAATGGATTGGCTATACCTGTCTTAGGTACAGGCACAAATACCTTTGGTAAAGAAAACAATAATTTTGATGGAAAGATAACTTACAATACTAAAGAACTTCGTTCTGCAATAGAACTAGGTTATAGATTAATAGATACTGCAATATATTATCGAAATGAAGAAGTTATCGGAAAAGCTGTCAAAGAATCAAATATAGACAGAAGTGAGTTTTTTATAACATCAAAAATCCCTGTAGATAAAGAATTTGCTGAAACAGATGAACGTGTTGAATACCATGTAGAACAATCACTTAAAAAACTAGATGTAGATTATATTGATCTATATTTAATTCATTTCCCTCTTGAAAAAAACGAAGAAAACTTGCGAGTTTGGCGTGTATTAGAGTCTTTTGTTGATAAGGGTCTTATAAAAACGATTGGAGTTTCTAATTTTAATGAGGACCAACTATCGTATTTGATTAATCATGCAAGGATCAAACCAGCACTCAATCAGTTCCAATCTTACCCTGGTAAACACCAACAATCATTAATAGATTTTTGTAAAGCAAATGTTATTATTCCCGAAGCCTACCAATCACTTACTAAGTTGGATGCTAAAACAAAGGATAAACTTATAGATTTAGGAAAACGATATAATAAAACTTGGAGTCAAATTGTTTTAAATTATCAGGTTAATGAAGGCTTAATAGTGATTCCTAAATCACATAATAGGCAACACCAATTTGAAAATATCGATATTTTTGACTTTGAATTAACGAAGAAAGATATAGAGATAATTAAAAATATGAGTAATAATTAAGCATACAGTTTTTCTGGCGCATTAAGTATTATTTATATGAACTAAATGTACTATGTAAGAATATTATAGACATGATGCCAAATCATAATGGTAGCGTGTCTATTTTTTTATGCGAAAATAATAATCTGGGAAATATTGTATTTTTTATATAGGATATTCAATTTAAAAAGTAATGATTAATACTAATTAATATATGATAAAACATAAATAATTAATGATAAACGTTAAAAATGTATTGACAAAAGATATTTTGTTATGTATACTGCTTGTGAAAGTCCTTATAGTTTTTGGTTTTTTTGAATAATTCAAAATAGAATGACTTTCTCTAAAGAACCATAATTAATGGATTAACAAAAATATAAAATAAGTAGGTGGCCATATGAACTGGTTGATAATTAAAAATGATTTTTTAAGAAACAAGGTAATAAATATAACATTACTGATGTTTATTACTTTTTCAGCAATCTTAGCATCTGTTTCTATTATGATGGGGGTTCAGACTTTTACATCGATTTCAGAATTATATAGTAAAGCACAGCCTCCACATTTTTTACAAATGCATAAGGGAGACATTGATCAAAATGAGATTGATGCATTTATGTCTGATTATGGAAATGTTATCTATTGGCAAAGTGTAGAAATGCTTAATGTTCAAGGTAGTTCAATAAGCATTAAACACAAAGAAGAAATTTATGATCTATCAGATAATCGTTTAGACATAGGCCTTGTTAAACAAAATGAAAGTAAAGATTTATTATTAAACTCAGACCACGATGTTGTCAGTGTTGCTGATGGAGGAATCGGTATACCAATCCTTTTAAAAGAATAGTATGGTATAGAGATTGGAGATGAAGTCATTATCGATATGGATGGGTTGAGGATGACTTTTGTGGTTGAAGTATTTGTGCTAGATGCACAAATGAATTCTCCCATGGTATCTTCCACAAGAATCCTATTAAGCGATAGTGATTTTGAAGGGTTAAAAGCACAAGGTGGAGAAAATGAGTATTTAATTGAAGCCTACTTTGCAAATGCAAAAGAAGCCACTCGTTTTCAAAATGACTATGAGAATGCAGGTTTGCCACAGGATGGACAAGCCGTGACCTATTCAATGATTTTTCTTTTGAGTGCTATAACAGATATTATAATGGCGTTTGTGTTATTGCTTGTCAGTATGCTTTTGGTCGCTGTATCCTTTATTTGTGTTAAATTTACGATTATGGCTGCCTTAGAAGAAGAAATAACTGAAATTGGAACTATGAAAGCTATAGGGTTACCTTTTAAAGATATTAGAAATATTTATCTTTTGAAGTATAAAATATTAGCTATTACAGGTGTTACTATTGGGTATATAATTGCATTGTTAAGCAGCGATTTATTCACACACCATATTAGTATAACATTTGGTAATATGAGTTTATCTGTTTTTGCAATTCTGTTTTCTTTGATTGTGAGTGGGCTGATGTATCTTGTAATTACAGTTTACGCAAAACGTATTTTAAAAAAAATTAAAAACTTAACTGTAGTCGATAGTTTGGTAAAAGGAAGCGGTATCTCGAATAAAAAAGAAAAAGTTAAAGATGGCTTACACAAATCAAAAAAGCTTTCTATCAACTGGCTTATGTCACTAAGAGAAATACGTTATAGATTTAAAAAATGGGGTATTGTATTTTCAGTTGTTGTTCTAGCAGTATTAATGATGATGATTCCAATCAACCTAATGAATACCTTTGATTCTCCTGAGTTTGTTACTTATATGGGAAGTTCTCTAGAAGATATATTAATCGAAGTAGACAATGGAGATACTATTGAAGAAAACTATGCAAAAGTCATTGAAGTCTTAGACAATGATGATGATATCAGTAAATACTACACATATCGTCGTGTCCGTGTTCAAAGCATGAATACTGACGGCGAACTGATGAACCTTTATATTGATACTGGTGATAATTCTGGGAAAGAGTTAAGATACATTGCCGGTGGAGCCCCAAATTTTGAAAATGAAATTGCAATATCATACCTTAATATGAATGAAATTGGTAAAGATGTTGGTGACACCATAATAATTTATTTTGAAGGTAATGAACAAGATTTTGTTATATCAGGTGTATATCAAGATGTTACAAGTGGAGGTTATACAGCTAAATCAATATATCATTTTTCAAATCTTGTAAGTCAAAAATATACTTTATCTGTAGACTTGTTAGACAGTTCAATCGCGAATCAAAAAGCTGATGCATGGTCAAATATAATTGATACTGGTGTATCAATTGATCCGATGGCTGATTTCATTGACCAAACATTGGGTGGTGTTGTAAGACAACTGAATATTGTTGTTGGCTTGATAGTTATGGTAGGAGCACTGTTGGTGGTTCTAATTACAGTCTTATACTTAAAATTAAGATTGGTAAAAGATTATTCTAATATTGCAATTATGAAAGCAATTGGATTTTCATACCAAGATTTAACAAAACAATATTTAATTAAAATAGGGACTGTTGCTTTAATGGGAATTACTTTAGGTGTCTTATTAACTAACCTTTTAGGCGAAAGAATTGTTAATGCGGTCTTGAGAATGTCAGGTTTGGGCTTACAAAGTGTTGGGCTTATCGTCAATCCATTGATACAATTTGTATTGATTCCACTAATGGTATTAGGATTGATATTACTAACAACATGGATTGTTTTAAAAACAATGAAAAAATATAATATTATCGCAATTATTAATGAATAAGAAAAGAGGAAGAAAGATATGAGAACAATATTAAATGTAGAAAATTTATTTAAAAGTTTCGGAAAAACAACTGTTTTAAACAATATTAACTTTGAGGTTAAAGAAGGTGATTTCATTAGTATTATGGGACATTCAGGATCAGGAAAATCAACATTACTATATAGTATTAGTGGTATGGATAAACCAACATCAGGTAAAGTTTTTCTTTGCAATCAAGAAATCTCTAATTTAGCAGATGCAGAAATGAGTGAGCTTAGGCTATCAAAAATGGGTTTTGTATTTCAACATTCATATTTATTAAAGAATCTATCAATTAAAGATAATATTGTTTTACCAGGATTTAAACTTGCAAGAAAGTCAAGAGACCAGGTGAATGATCATGCAGATGCCTTATTAGAAAAAACGGGAATTACCCATGTGGCTGATCATGATATAAAAAAAGTATCGGGAGGCCAACTACAAAGAGCTGCAATATGTAGGGCATTAATTAACCAGCCTGTTATACTATTTGGAGATGAGCCAACAGGCGCATTAAATAGTAGTACATCAAAAGAAGTGCTCGATATTATAAATCGTATAAATAATGAAGGAACAACAGTCATTTTAGTTACACATGATGTAAAGGTTGCTGCTAGATCAGATGAAATCATTTATTTGATGGATGGGAATATTGAGGATCGAATGACACTAGGAAAATATGAGAATGATAATATGAGAACTAAAGCTAGGGAAAAAAAACTATATGAATGGCTTGAAGCAAAAGGACTATAATGACATTAAAATATATTATTGTTAATGAGACTTATATTTAAAGTATAAAGATTTAGATTATTATTTATACTATTTTGTCATTATGTTAATATTAATACATAGAATGATTAAATATATGTGATTTAGAAAAAGGATTTTATATTTTTCTATGGTAAAGGACCTAAGCAATTTATTCTATATTTAGTGCTTATCAATTAACTTT
>Ga0136596_1000687_pt1 | contig 16427 bp, 17 predicted proteins | sample AntRauTorcE11897_FD_101387 | JGI IMG/M metagenome (GOLD analysis project Ga0136596, IMG submission 101387) | Saline lake microbial communities from Rauer Islands, Antarctica - Metagenome Torckler E11 #897 | ecosystem: Environmental > Aquatic > Non-marine Saline and Alkaline > Saline | place... | reverse complement strand
GTGCGGCTTCATTTTTTTTGCGATCGACCCGGTGATCTGACTCAGCCGCCCCGGGCTCATCCCGAGCTTGCGGGCGAGCTCGGTCTTGTTGGTGTGGCGGTTCTCGCCGGTCAGGTGGTCGTAGACCTTCTGCTCCTGAGGCTTGAGCTCGGCGCGGATATCCTTGATGAGTGACTGCGTCTCGGGCGTGTCGACGTCGGGGTCGTCCTGCTCGCCCTCGTATTGGCCCTGATACAGGTCCTGTCGGCGCGCCTTTCGAAGCCGGCGTACCGCGCTCGTATCTTCGCCCATCCCGTCGGCGAGCTCCTTGTTGGTGGGCTGGCGGCCCAAGCTCTGTTGGAGATTGTCCTCGACGCGGTCGTGGTCGCCGATCTTGTAGGCTAGATCCTCGGGGATGCGCGCCATGTTCTGGTAGGTCTTGTTGTAGCGGTCGAGCTTTCTAAGCCGGTAGTTGAGGTGCGTTGAAAACTTCGCGCCCTTGTCCGGCTTGTAGGTCTTGACCGCGTCGTCGAAGTGCTGCCACGCCTGCGACTCCAGCGCCGGCTGGGGCACCGGAGACGCTCGGTACTTGTTCGACTGGCTGTATACCATCCCCTCGTGGCGATTCATCAGCTCGTCGTAGGCCGGCTGGTGATTTTTTTTGTTCCACATATCCACCAGATCGGGATCGTCTTTGTCCTTCATACTCCGCCTCCAATCGCACGTCGCTCACAGTCCTTGATGTATTCTAGCACGAGATGCTGCATGATCGAGATCTCATGTTTGCCGCCGAAGGTCGGGCCGGTGTACAAAAGACGCCCCTGGACCTGCTGGGGTTTGTTCTCCAAAAATTCGACCATCAGCTCTTCTTCTTTGACGCCGTAACGCTCGTTGTAGGCGCGCGCCTTGTCGACGGGCGTGTCTGTCTGAGCGGCGGTGTACGGCCGAATCTTGCCCCAGAAGGCGTGGGCGAGCGTGCCGGGGCGGTACTTTCCGATATCCTCCTCTTCGAGCTTGTTGTCGTACTCGACGTCGAGCTCGCCGATGGTGCCGGCGATGAGCTGGTTGTACTCCCTGAGCGCAAGCGTCTGAGGGTGGACCTCGAAGGGCCCCGGGGCGCGCTCGGTGATCAATTTGCGGATTTGCTCTGGCTCTAAGAGCCCGGGCGCTGCGTGGTTCGACAGGTAGTCGATGCCGTGACATCCGATCATAAACTGGTAGAACTTGTCGGTCTCAGTGACCCGGCGGCCGAGCTTTCCCGAATAGACCTTCTCCAAAAACTCACGATTCATCTCGAGGCGGTTTTGTTGGGACATCTCCTCGGCGGCCTCCCGCTGACTGTCGGTGAACTCGAGATCTTCTTCTCGAAACCCGCTCGCATCCCCCACCTGCGTTGGCAGCTCGAGCTTGGGCGCCTCGACGGTGTTGGTGGGCACGATGCGGTGGTTGTGCCAGTAGGGGAAGCGCCGAAACAAGGTTGGGTTGTCCGAGCGCCACTTGCCCATCTCCATCAGGTCTTGCTCGTCCCAGCCGCCAAGCCAGTGCCACACTTCACCCTCGTCCCAGTACCGGGGCGATTGCATCTGCGCCGAGGTCGTGCCTTGTGCTGACTGGACGTTGATCGAGTGGTTGACGTGGTTGACATATCCCTGGATGGGGCGATCAGGAGTCAAGACCAGACCCGGAAATCCGACCACCGGGTAGGGGTTGAATCCGCCGGTGATCGCATCGACCTGCCTCGATGCGAACCTGCGCCTGTAAAACTCGGCTTCGACCAGCGAGTTGATATATCTGCGGCGCGGCTCGTCCGACAGATCGCTTCTCGCACCGCTTGTGTTGCTATCCCCACCATCCTGGTCCCCAGCCTCGTCGTCGGTCACCGAGCTGAGCCACCAGTCATTGATGGTGAAAAACTTGGCAATAATTCCACGCCGGACCTCCTCGGGCGTGACCATCTGGTTGATGGTAAACGGGGTGATTTTGTTTCCGTCGGTATCCAGCGGGGTGAGACGACTCATCGTCTGCTCCGGGGTGTTGATTTGCCCGGAGAAGTTGTAGTTGGAGGTACTCGGCACCTTTTCGCCGCGCCAGGCCGCATAGATGTTCTGGAAGTCGGCGATGTACTTGACCGACTTGGGCTCCGCGGTGACCGCCTCGTTGTTGAGCCAGCGGTTGGCCTCGGCTGCAGACTGGTTTTGGCGGCGACGCTTGTACTCTTTCGCCACCGAGGGCATCTTGTGATTCACCGCCACCAGGTCCGGCTTCCACCCGTGGTTGTGCCGGGTGCGCTTCCAGTAGGCGAACGTTAGCCCGATACTCAGGTTGGCGTGCTCTTGACTGTAGGACTGGGCGCTCAGGAGTTTTTTGGCCCACTTATCCCACACCGGACGACTGTAGGGCGGGAAGTTATCGGGCTCCCACCCGAGCCACTCGCGCACCTTGTCGGCCCCGAAGTTATTGACCATGTATTCGGCGGCGTCGTGGACCTGGGCGTGGTATTGCTGCAAAAGCCCGTAGTGCTGGCCGGTCGGGCTCGTTTTGTTGGTCTGGCCGCCGCTCTCGTACTGCATAATCGACAGGGCGACCTTGGTGGGCAGATCGCTCGCCGAGATGCCCAAGCGGCCGCGCCACAGATCGATCAGCGGCACCCACCTGGAGCAGGCGTCCTTCATCGGCTTTTTGTCTTTGGTGCTCGCACCGACCCGGGCGATCGTCGCAGGTTTGATGGTGACGTGCTGGACATTCGACGCCTCGATTTCTGGCGCCTCTTCAGGAGGGGTCGTGCCCAGCGCGTCCTGGGCTAGACCGACAGCTCCGAGCAGGACGTCGCCGTCATTTTCCTGCGCATCTCCGAGCAGGAATCCGGCAACACCCTTCGCGGCATCCGCCGCCTTGGAGGTTTTGACAGGCTTTATGTTCGACCCGAAGTGCCTGGCATACTCGTCGTAGTGGCTGCTGAAGTGGTCTAGGTTCTGGCCCGAGATGCGAAATCGGGTCGAGCTCGGAGCAAGGTACCACTCGCTGACGACGTTGCCGAGCTTGACCATCCCCATCAGACGTGTCGGCTCGCGCATGAAGTTTCGCTGCATGCCATACGAACGCACGCTCGACGGCAAAAATACATTGCATGTCGGCGGGGAGGCGAACTCCATGGTGGGCATCACCGCAAACTCATTGAGCTCGTCGTCGTTGTTGAGCTGACCGAGCAGGTAGTTGAGCCGGATGGTTTTGGAGCCGGAGGTGGCATTGAGGGCGTCCTGAGCCGCACCCCCGGCGATGCCGCCGTATTCCTGGAGATTATCGTACACCCAGGACACCCCTTTGGAGATGGTGCTGCCGATCTTGGAGACGATCGCATTCTGGACTTGCTGCTCGAGGTTCTCCTCTTCGGTGCCCCTTCGAAACCTGGGCTGGGAGAAGTGGTTGAACTTGTATTTGAGCATGCTGTTCGCCAGATTCATGATCTGCATGAGCGAGGCGTGCCTGGGCAGCTTCTGGGATCGCTTCTGGACGATGTTCTTGAGCACTTTCATATCCAGAAGTTCTTTGATGTCCGAATCGACGTAGGCCGCAAACCGCTTCGAGAGCTTTAAGCGCTGATCGGCGATGTTGAAGATGGGATGAATCTCGCGCGCCTCGCGCAAAAATTCGTTGACCCAGGCGGTGTAGGCGAGGTTTTGGAGGTCGCCCGTGTCCATATGCTCGAGTGTGGCTTGCATATTGAGCCAGAACTGCGAAATCTTAGATGCACCGAGGGTGTCGGTGTCGATCTGGAAGGTCTTGTTACCCACGACCAGATGCGCCTGCCTGAGGTAGGCTTGGTCCTCGACGCTCAGGTTGGCGCCGGGGTCGATATGGAAGAGCTGGGTCTGCTCGAAGTGGCGGGTGTGGCCGACGCATTTGATGTTTGCCTGCCAGCTCTGCACATCCTTGCGAATACCGTCCTGGGCGACCTCCCCCTGGAACAAAATTGGCCACCGGCTCGGGCGCGTAGGGTCGTCGTCTCCGAATCGGTTTTGATCTTCGAGGACGCGTCGGTTGGCGTAAAAAATATGCACCGACGCCCCCACCAACTCCTCACCCCGCAAAAAATCGGATGCCGGCAGTGAGAGTTGGCAGGTGACGTTTCCCGGGGTGTCGTTGATCGAGATCTGCTGAATGTACGGAAAGTACACACCCTCGATGAACGTGCGGGTGTGGACGGTATCGACGGCTGTGGGGCGATCGCTCATAGGCGTATTACTTCTGGCGTGTAGGTGTTGAGATACAGGTGGTCGTTGACCACCACATGGTGAGAATCGACGATACGCACTGTATCAAACGCCTCCCCGATGTCTGACTCCTTCCAGCGCATACCCTCAAATTCGGCAGTGATGGGGTCGGGGGCGTGTTTGGCGATCATCTCATTGTCGTTCCACCAGACAAACATCTCGTCTGAAAACACATTCTGGCCCTCCCCAGGATTCTCCAGCACGTACCAGCTCGAAAGGCCTCGCTCCCAGCGCGATGGCGCATAGCCGGATGGCAGGTGGGCGGTCACCTGTCCGAGGTCGAGGTGGATCCACCCGTCTCGCACTGCGACATCTTTGGCGACGATATCCCACGGATAGACGTTGCCCGGCGTGCATACCAGAGTCTCGTCGTGGTGGGCGGCCGCGACCACCCACCCCTGCCCCACATCCCACGCTTTGGCGCCGCGCAAGACGTACTCGGGGATGCCATCCTCGACGACCTCGCCGTCGTGCCAGGTGACGATACGTCCGCGATTGGGGTAGACCGCAAAAAAATGATCGCCATCGGTGGCCGGCCTTCCAAACTGCAGCCAGTCGGGCACCCCGTCGATGCGCTTGTCGCCGACCTGCCAGTGGTTTTTCCCGACGGTGAAATATCCGCCCGGCATACGCAGGCGCCGCCCGGTGGTCATGGGCGACGGCACACAGGCCTTGGCGCCGCGCACAAAAAAACGGTCGTCAACCGTGGTCAATACGCCATCACACCAGGCCTGGACCATAATACTTTTCGACGGCATGCCCCCACGCAGCCTTAAGCCCCATAGAACATTCTCGTCATCGTCGACCACGCGCGTGGTCTCGAACGGATCAATCGCCTCGCCGCGGTAGACCGCCCACTGACCACTCACCTTGATGAAGGTCTTTTTTTGCCAGTCGTCGGGGGGCTCGACAAAGCAGACAACAATCTCTGATGTGGGGGAGACGTGAGACGATCCGGGGGTGGGGTAGTACAGATATGCGCTCATGCGGTCGTAGCCTGAAGTTGGTCGCGTTCATTTTTCAGTCGGATGAGACGCTCGGCCTCTCGATTCATCTTTCCAACGCGCGATTTTAGTGCGCGCTTGGCTTCTTCGAGCTCGGTTCGGACGGTATCGTATGCCTTTTTGAGGCCTTTTTTTACGATCTCGTCTCCGCTCGTCTCCCACTGATGCTTGGCTTCAGCGACATTCTTGCGCATGTAATTTAGATAGGCAAGGCTCGCATCGATCCCCAGGTTCAGGCCCTGCTCGGCCTTATCCTTGGCGATGATGTAGATCTTGTGGAGCAAGATATCTTCGGATAGTTCTTCGTAGGCGCCATCTGCGTCGAAGTCCAAATCCTCCTCGAGGGCGGCGTCGAGCGCCTGTGTGGCGGCCAGCGCGGCCGCGCCCCCGGTGTTGACCTGAACGTCGGCCGCGCGTCCGGCGTGGAGATCCTGGAGCGCGACGATGCGTTTTTTTTGCTCGGCGATTTTGCGGTCGATCTCAGCCAGGCGCCCCCCGACGTACGCGTCGCGATTCTCCAGCCAGTACTGGTCGGCTCTGGCCTGGGGAAAAAGCTCGTCATCGACCGTCTTGTCGGTCACGACCTGGCCGCTGTTGGACAAAAACCCGGGAATGGCGGTGTCGTTTTGCTCGGGGAATTCGCGTTCGGCGACGATGAATGTCAACGAGATCTGACTGGCGGCCTGGGTCTGGGCCGACACAAAGGACTGCATGTTCAGTAGGTAGCCGATGTAGACGGTGTCCTGGACGTACAGCATGATGCGCTGGCGATTCTCCATGCACGCGCTCAACCTGTAGTGCTTTTCGTAGCGTCGCTGCAGCGCGTTTTTCCAATCCATCGAGCGAATCGCGCCGCCTATGCTCACCTCCATTTTGCCGTTTAAGACCTGCCCGTTCATCTGGATACGCCGGGGGCGCCGGCCGAAGCTGTAGATGAGATCGGCGCCGAAGGTCTCGACGATCTGAAATCGCTCCTGGTCCGGCTCGGAGACCGAGTTGACCGAGAATTTATCGAAGATGAGGTTTTCTGGTCGCGCCTTACCTGGAGACCCCTCCAGGGCGCGTCTGGCGACCTCCCCCCAGCTCTGGCGATTGAGCCTGGTCTCTTCGGGCACCACCCGGATGAGCACTTTGCTCCCCTTTTTGATGCCGCCGTCGAACACGTCGTCGGCCGTGTCCGAGAAGCGCAAGTCCTCCACCTGGTTGTTCATGAAATAGGCTTGCAGGAGCCGCTGGTAGTCTCGGGCAACCTGTAGGCTCTGGGCGACGTCGATGGTGCCGCTTGTGTTCTCGCGGGGGCGCGTCAGGGGTTCGTTGGAGTAGCTGCCCTGCTTGAACCCACCACTCATCGTCTGATGGGCGCCCATTGCGGTGAATGCGGTCACCAGCGCTGAGTTGGCCATCGACTGTATCGCCGCGGGGGCCTTCTCGGGAGACTCGGCGACCGAATATAGTTGGTCGAGAATGTTTGCGCTCATTGGTTGAGCTCGCTGTTTTTGGCCTTCTTGAGAACTGCTTTGGCGTTGTCGCGCTCGATCTGGATGGTGAAGCCGTTGAACCACCCGTCGGAATTGAGCGCCTTCATCGCCGCCAGAAGGTGCTGGGTGGCTACCTCGTTGGCCTTGATCTGGTTTTTGATGTCATCAGTCATCTTTCATGGCCTCCAGCCGAGCGATCATCTCGTTCATCACGGTGATCTGTTCGCTCTGGATACCCACGATATTCTTGGTGGAGTCGTCCCCAATAAGCCCGGAGGTGCTGGCACCCGCGCGGCCGACGCGCTCGCCGGCGCCGCCCCCCATATCCATCAGCATGCCCTCGGCGTCCTTTGAGAACTGCGCGGAAGTTATCCTGCCGGCGTCGAAATCCTTGGTGAGCTCGGCAATTTTGTCGTTGCTCTTGTCGTCGTCTTCGAGCCATGACTCGTAGTTGGAGATCAGTTGGTTTCTGAGCTTGGAGTGTTTGAGGCCGGCGACATCACCATCTTTGTCGTTGATGAAGTTGCCTTTGAGGCCCAGGGAGGAGGCGCCCTCGTTGATCATCTTGACACCACCGCGTAGATTGGTCTGGGCCCTGCCTTTTTCAAAGTCGGCGTCCATCTTATCCCTGTCGGTGCCCCAGAACCCCGTATCGAAACCACTGGTCGTATCGGAACCCCTGAGCCCACCATTACCTTCCGGCATCATTGATCCAAAAAACGTATCATCGCGGTCTTCCTCAATCTTCCTATCCGACTCGCCTATGCTCTTGAGCTTGCGCGCTCTTTTCTCGTCGACCGTCCCCTTCTCCGCATTGATGTCGAACCCGGCGTTTTCGAGAGCGTTTTTGAAGATCTCTTTTTTGTGCCCCTCCAGGCCCTCATAGATCCCCATGATCTTCATGCGGGTCTTTTTGGCCTTATCGCTCATCTTGTCGGTGTTGGTGAGCTCTTGTGCGAGCTGGATGCCTTTCTGGACCTCTTCGGTGCGAAATGTGTCCGCCACATCGGCTTCGTCGTGCGACCCGGCGACGTCGCCAAAGATGTCGGTGTACATCTTTGCTTCTTCGTCGGCCGACATGATGTCGAACCCCTTCTCCGTGTCGAGCTCGGCCTCTTCTCGAAACTCGTTGATCTTTTCTTCCTCGACCCCGAGCTCGCTCATGCCCGCTGAAGCGTATTCGGCGGCCTGTTGGCGCTGCTTCTGGCTCATATCCCCGTAGCTCATCTCGCTGCCGGTGCGCATCTGATGGCCGGTCTCGATGGCGCTTCGGGTATCCATGCCCTCGCCGATAAGACCCGCCGCCTCTTTTCCGAGGGGGCCGCCGTACATCATGCCGGCTGCGCCGAGCGCCATATCCCCCATCGATGTAGATGTGGCAGCATCCCGAAGGTTCGAGCGCATCCCGCGCGACTCCCAGCTCGTTCCCGCCAGCGACTGGCGCACGTCGTAGCCGTCGACGTCCACGGAGCCACCCCCGCCGCCAGCCCCGAGCTTATCGAGGATTTCATCTTTGTTATCTTTGATGCGGTTGACGTCTTCGTTGGAAAAGCGGTCGCGCCTGATGCCGGCGACCCAGTCACCCATGTTTCGGGCGGTGTGTTCATAGGCCTCACCGATACCGGTCGACACGTCGGTTGCCAGATCTCCGACCGTCGCGCCGCCGAGGGTGTTTTGCTGGAGGTCGCGGAATCCGAACTTGACCCGGCCGCGAATCGAATATCGCTCGTCGATCAGGTCCTCTTGCATGTCCGCGCGCTGCTGGGCCTTGGCGTCCTGCTCGCGGCGCATCTTCTCGGGAAGCGCCTGCATCGACTTCATCCAGCCCTCGGCCTTGGCGGTGTCGCCGCCAAACTTTTGGTTGGCCACGAGCGTTTGCATCATGTCTTTGCCGCCGCCGAACTGGTCGGCCATGTCGGAGTACATATTGAACTCCTGGGCCTGCATGCCGCTCGAGCCGAGCTTCTCCTCCTGGTCCTGCAGGCGACGATGCTTGTTGGCCATGAATCCCAGAAGATCGTCCTGGGTCCCCAGTGCCCCGGCTGTTTGCTGCAGTCCCTGCTCGAGCCCCGAAAATGAGCCGCCGGCCGCGAGCATCGTACCCCCCATGCCTCCCATAAATTGCTGCTGGGAGCCGGCGAGCATCTGCGCCAGACCCTGCTCGCCACCCATGGTCGCCAGCAGGTCGGCGCCCATAGTGTGGGTGGCAGCCTGGCCGGCGAGCGCCTGCGCGCCGATGGCATTCCGCGCACCAACCGGCGCCATGATGCCTCGGCCGGCCGCGCTTCTTGCGCCCTGGGTGGCGACCCCCATCATCTGGTCCGGGGAGATACCGGCCAGGTGCGCCCCGGAGTACAGATTCCCCGAAAACTCGGCCATCTCGGCGCCGTGCTGGAGACCGATATCCGAGTACATCTTGTCCATGAACCCCACCGCTTCTTTGGCGGTGGTCTGGAAGGACTTCATGATCGTCTTGGCGTTGTCGAACGCCTCTTTGAACCGACGCACGTAGTCTTCGGAGTTTTGCGACCCCAAAAATTGCCCGGAGTCCTGCATCATGCTCTGCATGTCTTGGACGTCCTGGGTGTCGAAGGTTAGATCTTTGAGGGTCTCTTTTCTCAAGCCTTTGCCGATCTCGGCTTGCTCGCCCAGGTTGAAGTGGCCCTTGTAGCGCCCCATGCGCCCCCTCAAAAAACGCTGAGACTGCTCGTTGACCGGAGAAGCGAGTGCGGCGCCGCGGTTCATCTCGTCCATGCCGATCGACAGCGGGTTGACCTTGTCGAGAGCGCCTGTGATAGGTGCCGCCATGGCAAGCGCGGGCATCATCGCCATGGATGCACCCACCGCGCCGGCGCCGCCGAGTAGGCCGCCACCGAGCATGCCGTAAGCTGCGCCGCCCACAGCCCCCATGGCCTGACCTTCGATGGCGGTCTGTGCGCTGCCGAACATGGTCTGGCCAAATTGCATGCCGCCGGCCGCCCAGTTCCGGGCCGATTTGGCCCCGCCCTCTTGCATCGCGCGCTTGTAGGCACCGAGCGAATAGTGGCGCCCCTGTTCGTGCTCGAACCCAAGGCCCATGCCCTGGTAGGTGCCGCGCATTACGCCTACGCCCTGAGGGGCCTGCAAAAATCCTGGCTCCGAGCCTGCCTGCATCTCTTCGTTAGGCCTGAACTGGTAGGCGGCCCCTGCCGCGCCCGAGTAGGCCTCGTGCGCCCACTGCTGTCCGGTGCTACCGGCGTAGCTTGCGAATTTCGAGCCCGCACGCTTGGCCACAGGTGCGGCTTTATCCCAGGCTTGTTGTCCAAAATTTGATTGATCAGCGCCGTGAAGCACAGGTCCAGGCGGCATCGGCGCGCTCGGCGTCGAGGCCATCATGGGGGCGGGCGCATCGAGCGTGGGCGCCATCGGCGCGCTTGGCCCCGACTGCATCATCTGGCCGCGCATCTCCTGGGTGAGCTGGCCGATCGATTGAGTGAGCGTGGAGATCTGAGAGTTCGTATCCTGCAGCGCCCGCATCATCATCTGCGATTGCTGCTTCTCGCTCATGGCGGTCATCTGCATATTCTGGGCCGCCATGGCCATGTCCTGGACGGACTGGTTCATCTCGGCAGATTGGCCCGCCCCGCCGTTGTTCCCCGCCATCTGGGACTGCATCTGCTGCTGATATTCTTCGAATGTGGGCATAAAGAGGTCTCGGTAACACAGAGTGTGTCAGCTCGCATGGTAGCACGCCTAAATTGCGCCCCCAAAAACCGGCATAATAAGAGTGAGCCAATATTACGGCCGCTGTGTATTGCCGGACACAGCGGCCGATTTCATATCTCACCGGCAACAAGGAGGTCTTTATGACCGGAGAAATTAGTAAGTTTATCGCAAACGAACTCGGCCTCGAATTCAACGAGGCCAAGGCGCTCGCCAAGGGTCTTTTCCTGGGCCGCCAGGCTCAGGAGATGAGCGAGGCGCGCCAGCTTCGAGCTGGCCTCGATGCGGCGATCGAGGACGATTACGACCACGCCTTACCCGTCGACGTGGTGGTCGGAAATGATCGCATGGTCGTCGTGTCGTTTGACGACGACTCCGGCGACCTGTTCGACCCGGGAGGGCTCGACGACGAGGTCGAAGAGGAAATTTGATTTGTGCTGACACGTACCGTGCGGAGTACGTGTCGGCTTATTGTCTATCCGCAAAAGGAGGGGGTCTTTATGAGACTCCATACGTTTGACCACGGACAAATCGAAGACGGAATCTCGTTCACCGATAAGCGGCGGGGCGTTCCTGCTTGCCGCCTGGGATCGTTTGACCACGGTATCTTAGTGCCGGCGTTGAAGTCGACGCCGGTCGAGATCGATGATGGGGTGGCCTACGAGGGTCATCCCATTCGGATTCGCAGGGGGCGTATGCTCACGCTCTCCGAGCCCAGAGGGAAGCAGTACGCGGACGATCGCGTACTGCTGCGGGTGAAAACCCGCAGCTTCAACTTCTCGAAGGATCTCTTCGAGGAGCTATTCCAACCCGCGGGGTTTACCTGGGGGCAATGGAACTGCCGGGCGACCGGCAGGCCGGACCGAAAGCCCGAGACGTTGTGCTCGGGCCGGGAGGTCCTGAAGGTCAACGGGAAACTGTTGACCTTCAGGGACGGGCTCGTGCTCATCAACCGAGGGGACTCGGTGGATGTGACGACGAGCACCGGCAGGTTTAGGATCGGCCACGTCGGCGACGGCGTCCCCAGCGTGGTTGAGCTGTAGATTTCGGGGGTGGGTGTGGGCTGGCCTGATGGCCAGCCTACGCCTGCCCCTGAAACACCTCGGCCACCTGATAGATTTTTTTTGCTTCCTCGTCCAACAGCTCCCGACCTTTCTCGGCGAACTCCTCGTTATAGGAGCCGGTGGGGATGAGCGCTTCGCGGTACTTGTCGACGAGCTCGTTGAGCTGCTCGGACTTCATCGCGGCTGAAGCAACCACCAACGTCGAAAGCATCTTCTCGCGTTGCATCTTGTAGAACGCGTCGATGAGCCTCAGACGCCTTAATGGACCCCCGAGGTTCACGCCCATCATGATCAGACGCGCGGTGGCATACCCCTGGGGATCCTCGTTTAGTTTTTTACGCTATCCGGCTTCTGCGCTTCGAGGCGGTCCCAGACCATGACATCCCAGGCCGAAAAGATCTCGCTGAGCTTGGCGACCAGCATGTCTGGCTTGCTGCTCAGGGCCTGGTAGCGCGCCTCGATCTGCGACTCGAGACGCTCGCGGAGCTCATCAGGCTTGTGGTCGGCGTACGACCCCTGGACTGCCACGCCACCAAGCGGCCGATCGCCGATCTTGATGAGCGCATGCGCCAGACGCCTGCGGCTGTAGATACGGTTTCGGCTGGTTTTCTGGTCGGAGTTCTCGGCCGCAAACTTCTCGGCGTCCTCCGGGGCCCAGCTCGGGATAGTCCGAAAGGTGAGCGTACCCACCGACTCAATCTCGATCTCTTGCTCGAAATACTCCAGCTCGGTCATCTGTCGCAGGATATCGGCGAGCTCAGGGACCTGGTCGGAGATCTCTTCGCGAAGCTGAGTCCTCTTGCCCTCGTTGAGCGCCTCCTGGAGGTAGTAGAACTGCATCGGCAGCAGTTTTTTGGCGAGCTCGTCGAGCATCTCGCGGTCGATTTCGTCTGGCAGCTTGTCTTCGCTCATGCTAAAAACTGTCCGTATTTATGGCATAATGACTATGTACGCCCACATATACCACCCTCCATGAAAAAAACAATCGAACAGCTCTTCGTCGACGCCTACCACAACGGGGGTGTTGTCCTACAATCTCGACCCGAAGACGCACCCGAAAAATGGGCACGCACCTCCAGGCGTACCGACCCCATCGGCCACAGCTACTACCTGTTTGAACTCACCTCTGAGGGGCGCAGGCATGCGGAATTTTTGCTCGAGAAGCGCGGCTACAAAACCGTCGCGCGAGGCATGGCGATCGAGGATGTCCGGTGGCATCATCCGATTGTGCCACCAGCCGACCTCGAGCGCGGGTGGCGACAGATCGCCGAGCACGTCGATGTGCCGGTTCATATCAGTCGCACGGACGACCGGATCGTGGTGCGCTGCCCCGACTGGGACGACCTCCTCATCGAGCTCGAGCGATTGAGCGAAGACGAGCTCGCGATGCGCGGAGTGGATTCTTATATCTGGGAGTACCTCGACCGCACAGACGTGCGCCTCAAACTTAGAGAAATGACTTTTGCCGAGATTGTCCTGTGGGACCGTTCCTGACTGATATTGAAGTCGCCCGCCTGCTCGAGATGCCGGTGCGTGGGGTCGACAAGCTCGACCTGCACCGCTGCGACGATGGCTACCACATCGACGCCGTCACCAACTTTTGTGCCACCCACGGACTCCCGACGTTCGACCGGCCGACCATTGTCGGACTGAGGGGTCTCGATTCGCCGGCCGCCGATGATGTGCGCTGGCACGACCTACTAGAAGAGGCCTTGTTGAATACCGACCGGTACACACGGGTGCTGGTGTACGCCGAGGCGTCACTCACCCGTAGCACCTGTCGCCGCCTATTCATCGCGCGTCCTGACCACTTAAGGCTTATCGCCGTCGGAAGGCGGTGGCCGCATCTATGTCACGCTTCGGCCGCAAGCTGGGACGAAGCACTCACCTACTCAAGGGAATTTTTGTGATCACACTCCAATACACCAAAAAGAAAAACCCCAACGACTACTACACAGTCACGCTGACCAATATCTGGTTCGAGCCTGGCGAGGAGACGACCGATGTTTTCTTGCATCAGGGGTACAAACTCAACTTCATGCGATTCTTCGACGACGGAGACGACGAGCATCTGATGCTCATCAAGATGGAAGTGTCCGGCGGACAGATCACCCCGCGCATCAACTGGGAGGCGATCGATCTGATCTGCATGGGCGACGCAAAAAGAAAGACCGAGCTTTTAGACCGTATTCGAAATCACTTCGCTGACATCGATGACCGATTGTTGGCCTACACCCCCAAACCAGGAGAGATGAATTGAATAATCGCGACAAACAACTTATTCGCAAGCTCGAGAACGGAGAAGACCTAAGTAGCGATGAGCGAGAGCGAGCCTACTTCGTCGTCGGCACCCGGCTCGGCCGATACACCAACGTCAAGGCGAGTCTGAAGACCAAAGGAGATAAATGGTTTTTGGACACCGGCCAATCCTTTGACATCTCAAAATTCCTCAAGGACCTATTCGGATGATTACGATCTACGAGCACCCGACGACCCTCCAGGTCATCTGGCGGCGAGAAGACCTCAAGAACTTCACCTACAACGCACCGAGTGTCGTCCTGTGTAGCGACGAGGTGGTCGATCAGATCAGAGCTCATGACGCTCATGGTCTGGTGATGTTTGGGCCGCTCGGAAAAGAGAGTCTTAGGGCGGTGGCCTGGATGGAGCGTGAGCTTGTACGTCGAGGGTTCGAGCTCAAGAGAGACCGCTACAAGCGCCAAGGCTCGATCGTCGTTGGCCGATTCTTTGACCGCATCGCATTCAACAGGGACTTCGAGGGGGTTGAGGGGGCTGTCATAGGCCGGTAAAATTTGGCCGAAAGAGGCACGATTTGGTACGCTTGAATGCGTGCCCACGTGCCTCTTTTTTAGACATGCCATGGACCCATCTGTTTTCAAAATTATCGAAGGCCTCACTCCATGGCTAGGTGGCGGTGCTGTGACCGCACTGGCCGGCCTCACGGTGTGGTTGTGGCTGACGTACTTCAAGAGAAACGACCACCAATGGACCCAGGCCGACCAACTACTGACCGACGTGCGCACCGAGCGCAATCACTGGCGGGAGATGGCGATCAATCGCCAGAAGGAAATCAACCGCAAAGACGAGCTCATCCAGGAGCTTCGTCGCCAGAACCACGAGCTCGAGAAGAAGAACAAGCTACTCGAGACACAAGTCGAGATTTTGAAGGACGAGCGCAAGGCGCTGATCGATAAGCTGGAGAAGATTAAGGAGGCGTGATTTTAGCTTTGAGACCAGGCGTAGACGCGCCGGTTCTCGTTCCCAGCGTAGATCATCCCATTCTCATCGACGGCCACGGAGGTAAAGTAGTCGCCTCCACCAGTGTCCGTGACAGTGGAAGTGTCGTTGATTCTATTGCCTTCCGAGTCAAACCTGACCACGCGCGGCGTGTTTGAAGAGAAATAGTATTTTACAGCCACATAAACATCGCCAGTTCTGTCGAGTGTGATGTGGGACGCCCCTCGGGTTTCACTGCCTGTCTCCAGGCTCTCCGTCCAGTTCACAGTCAGGGCGCTCGCGTCCCACTGCTTCAGCGTCGCACCGGAGACGCGAGCTGAGGCCGTGTATATGAAACCGTTCTTTGCGTCGTAGGCAAGCCCTCGCTCAATCTCCTGCCCGTGATCAATCTGCTCGACGTAATTGAGATCGGCGTCGAAATGCTTAACCAGGCTGCGGGATGCAACCTCTCCGCCGAGTGTTATCCAAACACCACCCTCGCCATCCGGCGCGATGCCTCGGGCAGATGATTTATTGTCATCGAACTTCACCGATTCCGCGACGACCGAGCCGTCCGAGGGGTCTATTTTGTACAGCCTGTCCTCGCTCGAGCTCACCGTGCCATCGATAAAGACGAAACCGCCCGAAAACCCCACCGTGCCGAAGCTGTACGGAGCGGGTTCTGAGCCCCAACGAAACGTGCCGGCTGGATCGTAGGACACGAGTTGGTATGAGCCTGCTTGGCATGCGAGGTAGACGTTGCCGGATTCATCGACAGCGATGGTGCGTACGTTGTCGGCGATACCCGATGCGGTCCAGTCACCAGTGCCATCTGGGGCGAAGGCGGAGAGCTCGCCGACGCCGTAGTCGACAGCATACACTCCCCCTCCCGGCCGAGCGACAACGTCATAAATGTCGTAGGCGAGAACGCCGGACACCCATTCAGCAGCTAATGTTTCAGGAAAGGGCAAAATCTCCCCCGCCACACTCTTGGACGTAAGCTTGCGCCTGAACCCACTCGGGCCGCGAACCAGGTTTGTGACGAATCCAGGAATCACGACGCGCTCTCGTACTCAATGACAAACTGCTCGATGTCGAGCCGGCCGGTATCGAGCGCATCGACGCACACGATGAAGCCGTCGTACAGCTGGCAGTTGACCCCGAAGATGTTTTTGCCGCTCAGCTCGGTCCAGCTGCCGTCGTCGAGCTGGTAGAAATCGGCAATCGACACCTCGTCGGAGTTAGACTTCTCGGAGGCGTACCACCCGTGGACGCTGAATCCGTATACGGCCGCCGGGTCGGTCGGCCGGACAACAAACCCGGCCGTGCGAATCCCACTGCAGCCGATAACACCGTCGCCGGCGAGTTCGGCCGGCGGTTCATCGGGCAGGTCGGCGACCAGCACCTCACGAAGCACGCTCGTCGCATAGTCGGGCGACTCGAGCTCTTTGATGAAGGCGAAGTCCGCCCCGGACTCGCCGCCCCATAGGAAAAATACTGCGCTTTCGTTGGGCATGGTCTTACTCGTCGGGTGTCGGTTGTCTGACTTCGCTGTGCTCGGCGGCCGCATCAGTCATGCTATCACTCTCCGCACGCGTCCAATGTCGAGCCGTAGCAAAGTCCGTGATCGTGCATGAATTCGTGGCTTTCGGCCTCGGTCCCCGGTCGCATCTCGCACAGCACAGCGTGTGTCAC
>Ga0136596_1000674_pt1 | contig 16668 bp, 14 predicted proteins | sample AntRauTorcE11897_FD_101387 | JGI IMG/M metagenome (GOLD analysis project Ga0136596, IMG submission 101387) | Saline lake microbial communities from Rauer Islands, Antarctica - Metagenome Torckler E11 #897 | ecosystem: Environmental > Aquatic > Non-marine Saline and Alkaline > Saline | place... | reverse complement strand
ACCTGACAGCGCGCGAACGAAGTGAGCTCCTGTCAGCGTCTTACGTCAGGCAACACAACCCAAAACGCTGACAGGAATCCCGCAAAGGCTCGGGATGCGCTGTCAGGTTTTTATTCCGCCCAGAGACATGGCATTTCTTTCAAAGGAACCCAAACTTCTCGCTTCTCATGAATTTTGAGATCGTATCATCGGTTTTTGGTACCCCGAGAAATACCATGACTTTTTAGGCATTTATCTCCTTAGCTCCAACAACAAGTACCTTTTCTATTTGCCATCCCATCTCGTCGGTACCAATAAGCTGTTCATCCTCAGATCCCGAGTAGATATCTCCGGAGCGGTAGCCGTCGGCCAATACCCGATCTATGGCTGCTTCGATCTGATCGGCGGCTTCAGGAAGATCAAGAGAATATCGGCAGAGCATTGCTGCAGATGCGATTGCAGCCAGGGGATTAGCTTTGTTCTGGCCTGCAATATCCGGCGCGGACCCGTGTACCGGCTCATACAATCCTGTTTTATCCCCGATACTGGCCGATGGAAGCATCCCGATAGAGCCGGTTAGCATAGAGGCTTCATCACTGAGAATATCCCCAAACATATTTCCGGTGAGGATGACGTCAAACTGTTTCGGATTGCGAACCAGCTGCATGGCACAATTATCCACCAGCATGTGGCTGAGTTCTACATCAGGATAGTCGGAGGCTAGTTTCGAAACCGTTTTTCTCCATAGTCGAGAGGTATCCAGTATGTTGGATTTATCAACCGAACAAACGCGTCTGTTTCGCTTTCGCGCTGCTTCGAATGCCTTTCTTGCCACACGCTCAATTTCGGAGCGTGAGTAGACCATGGCATCGGTTGCCACAACATCGTCTTCTGTCTCTTTAGTGTGACGTGGCTGACCGAAATAGATACCCCCGGTTAGCTCCCGGACGATCAGTATATCAGTACCTTCTAAAATTTCAGGCTTAAGCGACGAAGCACTCATCAAAGCAGAGTAAATTTTAATCGGGCGGAGATTTGTGTATGTGCCCAATGATTTTCGAAGTTTTAGCAGGGCAGCCTCAGGTCGGTGCTCACTGGCAACATTGTCCCACTGTGGCCCGCCCACAGCACCCAGGAGTACTGCATCGGATGCCAGGCATGCATCAAGCGTACCCTCAGTAACCGGTGTGCCATACTCTTCATAGCTGCACCCTCCAAACAGGTATTCTTCGGTTTCTATTTCTACATCATACGCAGCGCACGCTGCTTTTAAAATGGAAACGGCAACGGATGTCACTTCTGCTCCAATTCCGTCACCGGGAAGTACTGCAATCTGTTTTGTGGTCATTTATAAAATGAATTAATCGAGATTAGATAAAATTTATGTCTAAAAAATCCCCTCTCGAGAGGGGAAAAGTGAAGGCAAACCGTCCGCCAGCTGGCGGACGGTTTGCCAAGCGAGGGGTGTGTTAGTTGAGGCACCATGTCTGAAATTATGTCAAATAATGCTAAAACACCTGAACAACCCCTCAAGGGGATATCTTTTATTTCGCCATCATGCCGGTTTTTCGGGCGTAGGCAAATATTCCGCCGGCTTCAACGATGTCGGCTACGCTGCCGAGGGGACGAATTTTGTACTCTTCATTTTGTGTCAGATTTTTGACAACCTGCTTCTCCTGGTCAATTTCTAATTCATCATGAGTGTGCACTTTCTGGCTGAGATCATCCAGACTTTCGTATGGTATCAAAAATCCACCGTCTACTGAGTTGCGATAAAAGATTCGGGCGAACGTAGGGGCAATGATCGCTTTTACACCTGCAATTTCAAGACAGGCAGGAGCGTGCTCTCGGGATGACCCGCATCCGAAGTTTGGTCCGCCAATGATGATATTAAATTCACTTTCAGTGGAATCTTCTTCAGTTAATGGAATATTTCCCTGCGGAAGACCTGATTCCTCATCGGGAACTCCGGAGAGAGCATATTTTCCATATAGTTTACGCTCTTCAGGATCTTCAAGGCTGTAAACAAGGTGTGCTGCCGGGATGATCTGGTCAGTATCGATATTCTTGCCAAGGACAAACGCCTTGCCTTTTATTTTCTTTGATTCGTTACTCATTAAATTAAAGTCTGCTTAGTTAAAAAAAAGGTTCTAAAAAGTCCCCTCTCGAGAGGGGATAAGTGTATCTCCCCTCATTAGGGAAGACTTTAACTCCCCCTTATCAAAGGGGGACTGAGGGGGATGTTGTGTAAGGCCTGAGAATTTGAAATTATTAAACTCTTCTCAAGGCCCACTAAACACCCCTCTGTATCTCTCCGCCAGCCGGCGGAGGGAGTTTTGCTCCCCCTTAATAAAGGGGGACTGAGGGGGATGTTGTGTAAGGCCTGAGAATTTGAAATTATTAAACCCTTCTCAAGGCCCACTAAACACCCCTCTGTATCTCCCCTTGATAGGGGAGAGTATTATTGTATCATCTATATTACCGTTTCCTGGATAAATACTCTCGGATCGGTAATGGTGCCGGTAACGGCCGAAGCTGCTACGGTATAGGGCGATGCGAGGAAAACAGAAGCCGCTTTGGACCCCATTCGGCCTGGATAGTTCCGGTTTGTTGTAGAGATACAGACCTCTTCTTCATTCAGGCGTCCGAAGGTGTCAGACGGACCGCCGAGGCATGCCGCGCACGACGCCTGGCCAATCTTACATCCGGCATTTTTGAAGATGTCCATCAGTGTCTCGCCAAACATTGTCTCGGTTTCAAGACCTCTCGCAATTTCTGTTGTGGCCGGCACAATGTAGGTATCAACTTTAAGTGTTTTGCCTTTAATAATCTCAGCAGCAGCACGGAAATCAGATAGTTTTCCACCGGTACATGATCCGATGTAAGCGCGTGTCAATTCTGTGCCCTCGAGTTCTTCAGCTGTGGCTTTGTTATCGGGGCTGTGTGGTTTAGCTACCATTGGAACGAGATCAGCCAGGTTGTAAAAATGTTCGCTGTGAAACTCGGCATCCGGATCGCTTTTATATTCCGTAAAGGGTTGATCGGTTCTCGCCTTTACATATTCCCGTGTAATTTCGTCTGTCTCCACAACGCCGTTTTTACCGCCTGCTTCAATCGTCATGTTTGTGAGGGTCATGCGGTCTTCCATCGAGAACGCCTTAATGCCGTTACCCGTGAACTCCATGGTCCGGTAGGTAGCACCGTCCACGCCAATGTCTCCAATAATTTTCAGGATAATATCTTTTGCCATCAGGTAGGGCGGGAGTGCATTACCTTCAAAAACAAAACGCATCGTCTCCGGCACCTTCACCCAAAGCTTTCCGGTGCCCATTATAAATGCTGCATCCGTATTTCCAATTCCGGTTGCGAACTGACCGAAAGCACCGGCCGTGCAGGTGTGGGAATCTGTTCCGAAAAGTACTTCACCAGGCCGGGTAAATCCTTCTTCCGGCAACGCCACGTGGCAAACGCCTTTGTAGCGATCCGTTCCCACATCATAATAGTGGGGAAGATCCTGGTCGGCGGCAAATGCGCGCAGAATATCCACATTTCTATTGGCATATTTGTCTTTTGTGAAGATGTAGTGATCGGGTATAATAACCAACTTATCTTTATCCCAAACCCGGGCATTTTCACCAAATTCCCGCTGGAAGATCTGGATAGCGGGCGGTCCGCATACATCGTGCGTCATCAGGACGTCTACGTCCACCCAGACGCTTTCACCGGGCGTTACTTTTGAATTACCGCTTTTATTTGCAAGAATCTTCTCGGTTAATGTCATTCCCATAGTGTAGTGCTGGTTTTGTAATAGTTTGATAGTTTTTGGTTCAAAAGTCCCCTTATCAAAGGGGGATGTAAATCAGGAATCAAAATCGAATATAAACACCCCTCTGAGTCTCTCCGCCAGCCGGCGGAAGAATACACCCCTCAGTCAATCACCCGCCCGAGGCCATTTTCTGTGGTTCCGGATTTGGTTGATTTCTCATCATCGCCATAATGGATGTTAAATCGTGATCTTTCACAATCTTCTTCTTATCGGCGAGACGCGTTACGCTTTTATAAGCGGTATTCAATTCGTCTTTACTGAGCTTATATCCCATATCTTCGAGCTTTTTGCCAAGGGCAAACCGGCCGGAATGCTTACCAATAACAATTTTATTGCTGGTAAGGCCTACCGATTCAGGCGTCATAATCTCATAGCAGAGCGGATTTTTAAGAACGCCGTGCTGGTGGATTCCAGCCTCATGAGCAAATGCGTTGTCGCCAACAATAGCTTTATTTGGCTGAACACCTTTTCCGGTAATCTGGGCCAATAACTGGCTGGCCGGGTAGATCTCCCTGGTATTGATCCCCGTACTGTAGTTCATGCTATTCTTGCGGGTTTCAATGGCCATTACGATCTCCTCAAGAGAGGCGTTACCGGCGCGTTCGCCAATTCCGTTGATGGTACACTCAATCTGCTGTGCACCGTTCTGAACCGCTGAGAGAGAGTTGGCTACGGCAAGGCCTAAATCATTGTGGCAGTGAACGCTAAGCACGGCCTGATCTATATTGGGTACATTTTCACGTATTCCTTTGATCAGCTCACCAAATTCCCAAGGAAGCGCATATCCCACGGTGTCCGGGACATTAATGACGGTGGCACCGGCTTTAATTGTCTCTTCAAATATTTGATAGAGAAATTCCGGATCACTGCGGGATGCGTCTTCGGCGGAAAACTCAATATCGTCGCAGTACGACTTGGCAAGTTCCACACCTCTGACAGCTGATTCGATCACCTCTTCACGAGATTTACAGAGTTTGTATTTCATGTGGATGTCTGATGTAGCAATAAAGGTATGAATGCGTGGTTTAGCAGCTTTTTCAACTGCTTTAGCCGCAGTCTCGATGTCAAAAGGCGTGGTTCTGCAGAGCCCTGCCACACTGCTCTCTGTGATGGTCTTCGCAATTTCTTTAACGGTCTCAAAATCACCTTCAGAGGCGATCGGGAATCCCGCTTCGATTACATCTACTTGAAGCTGTTCAAGCTTACGTGCAAACTGAAGTTTTTCTGGCTTGTTCATACTGTAGCCCGGCGACTGCTCACCGTCTCGAAGCGTGGTGTCGAAAATTTTTATTTGCTGTTCCATGAGTTTGTAAAATTTGGTTGGTTGATTAAGAGCGTTGGGTCGGGATTGGTTATTTAGTTATCAGCCGGACCGGCCAGTAGATCAACCAGGATATATATTCTGTGCGTGTTAGTGAACCTGTACTTCATCGCTAACCTCCTTTTTGTTTGAAGGTTGCTTGGAGTGATTATGCATCAAATAGTAGTTCATGCTGTCGGCCAGAGCCTGCCAGCTTGCGTCAACAATATTTTTAGAAACGCCTACTGTACCCCATGAAGATCCATTTCTGCCCGAATCAATGAGTACCCGAACTCTTGCACCGGTACCGTCTTTCTCATTCAGCACCCGAACTTTATAATCTTTAAGAATAACATCGGCTATATCGGGGTAGAATTTGCAGAGAGCTTTACGGAGGGCGCTGTCGAGTGCATGAACGGGACCGTTTCCTTCGGCTGCGCTATGCTCGAGCTGTCCCTGTACGTTTACACGTATGGTTGCTTCTGAACGGGAATTGCCTGTTGAATCTCGCTCCATAATGACCCGAAATCCTTCCAGTTCAAAGAGGTTTGAATATGGCTGAGTCATCTTTTTAACCAGAAGCTCAAATGACGCTTCGGCAGCTTCAAACTGGAACCCTTCGTTTTCAAGTTTTTTCAACCGTTCGACGATCTCGGGTACGTTTCCGCCCGAATTTTCAAGTTCAATGCCGAGTTCCCTGGATTTATATAGTACATTACTTTTGCCGGAAAGATCCGATACCAGCACTCGTCGTTTATTACCCACAGCTTCCGGCTGAATATGTTCGTATGTGGCCTCATTTTTCATGATAGCACTGACATGTACGCCGCCCTTATGGGCAAAGGCACTCCGGCCGGTAAAAGGCATGCGCGTGTCGTGACCCACGTTTGCAAGTTCACTTACGAAGCTTGATAAGGATGTTAACTGACAGATACTGCTGTCGGGCACGCAGCTGTAATTTTGTTTGATTTGCAGGTTAGGAATCACCGAGCAGAGATTGGCATTTCCGCAACGCTCACCATACCCGTTGATGGTTCCCTGTACGTGTTCGCAACCCGCAGCGACTGCGGCTACAGAGTTTGCAACGGCAAGTTCACAATCGTTGTGGGAGTGAATACCGAGTTTCGCAGATGTTTTAGCGTATACCGCTGATACAATTTCTGAGATTTCATGGGGGAGCGTTCCACCATTGGTATCGCAAAGCACGAGGGTATCAGCACCGGCGTTTTCCGCTGTTTTTAGTGTTTCTAAGGCATATTTCGGGTTGTCTTTATATCCATCGAAAAAGTGCTCGGCGTCGTAAATCACTTCTTTCCCGTGCTTTTTCAAATAGTGAACAGACTTGCGGATAATGTCGAGATTCTCCTCGGGGGAAATTTTAAGAGCCTGTTTTACGTGGAGAAGCCACGATTTTCCAAATATGGAGACTGCTTTCGTGTCTGCATCGAGCAAAAACTGAATGTTTTTATCTTCTTCGGGCTCTGATCCTGCCCGGCACGTGCTTCCGAAGGCCACAATTTTTGCGTGTGAAAATTCCACATCTGAGGCAAGACGAAAAAATTCCATATCCTTAGGATTCGATCCCGGCCATCCTCCTTCAATATAGTCGATGCCAAATGAGTCAAGCCGCTTAGCGATGCGAATTTTATCCTTGGCTGACAGGCATACTTTCTCACCCTGCGTCCCATCGCGCAGCGTGGTGTCGAATATTAGGATCTGTTTTGACATGTGATGTCTGTATTTAGTTGTGTTTGAATTATAAACTCCCCCTTTCCCGAAGGGATGCCTGCGGCGAAAAAAGCGGGATTGAGGGGAAAAGGTAGTGAAAGTAGCCAAAGGCTGTCTTTCACGCCGAGGGATGTGTTGAGAGAACGTGGAGCAAAAAAGAAATTCATATTATGCTCAACACTCCGTAAACATCCCCCTCAGCCCCCTTTGGTAAGGGGAAGTACACCCCTCACTCCGCGGGCTCGGGTTCTGATTTCTTCCCGCCATCAATCCAGTTCATCATCGACCTGAGATCTTTCCCTACTTTTTCAATCTGGTGTTCACCGAGGCTTTTCCGCATTTTTTTCATGTTGGGCATGCCGTCAGCACTTTCTTTCATCCATTCTTTGGCAAATTCGCCCTTTTGTATTTCATCCAGGATCTTGCTCATCCTTTTCTTTGTGCCTTCATCAATAATGCGGTCACCGCGTGTGAGCCCCCCGTATTCAGCTGTTTCACTTACAGAGTAGTACATCCCTTCAATTCCGCCTTCGTACATGAGGTCTACAATAAGCTTCAGCTCGTGCAAACATTCGAAGTAGGCGATTTCCGGCTGGTACCCGGCTTCAACCAGCGTTTCGAACCCTGCTTTCACCAATTCTGATGCGCCGCCGCAAAGCACGGCTTGTTCTCCGAATAGATCTGTTTCAGTCTCTTCTTTAAAAGTGGTTTCCAGAACGCCGGCTCTTGTGCCGCCAATAGCTTTAGCATAGGCAAGGGCCGTATCTTTTGCGGTTCCGCTTGGATCCTGATAGATAGCAAAGAGGCAGGGCACTCCCGATTCCTGGGTAAACACGCGTCGAACCAGATGGCCGGGGCCTTTAGGTGCAACCATAAACACATCAACGTTTTTTGGTGGAACAATACCGTCAAAATGAATATTAAAACCGTGTGCAAATGCAAGGGCGTTTCCGTCTTCAAGATTGGGAGCAATGTCGGATTTAAATACATCACCCTGGAACTGATCCGGAATAAGGATCATGATAATGTCGCCTTTTTTTGCAGCTTCAGCAGTCTCAAATACGTCCAGGCCGGACTCCTCTGCATCACTCCAGGATGAGCTGCTTTTCCGGAGTCCAACGACTACATCCACGCCGCTGTCTTTCAGGTTAAGTGCATGCGCGTGTCCCTGGCTGCCGTAACCGATCACGGCTACTGTTTTTCCTTTCAGATGATCCAGGTTCGCGTCGGTGTTATAATAGGTCTTTGCTTTCATTGAGTTTGTTTGTGTTGTGTTTGTTTTCTGAATTTGGTGATCCCCCTAAAAAAAGGGGGACTGAGGGGGTGTTATTTTCAGGACTATGAGTTATTTAATTGATTAAGAATCATTTTATGGTTCCGTGAACACCCCTCTATATCTCGCTTACGCTCGGAGCCCCTTATTAGGGGAGGGTTGGTTTTGAACTGATTTAAAATTAATTGATATTTCCATCACGCTTTTCCTTTGAATTCACGTTTCGTGGCTACTGCACCTGTTCGAGCGACTGATGAAATTCCGTGGGGGCGGAGGACTTCAATCAACGCATCAATTTTGTCACGTATCCCGGTAACTTCCAGGGAGATTTTATTCGGGCTGAGGTCGATCACTTTCGCCTTGAAGGCCTGGGCAATCAGCATAATCTCAGTCCTGTTTTCAGATGAACTCGCTACTTTAATGAGCGCGAGCTCACGTTCAATAAATTTCTTGTTGGTAAGGTTAGTCACCTTTTTGACGTCTACCACATTGTGAAGAAGCTTGGTGATTTGCTCCACAATTTCCTCACTTCCAGTTGTGGTAAGCGTGATGCGGGCCATTCCCGGTTCGGCTTCAGAGGCAAATGTAATACTGTCGATTTCAAAGCCTTTGCCGCTGAATATTCCGATGATCCGGCTGAAGGTATTCAGGTTGTGCCGGACCAATACGGAGAGTGTATTTTTGGTTGAATCAGAGGTGGAGGAGATGGAATTTGTGCTCATCTGTAATCATTATTTATGGTGCGGAAGCAAGACATGGTATTTCTTAATTCAGTTGGCGGATTAAGTAGTAAATCTGAATTAGTACTCATGTACGGTGAATCGCCGTTATCAAGAAATACCATGTCTAAGCAAACTGAATTATGTGCTGGTTTGAGAAATACCATGTCTATCCTATTGCTCATTTCTGCGCTTCCTCATCAGATTCTACCATTTCATTGAGCGCGGCACCTGACGGTACCATCGGATAACAATTTTCTGTCTCAACCACTTTGAAATCCATCAGTACAGGGCCGTCGTCAATTGTCATCGCTTTCTCAAGGACATCGCGCATCTCTTTTGGTGTGGTGGCACGCATGGCTGTTGCACCATAACTTTCAGCCAGTTTCACGAAATCAGGATTATTTTTGCCAAACACGGAGAAGCTGGTTCGGTTTTTATAGAAGAGCTGTTGCCACTGCCGTACCATTCCGAGGCAGCCGTTATTCATCAGGGCGATCTTAACGGGGATGTTGTATTCAACTGCGGTCATCAATTCGTAGGATGACATCTGGAAACCGCCGTCACCCGTGATACAGATTACATCCCGGTCGGGGCAGGCGATGGTGGCGCCAATTGCGGCAGGGAATCCGTAGCCCATGGTGCCGAGCCCACCCGAGGATATCCAAGAGCGAGGATGGTTATACTGGTAGTGCTGAGCGGCCCACATCTGGTGCTGTCCTACATCGGTTACCACAATGGCATCACCGTTTGTAATTTCAGAAATCATTTTGACCATATGCTGCGGATAAATTTTATCATCCGCCTGTGGCACTTTCAACGGGTGCTCTTTCTGCCAGCTGTGAATCTGGTCCCACCACTTATCAATTGATGGTGAGTTAATCATCTTATCCATGACGGGAAGTACCTGTTTGACGTCGCCGACAATTGGAACTTCAGTCGGTACATTTTTCCCAATGCTGGACGGATCAATATCTATATGAATTTTTCGCGAGTTTTGGGAAAACCCGTCCAAACGCCCAGTTACTCTGTCATCAAACCGGGCACCAACCGCGAGGAGCACATCGCATTCAGTCATTGCCATGTTGGCGTACCAGGTGCCGTGCATGCCAAGCATTCCCAGCGACTGCGGCTTTGTTTCCGGGAAACCACCGAGCCCCATCAAAGTGGTTGTAATTGGAATGTTGTGCCTTTCCGCCATAGCCGTAAGTTCTTCCCAGGCCTCGCCGAGAATCACGCCGCCACCGGCGTAAATGAGTGGTTTTTCAGCTTCACTGAGCATTTTTGCTGCTTTTGCTATCTGGGAGTAATGTCCTTGTGTAGTTGGTTTGTAGCTTGGAATTTGAACCGCCTTCTTGCCCGTATACCGTCCTTCGGTGTTGAGCATATCTTTTGGAAGGTCAACAAGTACGGGGCCGGGGCGACCGCTTGTGGCAATGTGAAATGCTTCACGAAGACAGTGCTCAAGGTCGTTTACATCTCTGACAAGATAGCTGTGCTTGGTGATGGGGCGGGTAATCCCTACAATATCCGCCTCCTGGAATGCATCATTACCGATGACGCCTGTGGGAACCTGTCCTGTAAGTACCACAAGAGGAATGGAATCCATTGCTGCCGTTGCGATACCTGTAACCGTGTTGGTTCCGCCCGGGCCTGATGTTGCCAGCACAACACCCGGTTTCCCCGTTGCACGTGAATAACCGTCAGCCGCATGAGTTCCAGCCTGTTCATGACGGATGAGGTAGTGATTAATATCGTGGCAGTCAAAAAGCTGGTCGTATATAGGAAGAACAGCACCACCGGGGTAGCCAAAAATAGTGTCTACTCCAATATCCGTCAGTGTTTTAATTAAAATTTCAGCGCCGTTGAAGTAAGAAACATCCTCTTCAGGGACCTGAGATTTAACCGTTTCAAGATACGGGGCGCGATTTTCGGAAGTTGATTGTTGTTTGGCAGGTTTCATTGTCATAGGGATATACGTTTCCTGCCGGAGGTCAAAATTTAAGATGTGTTTAGGAATCTAAATTCTAATCTCCGGCTGTTTATTTAGCTCAGAATTAGAATTAGGATATTAATTAGTAGGATAGATAGAATGAACAGACCTAAAATACTGCGGTCAATATCTAAAGTGGAAGTAGGTGTTACAAATACATTAGAAAGGCTGGTTTGACATGCCAAAACAGACTTACCACTGCCGCTACTACGACTGTCGAAAGTTTGTAAATAATTTGTTTTGGTAGACAAAATCTATATTTGATTAATTACTACTTCAGTATAGATATATGGGTTTTAGCTGTCAAGAAAAATAATTACTATTTATTGCATTAATATACCATAACGTACAGGTGAATTTTAAAAGCGCTTTCATGAATTTTTTATACAGGCGCTAAAGTCAATAAAAACAGAAGTTAAAAGGCAATTATAAATGTTAGAAAAATTAAATAAATTCAGCTCCCGACTTACCGAATCTCAATCTCAAGTGGGATCAAAAGCTATGTTATATGCTACCGGCCTGAGCGAGGAGGACATGAAAAAGGCCCAGGTTGGTATTGCGTCAACTGGCTGGGATGGCAATCCATGCAATATGCATCTGAATGATCTTGCCGCAGTAGCCAAGAAAAGCGTATGGGAAAGTGATCTGGTTGGATTTATGTTTCATTCCATTGGTGTGAGTGATGGAATATCGATGGGGACCCAGGGAATGAAGTTCTCACTGCCGTCCCGGGATATCATCGCGGACTCTATCGAAACGGTGATGAACGCGCAGTGGTACGATGCCAATATTTCTGTTGTGGGCTGCGATAAGAATATGCCGGGGGCCATCATGGCGATGGCCAGGGTGAACCGACCGTCGATAATGATTTATGGCGGCACAATCCGTCCCGGAAATCTAAACGGGGAAAAACTGGATATCGTATCGGCTTTTGAATCGTATGGCAAATTTCTGTCTGATGAATACACAGAAGAACAGATGAACCGTGTGCTGAAACACGCGTGTCCGGGTGCGGGTGCTTGCGGCGGAATGTACACTGCCAACACAATGGCATCTGCCATTGAGACGCTGGGGATGAGCCTGCCGTTCAGCTCCTCTATTCCGGCTACTCATAAAGAAAAACAGAAAGAGTGCGAAAAAGCTGGGGCGGCGATCTACACTCTTCTGGAAAAGGATTTGAAACCGCTGGATATCATCACAAAAACATCCCTTGAAAACGCGGTGGCGATGATCATCGCACTGGGCGGATCAACCAACGCTGTGATGCACATGCTGGCTATCGCGCACGCCGCCAAGGTGGATTTAACGATTGATGACTTCCAGGCCGTAAGCGACCGCACCCCGTTCCTGGCCGACCTGAAACCGAGCGGCAAATATGTGATGGAAGACCTCTACAATGTGGGCGGCGTGCCGGCGGTTCAAAAGTTGCTAATTAAAGAGGGACTATTGGACGGAAGCTGCATGACTGTAACAGGCAAAATACTGGAGGAAAATGTAGCGGATCTGCCCGGCCTGCTGGAAGAGCAGAACGTGATTCATCCCGTTTCTAACCCGGTGAAGAAAACGGGACACCTGCAGATATTGTACGGCAACCTGGCGGAGAAAGGATCCGTGGCCAAAATTACCGGGAAGGAGGGAACCAAGTTTTCTGGCCCGGCCCGTGTGTTTGAATCGGAAGAAAATGCGCTGGAGGGAATTCGCGGCGGCAAGGTGGTGAAAGGAGATGTAGTAGTGATTCGCTACGAAGGCCCCAAAGGCGGACCCGGCATGCGCGAGATGCTCTCCATCACCGCGGCCATTATGGGAGCCGGCCTTGGCAATGATGTAGCCCTGATTACCGACGGGCGTTTCTCAGGCGGAACTCACGGTTTTGTAATTGGCCACGTAACACCGGAAGCGCAACTCGGCGGCCCGATCGGCCTGCTGAAAAACGACGACATCATTACCATTGATGCAGACGACCGCGTGCTGAAAGTGGAGCTGACGGACGAAGAGCTGGAAAAACGCCGCAAACAGTGGACAGCCCCGGCGCTGAAATACCAGAGCGGAGCTCTCTATAAATATGCCAAGCTGGTGTCTACGGCGAGTGAGGGGTGCGTGACGGATTTGTAACTCACCCCCTGTCCCCTCTCTATGCGATAGAGATCGGCGTCAGGCCCGTCCATAATCTCAAGAAATCCTTTTAAGGCGCCAATGTAATCCCCGGCATCCCACTTTAGGTAGGCTTGTGTATATGGATCAGAAGCATGGGTGGTTACAGTTTGACTTAGAATGAGAACGGCAAGAAGTGAGAGTAGTCGTATAGATCGGATCATGGTAAACATTTGGTTGATTTAATCATCCGAATATATCGGTGGAAGATGTAAAAACCAGATAAAAATAGGAGTGTCAGTCAAAGTATGGAAATGTTCAAAATGTTTGCCGCATAAAGCCATAGTAATATTTTTGATCTTTAATAAGATATAAAGGTGTATCACTTTCTGTACATATCAGTTTTAATATGTTGTTACACCAATCTGATGAGGACTAATCTTTATTTTTGAGAGCCTAAAGTTAGGGGTAAGTTCAAAAAAAAAAGTAACTTGCAAGTTGCAATTCTAATTGTAATTAGGTATAGTACTACATGGGTAATACCAAACTTTACATACCGATTACAATTGTAAGTATAATTATACTGTCCTATTCCTCTTTCATATTTTTGAATAATATCAACGATGCGCCGTCAACTAATTTTTCTCTTGAGTTTGATACGGTTATACATAACGAATTTAAAAGGCCACTAGCACTTTCCGAATTTGAAGAGATAAAAACATCATTCTCAGAACCTATTTCTTCCCAATTTCTCTTACTCTTTATCTCCGGATCTGATGAATGCAGTAATTGCCTGAATGAGATTTCTGACTATATATCTTTGGCAAATGAAAGTGATCCGTTAAAAGATAATTTTACCTCTTTTTTGTTATTTCACGGCGTTGATGAACGTCAATCAGGAAGATTTATGAAAGTATCGGGCATTTCAGATATCATTGACGGATTAGCTTTTACTGAAACTGTCAATTTACCGGAATTCGATTACGGTGGCTTAATACCCCAATATGGAGCACAAAATTTACTGTACCTGCTCGATATGGAAACGAATGTATTGTTTCATGGATTTGTACTGCCCGCAGGAAATACTACAAAATGGGATGTAAAAGACATTGCATTTAATGATGCAATATTAACCTATACACAAAACAATAATCAATAGAGGTAACTTATGAATCATAGATTGAAAAACCTTCTAGCACTAATGCTGTTTATAATCAGCTTAACATTCTTATTTGCGGCTACATCTATGCAAAATAACGCTGATGTATTATTTGAAACCGGGGACTGCTATCATTGTGGATCGCAAAGTGCATGTGAAGTTGGTGGACAGGCGTACGGATACTATGGTTGTGAATACGATGGTAAAGAGGACCCACCTTATAATTGCACTCCTTATGCCTATGGCTGTGGTGGTAACGTAGGGGAGAATTAATTAATCATAAACTCATCTGACAACCGGTGCGAACCGGTTGTCAGGTTATGGTAATTCAAACTATTATTTTGAATTATATGAATCATTTTATCTATACAATTATACTGTTTTCATTTCTACTATGCTGCTCCATTGCAAAGGGACAAAACTTTACCCTCTCGATGCATGAAGTTCTCACTATCGGGGAGGAGACGAGTGATAACACCGAATATATGTTCGGCAATAATATCCGCCATGTACAGCCCATTGCAGGCGGCAATATTATGATTGCAGATGCCAGCGACAACACCATCCGCATCTTTGACCGGCAGGGGCAATTTCTCCGCAAATTCGGCAGGCGGGGACGAGGTCCAGGCGAGTTTAGTGAAATCACTTCGATTGAATTCACACAGGATAACCGCATCATTGTCATTGACCGCTACCAAAACAGGGTGACAATATTCAGCCAGGAAGGAGAGCTGGTAAATACCACAAAACTGAACACAACGAACCTGACTACCACACAGTTTGTTTTTGAACGGCGCGGACATCATTCTTTCTTTATAGGTTACAGAGACTTTCTCCGGGAAAATGACGAAGGCCATTACCTGCACTTGTTTGAAGTCGGATTTGAAAACGAAATCAGCCAACACCTGAGTGTATACGAGCATTTTTTTGATTCATCTCTGATCCACGAGGCTCGTCTCTCTCAATCACCAAACTACTTTTCTTCACGGTTTGGCTCTAACCAGATCGCGGTTATCCCTCATGTTTACACGGGCACGGTTGCCGTACTCGACGAAGAAACGCTAAATGAAAAACGTCTTGGCAGCCCCCTGCCCCAATTTTATGAATTGTACGATTTCGACAGGAGGCAGAAATATTTTGACAGTGATGAGATCGGATTTAGTACTAGTTCATGGATGAATAAAAACTATCTTTTCAAAAAGAAAGGATCTAATTTTGGTTTAATTGGCAATCAATCCCTGCTTTTAAACTTTTACGTGCGTTTTGAAGGGGCGGAAATGACTCCTTTTATGCATGTTTATTCTTCCGTTGGGGAGCTGCTCCAAACTGTGTCCCTTGTGGACTCTCCATATCCTTTTATAAAAAATGAAAGAGTACGATCAATCAGGCCAATGTACCTTGACGGAGAAAACAAGCTATACATTGTAGATAATTACTATGAAGATACTCATCCTGCTGTGCGGGTATTCGAAACCAACTTAGGCGAACTGCTTAGATAAATATATCAGTAATAGTTTATAAAAGACTCCGAGATAATAGGGGTTTATCCCCGGGCAGTAATCGAGGCATTCATGGTCAATAACGTACTAAGGTGCGCGCTGCCTTGTCTACAAAATGGGATGTAAAAGACATTGCATTTAATGATGCAATATTAACCTATACACAAAACAAAAATCAATAGAGGTAACTTAGATTGCAAAACCTTTTAGCACTGATGCTGTTTATAATCAGCTTAACATTCTTATTTGCCCTGAAAATTGCTCTCCTTATGGTGCTTGTGGCACAGATCCTGTTGAAGAAGGATAATTCCAAAAGCAAGGCTAATATATTTTTAGCCTTGTTTATTTAATTACGTGAAATACTTTAAAAATGAAAAAAAATTCTTTTACAGCATTTATAATTTTCTTCATACTCAATATCCCACTATTAAACTCGCAAGATTTGTCTATAGATTTTGTTGAGAAATTCACCATTGGGGAAAGAGAAAGTGAGAAGTCTGAATATTTATTTGGAAACATTCGAATCGTTCATACAGACAAAAATAGCATGATATATGTCGCCGATGGGAGTGACAACTCTATTCGAGTTTTTAATCAGGAAGGTGACTTTATAACCTGAGTTCGATTCTAAATCATGCTTAATTGGTTTGTATGGACAGGGTTGTACGTGATGGCTGGCTTTTTGGGAAAGAATGAATAGGCGGCAAGCCCTGCGAGCAGGTTCGACAGGAAGTTTGCCACCGATCGATGGCGTGAGTGTTCTATTTGGCACATGTTCTTTAGCTCATCATTGATGGTCTCAATGATCGACCTCTTCCGCAGCAGTATCTTGTCTTTGAGCTCCATCAGGCAGTTTTTCATGTTGTTTCGAATTTGTGTAACCAAATGAATACCATCGCAAAACAACGCATGGGTCAGTTCTGCGGAGATATATCCTTTATCGGCGTACAGCTTGCCGGTGAAGGCTTTGATAAAGGCCGGATCCTTCAGCGGCTGGCGGTCATCCACGTTTCCGGCAGTCAACATAAAATTGAGCAGTTCTCCTTTATCATTGACGACCAGGTGTAGCTTAAAGCCAAAGAAATACCCAATGGTGGATTT
>Ga0136596_1000670_pt1 | contig 16691 bp, 14 predicted proteins | sample AntRauTorcE11897_FD_101387 | JGI IMG/M metagenome (GOLD analysis project Ga0136596, IMG submission 101387) | Saline lake microbial communities from Rauer Islands, Antarctica - Metagenome Torckler E11 #897 | ecosystem: Environmental > Aquatic > Non-marine Saline and Alkaline > Saline | place... | reverse complement strand
TCAAAATCTTGTGTTTCGCTCATTTGGCAACCACTTGCTTTCCAGAAGAAGGGCGACCCACCTATACCTAGGCCACAATACTAATCAGAATCCCGATAGGGGTCGGGCCGCGGTCCATGCAGCAGTCCTATCACGCTATGTATACTAATGAGCCTTCGGAGCATCTCTTTAAAATCTTCTGAGTCCCAGCAACCTCGACAAAACCATCCGCAACAGTTCGATTATAGACCACCAATGACAGAACGCTTATATGTGTAATGGGAATAATTGCGGCTATGTCAGATAGTGTCGTCGATGTCCACCGTCAACACTTGGGCGATCATCGGCTTCTGACTGAATACGACTCAGGCTATGAATACCTCCTCGACGAGGTCGAATGGCCAGAGGCTGATATCGCTGATGCGTACCAGTCAATCAGCATGAAGCACATGTACCGCATCCACACTGACTCACCTCGAAGGTTCCTCATCGTCCAGAAGAACCCGAATCTGAAACCCGGGTGGGTGTCGAAGACGTTGCATGGCCCGCATGCCCATCTCAACGAATGGGGAGGGGATACGCTGGAGCGGAATATCGCCCATTCACGAACGACAGTGACGGGCTATTTGGAAGGCTCCGGATTGCGATTGAAGCTTTTGATTCAGGCGGTCGTCGATGTCTTCGACGACTCGGATTTCGGAATCGATTCTCCCCTCGATCAGAAGGCTCTCCAACATTACCTGCGTACCGACGTCAACGACGACTATGATAACAATCCATCAGATGCAGTCATTTCGTCGGATGCCGGATTCTTCGGTGACTTCGCGTACACAAACGCGATGAAAAATCAGGCTCCTACCAAGGCAACAACGTGGGGAGAAGACGATCGTGAATGGCTGCAAGACGAAATTGCGGCGGTGAATCCGGATGTCATCCTAGCACTGGGTAATGATGCTCGAGATTCGCTTCGAGATGTCGGGTTCGAGAAGATCGACTACGATGGTCCGCTCGTCAACGACGAGGGCGGGATTTTGACGTATGCTGGTGAGGATTCCCGATTACAGGGCATAGATGCGCTTCGGTTGTACCACCTCGGAGCTCGAAGCCGGCCACCCCATGAACTTCTGCACGAATCGTTGCGGACTATCAAGCAACGGCAGTAGCGTATCAGTCCGTTTCTAAATTGGTCGGTGCCCGACCAATTCACCCGGGGTTTCACCGCCACCGACTCTCGATTGATGTCCGGTAGCGCAGCCCCAGAACGCTCGTATTGAACTTCTGGATCGTAGTCGGGTCCATTTCAGACCGGGCTTGGTCCAGGTTGTGCCGGGACTCGAGCAAGTGGGTGAGGGCCGCATCGATGACAACCGAATTCGGCGGATCGTCATTTGGACCGGCCGCAACGACGTCTTTGGCCCGGTCAAGCATCCGCTGGCGTTCGTCTGTCAGTCGGGGGGTGGTCCGCTTTGTCGAGCCCATAGTGACTCAATGTATGCACGGGGGGTCTAGAGCGTTTCTCTGCGGTAATTGGCCGGGGGATTGGTTAAAGAGGAGCGTTGAGCGTACCGAGGGTTTGTCCGATACCCGACTCGGAAGGATTGTTTTCTATGCACAATGTCGGCTGAGGGCCCGAACAATTGTATGTAGATAACGGTCCATGAATACATCTACGTCGAACCCCGGGGGATTGCTACTCAATTGCTCTCACAGATGGATTAAAGACGCTGATAACTGACTTCGAACCCGTTCTTCAGCACCGGCGAATAAGCATGGTATATTCCAGACATTTTAGGAAAGGACCGTTCGTTGATTTCGTTTTTCATAGAAGCCACGTTCATGTTTATGTATTGGTGTAATTCTCAGAGAACCGGATCATGGAATGGACGAACCGTACCCGGGGAGAGCACAACTAGATAGTTCCGGCAAAGCCTATATGTACAGCCCTAGTCTACTCCAACTCATGTCTGACCGGGATACGTTCCGGGATCTTGAGCTTCCGCGTGTGATCGATACTGCGGATACAGAATTTGTTTCTGAGTTCTATACGCCACTTCTCTCCCGGGCAGTCAGCTATGACCGTGGGGTCGGATTCTTTTCGAGCAGCTGGATCGAGTCAGCTGCGCGGGGAATGGCTAATCTCGCAGAAAATGGTGGCGTTGCTAGATGGATCACGAGTCCAATTCTTGGAGAAGACGACTGGGAGGCGATTAAACAGGGAATGGAAGCCCAGACGGATGAGGTATTGAAAGAATCTCTCGAAGAGCAAATTACGGATCTCCGTTACGATCTTGAGTATCATACACGGAATACCATCGCCTGGATGATTGCGGATGGACTCCTTGAGATCAGGTTTGCTGTTCCAAAGAAGAATTTGTCGGGCGACTTCCACGACAAATTCGGGATTATTGAAGATATGGTGGGCAACACGGTTGCCTTCCATGGCTCTCAGAATGACAGTGAGAGTGCGCTGTCGAATTATGAGGCGTACACCATTGATTGTGATTGGCTCAGCGACCGAGATGCGGAGGGTGTTCGCCATCAGCAGAAACGGTTCGAAAGGCTCTGGCAGGGCGAGTTCGAAAACGTTGAAATTTACTCAATTCCGGAGGCAGCCAAAGAGAAGATTGCGAAGCTCCGAGATGACGACTATCGGCCTTACACACCGCCCAAAAAGGAAGACAACGGAATTACTCTGCGACCGTATCAACAGGAAGCGATTGAAGTTTGGCAAGAGAACGGCCAACGGGGCTTATTTGAGATGGCGACGGGTACGGGTAAAACGTTTACCGCACTCGCTGCAACCGAGGCAGCGTTCGATCGTCCTGAGCCACCTGAGTTAGTCGTTATTGCAGTCCCGTTTACTCACCTTGCACCCCAGTGGGAGGAAGAAATGGAATTATTCGACATTGGCAGTCCCACGTACGCCTACGGAACGGATAACCCCGACTGGAAGGCTGATCTATCCAAACTAATTTCGAACCTCAACCTGGGAGTAACTGACTACGGGGTGCTTCTCACGACACATAAGACGCTCTCGAACGAATATTTCCGCGAGCAAATTCAGAAGCATCGAGGAACTTCGCTATTGATTGGTGATGAGGCCCACCATCTTGGGTCGGAACACCAACAAAGTGGCCTTCTCGTTGACTATGACTATCGCGTTGGGCTTTCTGCCACGCCGAAGCGATATTTCGATGAAGAAGGTACCGAATATCTTCTCGATTACTTCGGCGGCGTCGTATATGAGTATACGCTTGGAGAAGCGATTCCAGATTTTCTCGCACCGTACGAGTATCACCCAATTATCGTTGAGCTCACTGCAGAGGAGCTCGAAGAATATCGCCAACTCTCCCACCGCCTTGCGAAAGTCGCACACAATGAAGACGCCGATGACGAAATCAGGGAACGGTTAGCACAGAAGCGAGCCAATATCATCAAGTCAGCCGAGAATAAATATGGCCGCCTTCGTTCCGCCCTCAATAGGCTAGACCCCGTTGATCATCTCCTTGTCTATACGAACTCTGAACAACTTGAACATGTTCAGGAAATCCTCAATGCGGAAGGATTGGTTCAACACAAATTCACCTATCACGAAGATAGTGATGAGCGCGAACGTATTTTGACTGAGTTTGAGGATGGTGGATACGATGCCCTTGTCGCAATGAAATGCTTAGATGAGGGGGTCGACGTTCGGGCTACCAAACAAGCCATTTTGATGTCCAATACTGGGAATCCAATGCAGTTCGTACAACGCCGTGGTCGTGTGCTTCGGCAGTTCCCGGGGAAGGAGAAATCAACTATCTTTGACTTTATCGTCGTTCCGACAACCAACCCAGATGCCCAGCTCGTGGAAAGCGAGAAGGGGATTCTTAAGAAAGAACTGCGGAGGTTTGAGGAGTTTGCAGCGAGCGCGATGAATGAAGTCGAAGCCCGAAACAAGATTGGCCACCTTCGGATTCAATATCAAATCTCGGTCGATGAAGAAGAATAACTAGTTGACAATCTCATCAATATTCTAAAGCTATAAGTAGTACACTATTGCATTCCTATGTCATGGAACGGGAGGATGTCAATGAACTCATCTTGCAAAAAGTCAATGAAATCGACGACGACCAAGTCCGGAATTTCGTCGAGGATGTTCTGCGATTTGAACGCGCTGAGCTAGATAAACAACAGCCACATTACAAGAATGATTTCGGCGATTATCTCCAGCGATATATCGATGACTGGGAAAACTACGAATCTAACAACTAATGTCTCGACTTGAAATCCGATCTCTCACGCTCGAGAATTATCGACAATATGCGGGTGAGAACGAGATCAAGCTGCAAACGGAAGGAGATAAAACCGTCAACGTAATCCAGGGAGAAAACGGGGCAGGGAAGTCAAATATTCTAAACGCAATTACGCTCTGTCTCTACGGAAAAGAGAGTCACCTAGACGAAACGAAGGACAATGAACTCGAGTCTTATCCCTACGTTAATCGGAAAGCACTCGACGAAGTGGGAGACAACGAGACCGCTGAAGGCAGGATTGAAATTACCCTGGGAGAAGACGAACCTGAGTATATCTTTTCACGCAGCTTCAAGACTGTTAAGCTGAACGGTGGGGGTTTCAGTAGTCAGTACGGTGATCTACAACTTAAAGAAAAACGCGGTGGCGACTGGAAATCTGTTGAGCATGTTAGCACCCGGTTGAACCAGATTCTCCCAGTCCATGTTCACCAGTATTTCCTCTTCGATGGCGAACGCCTGGACGAATTCTTCGGAGAGGGGTACAAGGACCGGGTGAAGGATGGACTCCTCGACGTTTCCCACATCGAATTGCTCGAAAACGGGATTGACCATCTCGGGTCCTTTGAGGGTGACTTTGAGAAAGAACTGTCTGATGTTGGCGATGCTGCTGAGAGGAAGCGGAAGGAGTACGAGAACGCAAAGGAAAAGGTCAATAATCTAAAGGGAGATCTGGATCAAACGAAAACAAACATCTCTGACACCAAGGATCACATCCGGGAAATTGACGACAGACTCCAGGATAGTGCAGATCCGGAGGTCCGAAAAAAACAACAGCGGAGGGAATACCTAACAGAAAGGCTGGGGGATATCCGAGGCGATATACAGGAAGTTAGGAAAGAGGCTAGTCGTGAACTTGTGAAGGCTGGGACGCCCCTATATGCGGTTCAATCGCTCGAATATACGCTTTCTGAGCTCAAGGAACTATCCGAACAAGGAAAGCTACCCCCGAAAATTCAGGACACTTTCATCGAGGAACTCCTCGAAAAGGGGGAGTGTATCTGTGGAGAAGACCTGACTGAAGACCACCGAGAACACCTGCTTAGCCTCCAGCAAGAGATGTCAACTGTCGTCGAAACCAATCTTGAGGGGAAGATGGCAATCCCGGGGATGCTGCAAGATGCAGAGGAACACGCAGAGACGCTGATTGAGAAGCGCCAGAAGTTGGCCAAGTTGGAGGAGAAAGAGCGTCAAAAGAACAAAGAGCTGAACGAGATATCAGAACAGCTCAAAGCGCACGACATCCCGGAGGATGTGGACGTCCAAGAGCTCGAAAAACAGCGAACCGAATACGAAGACCAGTTGGAGGACCTCCAGGAACGTAAAGGAAAGCTCGAAGTTCGTATTGAGCAGGCGGAAGAGAAGCGAGATGACAAAAAGAAGGCGTTCAATGAGGAGGTATCCAAGGAGGAAAAGAACGCGGAAGTCCTGAAAAAGATACAATTCATCGAGTCATCCCGAGATGAACTTGAGTCGATGAAGGATGATATCGTCTCGTCGGTCCGTGAGGAGATCGAGACAAAGATGGACGAGTATTTTAATGAAATAATTTGGAAGGAAGAAAACTACACCGTATCTCTGACCAAAGAGTATCAAGTCCGTGTTGTAGGGCCTCGAAACGACAATAAAATCGGATCCCTGTCTGCTGGAGAGCGGCAGGTATTGGCTTTCTCGTTCTTAGCCGCGCTCACGAGTGTGAGCGGATTCAATGCACCACTGGTTATTGACACACCGCTGGGCCGGATTTCGAGTACTCCGAAACGCCGACTTGCTCAAAACCTCCCGGAGTACATTAATGATACCCAGATGACATTTTTGATGACTGACGAAGAGTACACGGATGAGGTGCGAATGAACATGAAGCCGCATATGTCAAATGAATATAGGCTTGATTTCGCAGACGAAGTGACGGAGGTTGTCCCATATGAGTGAACAAATATATGAGGATACGAGTCCAGGGCGGGACTACTACATTCAGGAGGATAAGCATGATCTCTACAAAGAGCTTCAAAACAGCGAAGAATCGCCATTTACTGAAGCGGAGCTGAACGAGATATTCGTCTTTGCTGTAGCGTACGGATCACGCAAAGCAGGTCGGACACCAATCGATGGATCTGGACGTGCTCTATTCAATCGTGGCGCCCTCAATGATCAGACGTTCTGGCTTATTCGCTCTATTGCCGTTGCCGAAGAGCGAACCACGGATGTTCTAATTGATGGGAAACAAGTCAAAGAGATCGCAGAGGAATACGCGAACGGTGGTATTACTGAACTCCACAGTAAGGTATTCGGGCCCGGAGATCCATTGGTTGAGCTGTCCGATGACGTGATCGAACTGGCTCAAGAGCAAAGTTCAGACTAACCGATACATGTCATCGTGGGAATCGATTAGATTAGGTGGGGAAGAAGTTCAACTGATGATTCATCCCTCGAAGTCTGGAAAGTTTCAAGTGGGTGCGAAGTTTGATAGCAGTGATGAGGAGGGGTATCTAGCTCTGCTAAAGGAGGATGACGTCTGCTGGTTTCGGCGTCCGCCAGAACCTCGATCGGTTGGGGTATCTGAAGCTGGGGATGTTGTTCTCGCGGATTGGATTGAGTATGGCGAATCGACTGGCGCTACGGTTTCGGTGTTTGACAGAGATGAGGCTCGTGTATTCGAGTCGCATATGGATGTGAGTGCGCCCACTGTCGATATTTCATCGGACGGTGACTTTGTTGTGGTTTGTCCCTACGGAGAACCAGCTCGAGTTCTTGATATTCAGCGCAATACAGAAGTCGTTTGGCATGAGTATGATATCGCCGATCGATTGGTTCCTCAGTGGAGGACTGTCGATGGGGAATCGCAAGTAGAGTTCTGTCAGAAGTCGGGCGAAGACCCGCTTTATCGCATCAATCTCGATGGGAAGATAACATGGTCGAGCGATTCATTTGAGTCACAACAATATTATCAAATCGTCACGCTTGATGAGTCTGTCCCGTGGGCAGAGGTTATTGAAGATTTTGCGGACGATTACAGGAACAGTGATGACGACGAGGTTAAGGACTCGATTGCGAATACAATCGGTGATGCACGATTAGTTGATGCCAATAGTACTATATTACAAGAAGTAGTTAGTGCGCTCACAGATGTTCGGAGTACCTTTGCAGATAATGAAGCTCATGAGAGGCTAGTTGCTCAGGCCTTAGGAGAAGCGTTCTATCGACTGGCTAAGGATCTTCGGTCTGGTGTCTCCATTGACGAGGAGTTTTGGCAACTGATTGATCGATCTGCTGCGGAATATCGGACTGTTCTACCCTGGTATGAGGGAAAAAAAGGACTATCCAAGGCGCTGCGTTTACAAGCCAACCAATATGCGAAGCAAAACCGTGCTGGTGAAGCCCGCTGTTGTTATGAACAGATCGAGTCTTTGGAGATACGATTCGACGTGAATCTACTCAGCACTGGTGATGAGAACCGTCTTGAAAAATATCGAGAGAAGGATATTGCTGCTACGGAACCGAAAGAGACTGGGAAACTAATTCAGCAATCACAGCTCTCAACCTATGTACAGTAAGCCTTCGTTGGATATCGATTTAGATGAAGAGTACGTACTGGGGCTAATTGATTACCTCTCGAGACCCTCCCTGGTACCATATAAATCGGGGAATGGGTACGGCCTTGATGCAAAAGTAAATATATCGCTGCGGAAGTCGGAAATTCTACTTGGAGTCATAAGCCAATTTTTCGATAGTGAGGGAATTGACCATCGTTATAAACGTCGTGACTCAGAAGGTGTCCCGCACGAGATATTGGTAAGTAAGGCCGAGGATATTCAGACGCTTCGTGACCTTGGTGACGGAACATTTATTCAGATCGCTGAACGGTTGGAGTATCTGGTCGCTTTCAACCAGGAGTATAAAGGGAAGACAATAGCCGGCAATGAGGGGCTCTTCTATCGACTGTATAAACCCTGGACCGATATGAACCTGCATGGGACTAACAAAAAATATACTCTCGAGTTTTTCGAGAACGAATTTGATATAGAGATTCCGAACGACCTATTTGAAGCCTCTGATCCGGTGTATCCGGAGTCTATTTCGACGGATTACGTTGCAGGCGTTTTCGATGCAAACGGCATGGTTTCACTGATAATCAATGAGCAACCGGTGAACAACACCGGATATGGAATAAGTCTAACAGCACGGATTACCATCTCTCATCCTAACATCCGAGTGAAACCAAACCTTATTAGATATTTCCAGCGCCACGGCCTCGAACCTGGTATCTCTACGAGAGAGGACCGTCTCGAAATTCGATTCGACTCTGTCGGTGCAGTTGAGAAATTTATCGGAGCAATCGGAGAGAGTACAATCTACTTGTACGATCTCTGTGAATTATTCCACACACAGCTTATTCCGGCATATAAGGACCAATATCACACTACTAAGCACGGGTTCTTAGATATCGTCCGAGCATTCGAAGAAGTCGCACCAGAACGACCACGGGCAGAATACACTACGGAATTCTTTGAGGAAGAATGGGATATTGAGAATTAAGGCAGATTGACTTTTTACGTTGTACGAAGTTCATCGCGTCAGGGTGTCAGACACAATACGGATCAAAGCTACAAGTCTAATCTACTCAAACGACTCCAATCCTGTTTGTTCGCCGCTGGAATCCTTTCCCCGATTCTCCATTGGATTATCAACCTGGATCTTAAGATTTGAAACGAGCGGAGGCCAATTTTTCGACCAGTACTGGAGCCACCCATCATTGGTCGTTTGTGCGAACCACTCATCAAGCGACAGCGTCGCCTCTGCCCAATGGTGATGTTTATCCCGATACAAATGGACACCGTCAGCAATCAGTTCTGGAGGATCAGACTGCAGACTCGAGCGGTAGTCACTAAGCGTGATAAATTCTGGATGAAACTCGACACCATAGTAATCACCCGAACCCTTCGTTTCAGAGAGCATATCTTTCATGGCAGCATGCAGGGATACATCCTCGAAATCAGCCACTGATTCGCAGACAAATTGGATCCTTGCATCTGGTTTCGTCTCTGCACTGAAGTCGCTGGGATCACTAAGCGCCTGGATGAACTTGATTTGCCCCTCGTGAATACTACTGTTTTCCCCCCTGACTAGCTCCCGGTACAGCTTATACGCATATTTGTGAATCCGCAAAGTGTAGATCTTCTTCTGAAGCACCGATTGCTCATCCTGTAGCGTTGATTGCACGCTTCCTACCTCTTCGAGGGCTGTGGGACGAACATGCTCCTGGTAGTAATCGATATACTCTTGATTGAGTTCAAACCCGAGCGGCTTCCGATCTAGTGCTTCGGCAATCGCTAATGTCGTCCCAATTCCAGCGAATGGATCAAAAACGACGTCTCCAGGATCGGACGCGAGGTGCACAATCCGCTCCACAAGCTCTTCTGGGAACGGACTTGGGTGGTAACTTACCTTTGGTCCCCACTGTCCTTGCTTAGGAATTGGGAACCGCCAGACGTTATTCGGAACGATTCCTTTTGGGCTATATCGCTCAGGGTAGTTCACCCACCAGCGTTGAAATTCATCGGTGTCAGTGATTCTGATTGCGTCCTTATTGTACGTGTATTCATCGGACTTCGAAAACATGGTGACGTACTCATGGACGTTCCTAAGTTGCCCTTTCGTATTCCATGGTCTTGTTCGAACTTTATCCCAGATAATGTTGTCTTCCATACGCCAGGACTCGGGAAGCGGATTATGCACTGCCCCACATTCAGTGCAAATGAGCGTTCCATCTCCCCGATTCCGTTGGAGGCATCCATTACAATCTTGTTCCAGACACGTCTCGTGATTCTGTAAGTTCTCGAGCTCGTCCGCGATATCAAAGGGAAGCCGAATAACTCTTCCATCTGCTCGGAACGTGTCAGTGACTATCCACAGCGTACAGTCCTCAGCAGCGATATCGTAGCATTGCTTATAAATAGATCGAAGATCCTCAAGGAAGTCCTCATAATCCTGTTTCCCGACCTGCTCTTCATGATCGCCGTAATCAACCAAATCCGCATACGGTGGCGACGTAATGATCGTGTCGACAAGGCCATCCGTATCGTCGAACGCTGCTTCGAGGCGTGACTTCAGCTCTCGAGCATCGTGTTGGTAGATTCGGAACCGAGAATCCTGCTCATCGGTCATTCGATACTCCTGACGAAGGTAGGATGACCAATAAAGGGGTTGGTACTGTCCAGTCGTCTACTCGCATATGCATACATTTAAAATCTAACTATTCATGGAGGGTTTTAGCAGATTAACGGGATTCAATAACGGTATGCTCTGAGTCACCCGATGAGGTATTCACCCAAAGTTCGTGATCCCCTGAGAGAGACCGTGATAGCGTCTCCATCGACTGAACCGGATGGTCGATCTCAACTCCAATATTGGAGATGATCGGTGGAAATTCATCGCCTGCGAACCGCTGTGTCCATTCCATGTTCTCATTCATTCCAGTCCAATCACTGAATGAAATCTCTTCGGCGTACACGTAGTGACGACCGTTTTCGTAGACATAGAGGTCCTCAGGGAGATGCGTATATGCGCCATCGTTCATTTCTGTCAGAAATTCTTGGGTGGTTAGAACGATCGGCCGCGCCTTCATTCCAAATCCGGAACACGGCTGGAGTGTAGTTGATTCCTCCGCACTTTTCTGATACTCAAGGGCGGTTCGGGCCGTTGTTTCATCATCGACAATCAGTAGTAGATCCATTTCACCATGGACGTCCTGTCCAACCGTCTGGTATCCGAGTTCCCGACTCACGAGGAAGACGCTATGAATATCTAGCTGAGACAGCTTCGCGAACCCTAGCTCTCCACCGAGTGTCCGAATTAATTCCCTGGCATACTTCGTCTGGCGGAGCCCACAGATTAACCGATCAAGTTTTTCCTGTGTCGGCTTTGCCTCTGCCGTTGTCTGTTGCTCCTGGAGATGGTCCTTGAGCTCGGGATAGGATTCGCAATATTCTTCGTTGAGCTCGAAACCGATACCCTTGCGGTCCATTTGTTCCGCCTGTGCTACTGTCACTCCTGAGCCCGCAAAGGGATCCAACACGACATCACCTGAATCAGTCGAAAGGGTCAGAATTCGTTCAATGAGTCCGGGTGGGAATGCGGCAGGGTGGTCAAACACATCGACACCACCATTGAACGATCCCCGAGTAGGAGGCTCAAACTCCCAAATATTCTCAGGGAGCTTGCCAAGTGGGTGATATCGTTCCGGGTAGTCAGCCCACCAGCGTTTGAATGTGCTCGGATGAGATTCGCGGATACGATCCATTTCAAGGGCAAACTCAGAACTTTTGCTAAAGCACAGCACATACTCGAAGACGTTTCGGAGACGACCCTCTTTCGTGTATGGAAGCGCCTTGTTCTTATTCCAAACGACAATGTCTTGCAGTATCCAGGAGGCCTCACTTGATATCGACCCTCCACAATGTGGGCAAGCAGTCCCCGGTCCATCCAGAACCTCAACCCCTCTTAGTACAGTGTTCTCACAATTCGAACACTCCATCCCTTGCTCTAGGTTTTGGCATACACGAGCGATGTCGAACGGAAGTTGGATGAGTTCATGATTCCGCCGAAATGTATTGACAACAACCCAGAGTGACCCATCTTCATTCGTGATGGAATAGACATGCTCAAAGATAGCCCTCAGTTCGTCTAAGTATTCAATATACGATCCATGCTGACCGACTTCATTAGTATCGTCTGACCCGTAGTCCTTCAGATCGAAATACGGCGGAGACGTAACAGTTGCATCCAGAAAGGTGTCCTTCCCTTTCTCTTCTTTAATGAGGGTCTGAAGTTCGGAGACTGCTTTTCGAGCGTCTCCGTTATGCATTGTGAAAATCTCCTCATCGTCGTCAAACGTCCACGAGGTGGCTTCCGTATCTGTAACTTCGGCAGTCGGTTCCTCATTTTCGGGAGCTGATGCACCCCCACTCGAGATATTTCGTCGATAATCTCTTCCATCCGGTAAGAGCTCATCATTTGATACCTCTTCTCGGATTTCTCGCCACAGTTCACTGTTCGTGTCGAGTCGAGTCTTCTTATTGTCCGTTGGAACCTCACTCGTCTCCCCCTTCGGAAGTATCTGGAGAATGCCACCGAAGTAGTTATATTGGTTATTTCGGGTGAGGTCGAAGATCTCCTCAAACACCGACGTCATCAACAACCGCCCGTTGGCATAGATATCTATCCCTTGCCGGTTTTGACTCGGTCGATATCGATATCTGAATTTCCCACTTTGCGTGAGGAGATCCGGATATTGCTCCTCCGCTTTGGCCGTCATCGCATCTATATCTAATGTCCCGGCTTCATACTGGACATCGTATCGCTGACCGTTCGATATCTTCACCTCAAACTCGTGGGCCTTCTTTGACTCATCGTCATCGTACTCCAGCCAAATTGGCACGACGTCGAAAGATCCCTTCTCATTTGTTTCGAGGTCGTGGTAGCTGACGGCTATTTGGTTATCTTCATGTGCTGAGAGGAGCCGACGGAACATCACGCCAAGGCGCTCACGGATATACTGAACCTTTGTGCCGAGTGATTCCGCGGATGGCCACACGTCATCATCGAATTGATCTCGTGCGCATGTTGCGTGCACTCGTGTCCCGTGGTCTGCTTCAAGCAGATCAGAATATCGATTTGGAATTCCAACATCCCAATCGCTCTCAACGTCATCTGTAATTGGAAGATCGCCCGTTATCGGCCCATCAACACGGAGACAATCACTGGTCTCTGTCTGTGTGATAAGCGTGAACCAGTCACTCTGATTTCCAAGGTTGCGTTGTTTAAGCGACTCTTCAAACCACGCAAGGCTTGCTTTGAGTCCCCACCCCACGTTGTTCAAGATTCCTTCAGATATTTCTTTATTTCCGGTGCGAAAAACCTCAGTCTGTAAATTATTTCGTGTAATTCCGGGGCCATTATCCGAGATGTAGGTTGTAATGGTGTTCTCCCCACGGACAAACATCAAAGAGAGATTAATCGGTTCCGCAGGATTCTCGAAGTAGGATTCACTCTTAACAAACGCCGAGACTGAATTGTCTATGAGTTCCTGAAGTGCATCTAAGTAGTTCTCATGCTGTTTTGCCATCCCGGACGCAAGCATCTCAAGTTCGACAGCAGACTCGCACGTCTCGTTCATGAACAAAGACACCCCCAATTGAAAGGAACGTAAGGCATCATTCGCTTTCTATAACTCACCCACTGATGATTGATTAATCTGTGGATCGCGGTTGGATTGCAGTCCCGTTGAATTGCTCACCCCAAAGGGAATCAAAGAGACACTTTCAGCGACTACATTTCTCCAAGACATATATTAAGAAGTAGCTAATTTCCTATAGATTATGTGATGAGGAGGTAAGCTTAGTTTCGAGTGCATCAACTGCAAGCGGTAGCGGAGTACTTCGATTATGTGCTCTTAGGCACACCCGCTAAGAGTAAATCGGACTCGACGAGTCCCGTTCTGAAAACTGATCGTGCCTGTAGAAAGCTCTATCAATGGTTTCAATCACGAAGTGACGTCCTCGATTACGAAAGGAGGGCCCAGAATAGCCGGTATTCGAGACGCTAGATGGTGATACCTCTCATGAGGGTCATGTTCAGATTAGCTGATTCCATGCGAAGGCGAATGACTTGAGCCACTCGTCAGCAGTTTCTGCCTCGGCGTGACTGAAGCGGTTCGAGAAAGCGGTAGTTCTGCGTTTTACCTCTCAAAAGACACGTTCGACGCTGTTGCGATTTCCGTGGCGTTCATAGCGGAAATCGAGCCCGTGACGGTTGCAGGCTTCTTTCAGGGGCGTCGCCCCGTCGACGAGAAACACGGCGTCGTCGACGTCGTGTTTCTCGCGCAGTTCCGTGAAGAGCGCGTGCGCGAGCACGTTCGTTCTGGTTGGTTCGAGCTTCGTATGCAGCAGTTCGTTGGTGTCTGGGTCGACAGCAGCGTACAGCCAGTGCTGTTCGTCGTCGAGTCGGATCACCGTCTCCTCGACGGCGACGTGATCCGGTGAACGACCGTCCTCGGGCTGTAAATCGGCTTTGTGCACCCAATTGTGGACAGTTGGCTTGACACGATCAACACCGAACAGTTCGAGAATCGAAACAGTATTCGAAAGCTATAATCCAGCAAGATGGAGCTGAATACTGAGCTTCATCAACAGTCGTGGTGTTGCTTCGCGCTCCACAAAACCTAATTCGATCTCGTCCAAACAACCGTTGAGGGCGGCGTTTTCTGGCATAGAACACTTTGAAAATGTCCCCACCTTTCAGTGCTTATCTGAACACCGCCCAATTATCTGGCCGAAGAATTATATTGCCACTCCGTCTCTGGACTCCTAGCGAACCGCATGATGACGTCGACCCGCGTTCCAGAATCGAACGAAATCAAGCCAGCACACAGCGCTTGCCTTATAATCAAGTCGACGCCGTCTGCCGACTCTCCACCGTTCAGAAGCGTAACGGACCCGACGGGATTTGAACCCGCGACATCTTGGTCCGGAACCAAGCACTCTGTCCACTGAGCTACGGGCCCTCGGGTACGGGTTGCTTTCGTGGTGATATAACGGTTGTGAACCGACTGTCTTTTGTCGGTGATATTTGGTGTGGGTGTTCGAGTTCGGCGAGAAGTCTGGGGGTTCGAACAGGGCGGCGGAAGCAGACCCGACGGGACTCTCGCGAGCGAGTGGGAGTATGTCAGAGCTTGCTCTGACAGAATTTGAACCCGCGACATCTTGGTCCGGAACCAAGCACTCTGTCCACTGAGCTACGGGCCCTCGGGTGTGGGTTGGCTGGTGTGGTGTAAAACGGTTGCGTTCGTGGTGGATTATTCGTCGGTGTCGAGTTCGCCGGTTCGTGGCGGGTTATTCGTCGGCGGTGGGGGTTGGGGTGTCGGGTTCGTCGTCGATGACGGTGCTTTTCCAGGTGCCTCTGGTGAAGTAGGCGAGGGCGGTGGTGGCGCCGAGGATGTTGCCGAGGGCCATGCCGATCCAGATGCCTTCTGGGCCGAGGTTGAGGGCGGTGATGGTGATGGGGCCGATGGTGATGACGCCGAGGGCGAGGTAGGCGACGGTGGGGACGCGCCCGATCCAGAGGGCGATGATGGAGAAGGTCATGGCGGTTTTGGTGTCGCCGGCGCCGCGGAAGGCGCCGAGGATGACTTGGAGGACGCCGATGAACGCGAATTCGATGCTTCGGATGCGGAGGTATTGGCTGCCGAGGGCGATGGTGTCGGTGGCGCGGTCGGTGCCGGTGGCGATGAAGACGCCGACGATGGGTTCGGGGAAGAGTGCGGCGATGACGGCGACGGCGAGCATGACGCCGGCGCTGACTTTCGCGGCGATCCAGACGGCGCGTTCGGCGCGGTCTGGTTGGTCGGCGCCGAGGTTCTGGCCGACCATGGTGTTGGTGGCGCGGCCCAGTCCCATGGCGGGGAGGAAGATGACGGAGACGAGGCGGTTGCCGAGGCCGTATGCGGCGACGACTGGGGGTGCGAACGTGACGACCATGGCGGTGAGGGTGAGCATGGCGGCGGCGCTCGCGGATTGTTCGAGGGCGCTGGGGACGCCGATGCGGACGATGTCGGTGACGTGCTCGAGTTCGAGCCAGAGGTCGCTGACGGCGACGTTCGGGCCTTTGTGAGTGAAGAAGAGGACGTAGATGCCGAGGACGCTGGCGGCGCCCCTGGAGATGATGGTGGCGAGGGCGGCGCCGCGGATGCCGAGGGCGGGGATGGCGGCGCCACTCCAGCCGAAGATGAGGATGGGGTCGATGACGACGTTGAGGGCGACGGAGAGGAACATGACCCGCATGGGGGTCTGGGTGTCGCCGTAGCCGCGCATGAGCGCGGAGAAGACGAAGAACCCGAAGAGGAAGGGGAGGCCGAGGAAGAACACTTCCATGTAGGCGGCGGCGAGGGGGATGACGTCGGCGGTGGTGTCGGCCTGGCTGGGGAGGAGGTTGAGGAGGGGGTCGGTGAAGAGGTAGCCGAGTGCGGAGAGGACGAGTGCGAGGATGGTGACGAACCCGAGGGTTTGGCCGGCGATGGTGCCGGCGGAGCCTTCGCTGTTGGCGCCGGTGTATTGGGCGACGAGGATGGCGCCGGCGGCGGTGAACCCGCCGGCGATACTGATGAGGAGGAAGATGATGGGGAACCCGATGCTCATCGCGCCGACGGCGTCCGCTGATAGACGGCCGAGCCAGAACGTGTCAGCGACGTTGTACGCGACCTGGAGGAGCTGGATGGTGACGATGGGCCACGCGAGCCGGATCATCGGTCGGATGAGTCCACCGTCGGTGATGGAGTCGTCGCTCGTGGCGCTCACTACGTTTCGAAACGAAAACGCGAGGCTTGAACCTGTTGATACGAACCGAGCGTGACGAACGAAACCACGG
>Ga0136596_1000669_pt1 | contig 16701 bp, 19 predicted proteins | sample AntRauTorcE11897_FD_101387 | JGI IMG/M metagenome (GOLD analysis project Ga0136596, IMG submission 101387) | Saline lake microbial communities from Rauer Islands, Antarctica - Metagenome Torckler E11 #897 | ecosystem: Environmental > Aquatic > Non-marine Saline and Alkaline > Saline | place... | reverse complement strand
TTATCCATATAACCAGACACAATACGGATGTACTGCTTGAGCTGAGTGGAGCTTGTACCGTCTGGTACGTCCGCGAAGTCTTTTACTTTTTCATCGGTTGTATACATACGATAATTGTATCATAAAATCTCGGCAAGCAACCACTCCCCTGCCACTAGAATCTCGGCTGGAAGCGGTGGGGGGGGTCTGTTTTGACCTTTATAGCAAACGGAGTAATGTAACGGTATTTGCCCTCCCCTCCCCTCTGACGCGTCCGATTAGTCCCCTCTCAGGTACTTTACCGATGACCCACACGGTGGGGTGGGGGGGGTAAGAAAAAGAGTGGGGGGTTAGCCCACTCAGTAGATAAGACCACCTCCTTTCAATCGCCGTCACAACTGCGACAAGCTTTGCAGTTTCCGATACACACCGGTTGTTGCCTCACGTAGTCCGGAGTGACCGGTTGTGGTTTCGGTACGCCCGTAAAATCCAGCGCATATTGCTCAGACTGCCTGAACCTCTCATCGAGCGGTAGATTGGGTTGGTGTTCATTCATTTTTCCTCTCCTGTGTACTCCTCTCTAAGTATAACACAAAAGCCACAGTGAAGTGGCAATTATGCGAGAGGCGCGGAACTTCCTCTCGCGCTCATTGTATCACGGTGTTGGTGGGTGCAACCTTTGGCTAGCAGCTTGCTTTGACCAGTCGATAACATCGTCTTTTTCCTGTTCAGTCCAAACCGAATCGCCTCCACCGCCTCCAGTACCTACAACTGCAATAGGTAGGTCTGAACGGTTGATTGGGTTTATAAGCACTTGGAACGCTCCTAGTGTTGGCACGAATGGCGAACCAACTCCACCCTCCACAAGCAAGTTGCCGTCTACTGTGAGTGTGTGATTCCCCTCGTACGGCCTCAGCTTCCATCCATTTGTAATAAATATGTATGGAGTTGTAAACGTCCCGACTCCGGTTTGCTCGCGCCCAGTAGACTTGAACGCCTCAATGTACTTTGCATTATCGCTCACTCGCACCCATTCTTTCCAATCAGAATAAACACCTACTGCACTAATTTCAGTTTCGCCAAAGTCTACTGTTATCAATTTGTTGGCTCCATCGAATGTAAACATAATTAAGCTGGATTGTTATACTGCCGGTCAAGATTTTGCTGCACTGGGATTGATACATCCGTATTGGCGAATGTAATTGGTATCTTGATGTTCTGATAATTTAGAGCGTGTACGATGGCGAATCCGCTCTGCCCACCTAACGCCTGATTGACGCTAAATACGCCACCAGCAACGCTCTCAACACCCCCCACCTCTGTTGCTGTGGCAGGGTTAGTACCGTTATACACACGTACCTCTGAGCCGTCTATTAATCCTGTAAACTCAAGTGAGTATGTGACCGGAGGTGTCCAAAAGTTGCCGTTATCCGCTTGGAAGCGTGTGAAGCCTGGAAACGCCTCAAGAACTGAGCCGTCACCGTTGACATCCAGCGTAATTACCACGCCTTTGAATCCGTAAGAGCCGTACGTAGCTCGCTGTGTTTCAAGTCCTGCCATTGGTGCGAATTCGTGGAATACAATTCCAGCATCTTGCGCGCCGAACCAGTGTAAGAAGTGCTTTACTTTTTCTACAGTATCAGGATACCCGGCGATGTTTGGATTTATAGTCACCTCCAATGAGAATACTTGCCCACCGATTGTTAGCGGCGTAAAGCCCTCATAATCAAACACTGACACCGCACCTGAGCCACTTGATGAAGATGCTGTAGCCTCGTCTAAGGTTACGTTAATGTTATCAGGCAGAGAAACAGACTGGATGATTTTGTCTGTAATCGGTGAAGCTAACTCAGTCCAAATCTTGCCATAGTCTCGTATGCGAATACGGAACGGACCAAACTGTGTATTACCTGTACTTCTCTTAGCAAGAATTTCTGTTACCACTCCACTTGCATCAGACGTTCTAATAGCTGACTGCGTTACATCTGTTGCGTTGTTGATACGCACTTTTGCACCTGGAAGTGGTACACCGTCCCCGTCAGTAACAACATAGTTAATAGACTTGAACTGAGCTGCATATGGGGTACTTGTGCTAAACGTAGTGCAGTCAATGAATCGAATTGTTTCAATACCAGAGGAGTCATTGAAAATAAGTCCGTTACTATCTGTAAAAACAGTGTCACGGAAAGTACCAGTAAAAGACTGGTAGTTTTTCATCACTGTATTGTTCTGGAAAAAGATAATGTCTGAAACTGGACGAGTAAATGTCGCTCCCACTGACCAAGCTGGCGTTGCGTCATCATTACCAGACATACGGCACTGCGCCCATTCTGTAGCCTCGTGATAGAACCGACCGCCCATTGGACCATCAAAAGAACACCCAATAAATCGCATCGGACCTTGCATACGCTGGAAACTGTAGCTATCAGGGTTGGGGTTTTTAGACTGGATAATTGACCCGTAGTAATTTATTACAGCGCCGTTTGCATTTCGACTGTTACCGCCTTGGTAGTAACTACTAGAACCCCCCACAATTTTATTAAAGTAAATACTACAACCGTTTGTAGTCTCTACCGAATCATTTTTTTCTCCGCCCCAAAGTAACCCAAATTGTACGACACATCCTGCATCTACTTGAAAGGACGGATTAGTTGCTCTCATCTCTAGTGAAATGTCTAAGTCACCCAAGAATCCATTGTTTGTCACATCCCAATCACCATCCCATTGGTAAGTGCTGTCTCCAATTTTTTTTAATGATGTGTTTCCAATATTGTGGACGTCTTGGAGATTGTGAGCTATAACAAAATTACCTGAAAGACTGCCTAAGTTTCTCCACGGGTCGTGTACAGTCACGTTATTTCCAGACACAGCCGTTACTAGTCTGACCTGAGTGTTAGTTGATTCACTTGAACTTGGTTTGAAAGCAATCAACCTACCCACCCAACTAGCCGCAGGCACATCGCCAGTTGTTCTCACGAGCGTCTGAGAAACTGTGACAGTAGCTTCGCCATTTGCCAAGCCTCCGTTTATCGTTACTGTATTTGATGAGTAGGATACTGACATATACCTTTAATTATACACTATGCAAAACGGCCTCCCAAATAGGAAGACGTTTTGTCGGTGGGTTTATTTGATTGTTGAAAGAACTAACTACGCATTTTCGTAGTTGCGTTCTAGCGGTGCCACGAGTGTTACTACGTTGGAGTTTGAACGTGCAATCGTTCCCCTCGCTTTCACGTGCTGTCCTGAGTTGAGTCCGATAGCTACCACGGTGATCTCCGCGTCAGTACCCGGAGTACGTCCGCCTTGCGCGTTTCCATCGTAGTCGAATGTGAACTGTAGTGATGAGTTTCCACTTACGTCCCCTGCGATGTCTACTCCGTCATTGTCATCTACTAGAATCGCGTCACTATCGCCGAAGTTATTACCGTTCGCGTCAGTGAAGAACATTCGGTAAATAGCGTCAGTGTCATTTACGAGCGTTGTACTAAAGTTGAGTTCTACAGTAGCAACGAATGGGAATGTTCGTTCAGTTTCAGTATTGTCGACAAACGTAATTCGGTTTGTGTCACCAGCAACGAAGTTGTCAATGAATACTCCGCCTCCACCTCCCGATGGGTTGTTCACAAACAATGTCCGCAAGCTACCTGTACCGTTACCCGCTCCACCAACGAATCGTAGCAATTCATCTGCTACCTGCCCAAGCAATGTGCTGGCGTCATCGTCGATGTCTGTGTTCTGTCGGAGTTGGTACTGTACCCACTCGTAAATCTGCTCAGCGCTACCGTTGTTACCGTCAATAATAACTCCGAAGTCACGTGCTGTCGCTCCGATGGTGCGAGATTGAGCTGTAGCGTAGAACGTGATGCCCATTCCTGTGTACGGCGCGTTTGTGGCGATTGCGGTATCTGTGGCAGTCACGTTTAAGTCCGTTCCTGTCGCTACCGTTACAGAAAAGAGCTTCGGAGCAAGCAAGCTGGCCTCACCGTTTGCGCTAGTCGAACCTTTTGAGAATAGTTGACCTTGCTCACGGTTGTACACTTCGATGTCAGACGAACGGTTGAATCCGTCAGCGTATGCGCCGTCACCGTTTGGGTCACTAATGATTTGAACTACCTCAGCCGTGTTACCGGTGTAAGTAAAGTCCGTTGGACCGGCTCCAAGGTTGTAGTAAATCCGGTCATCTGATTCGGCTCCTAGAATCGCGATACCTGCCCAGTGTTCAGTTACATTTCCGGCTGTGTTACGCACAAGGAATCCACCTCGCCGTAGCAGGTTTCGTGTGGTTTGGTCAGCCCAGTTCCAGCCGTCTTTAAGCTCGTAGAACTCATCGGTAATCGGCACGAATGGGAAGTCGAATGGGATTAACAAAGCATCGTTTTTCCATTCCTCTTTAATAAATGAATAGACAGTTTTGAGAACAACACCATCAGCATCCAAGTTGCCTGCTTCAATCAGTTGGATTGTCTGAGCGCCAGTGTCGATGACAACCTCTGTCGCTTGGTTCAAATTGTCTGGGTCAGTGATTAACATAAAAAATGTTTTATTAAATAATGTTGTTCCGTATTTGCTTTAGTATACCAGACCATTTCGTGTAAGTGTAATAGCTACTTAGAATAATGCCTGAACGTCTGTCAATGTAGTGGGTTTTGTCACAAAGAAAACGTAATCCACCTCGAACGTGATTCTGTTTGTGCGCTTCACATCCGTGCTAAAAACAACGTACAGGTATGTCGGGTCACTGAACGGTATGCCTTGCTCTAGAGCGCGCTCAATGATGGCGACAACGTTGCTAAAGTTTACGTGCAAGGTTTCCTCTTTTATCTCTACGTTGATTTGATCTTCACCAAAATTAACCAAGATGGATTCATTGGTGATGTTGATGTTGATGTGCTCAGTAACCATCTCAGCGCTCAACCGTTCCTCTGTGATGTGAGCTTCAACTGACATAACTAATCTTTTACTTTTTCTTGGATTTCCCAGTGACCAACGTATACCGTCCGGACGTCCGTTCCGTTTTCTAGCTGGATGTCAAACACGTAATCGCAAAAGTCCATATTTACTGTGTCTGCAGGGTCGATGGTGAACTGAGTGATTCCGTTTGGCGCGTCAGTGTGCGCGGTAACTGATTTTGTAATAAGCGCATCTGCATCTGCATCCTCTTTATTCTTTTTGATGGTCAGTGTCGCTGTGTAGCCGTTCAGGTTAAATGGAGTAGTAACATCGTCTACTGTTTTGGTTAGCGTGATAGGTAGTATTTTGGTTGTACCTTTGTATTGAATGATGTTTTGCATATGGTTGATTGTACCACTATCCACGCTCTCGAACGAATCAAGAACGTGGTAGTGAAGCAATTAATTGCCCAATACTTTGGACATAAATCCTTTCGGTTTACCGTCCTCAGTTTTGTTTTTGTCAGTGTCTAACTCCGCTGGAGTTTCGACTTTTTCAATCAGACCGTCAGCGAATGATGCGGCAGCTGCCTCAGTCAGTTCGATAACACTTCCAGCCTCGTGAACGGTTCCACGAGGGAATTCAACGCCTTTGATAACTGTGTATTCTGATTTATCATCGCCAGAGTTTAATTCCTCTTGAGCTTTGATTTCTTCATCTACTTTGGCTTTCGCCTCTGCATCAGCTTTCGCTTTTGCAGCCTCATCGGTACCCTTGTCGTTACCAGCGTTGCCTCCCTTTGAAGCAAGTTTGATTCCGCAAGCGACACGAGCACTTTCGTTGAACCGGACGTTTCCAACATCTCCGAGCTTTTCGAGCGCTTCAATGTTTTCTACCCAGTCCGTACAAATGTGAACACCGTGCTTCACCTGCAAGACCTTTGCAAATGTTCCGCTTGAGTTTACGACAACCGCACCAACTTTGTATACTTTTGGTTCTGTATTTTCAGACATAAGCATTAAGTTAATTTAGTAATCTCCTAGCCAGCTTCCACTCTGGTTAGACCTCAAGTGCAGTGATTCCTGCAGCGAATGTACCAGTCAAGAACGCTCCTACGTGGTTTGTTCGCACGTATGAAGCAGCTCGACGCGATAGACGCATACTAATCATATCCTTCTCGAAGTCGTCAACGTTTTCAGTTGCAACTTGTAGAGATAGACCTCGACGATTTGCAACCACCATCTTTCGGAAGTCACCCACAAGGAATGACCCAGCAACGATATTTGTGTTTTCGACCACTCGAACTCCCTTAATTACAGTTCGGTCAGCAGTTGTAAACGGTGGCATAACGTAATGTCCGTCAGACCCCTTTTCTAAGTCCATCCCTGCAGCGTCAATGTGGTTTAGACAAATAGCTGTAGCTTGGAACTTACCTTTTCCGGCGATAGCGATTTCTGCAAGAGAAGCTCGCAATACGTCGAACTTGTTGGCTGTACCGGCATCGAATGTGCCTGCCAGTCCACCTCCAGTGAATGTAGGTGCAGTTGCCAAGATCCCTGTGAACTTACCAACTCCATCTCCAGTCAATAGTTCGTTGTCGAACTTGATTCGGAGGTCTTCTACCAAAGAAGAACGCACGAACGATACAAGCTGTGGTGCATCTTCAAGGATTTCGTTTGATGCTTTTGACATAACGGCAACCTTGTAAACGTCAGCAGATTGAACACCGAATGTGTATTCCTTTTCTGGGAACTTCGCAAGCTCAGCGGTTGTAGCTGGTTCGCCTGTTTCAGTAAGAACTTCCACCCAAGTCACTTTGTCAGAGCCGGTTGTGCCGGTCGTAGCAAGCTCTTCGATGAATGGCGTTTCTACAGGGTCACGAGTGATCTCGCTTTGACGGTCTTCAAGGATAACTTCACCGGTCAGTGAGTTAAGCTCTGAGAGCGTTTTCAGTTCGATTTCGTGTGACTTGCCTACGCCACCTTTGACGAACGCAAATCCTTTCTTGATAGCCTCAAGGTCAAGCCCCTTATCTTCGGTATCTGTGACACTGCCTTTCAGCGCATCTACAAGTGCCTTTCGACTCTCAGCCATAAACGTACCGCCGAGGTTCATACTCTTTAGAACAGCTTGCGCCTGCTCTTTTGCAGTCTTAGTAATAAACGCTTTAAGCTCATCAGCCGCTCCACTTTCTTCTACCGCTTCATCCGCTACTTCGGCTTCACCCTCAACGTGTTCAGGTGTACCCTCTGGAGCTACGATGTTTTCACCGTCCTCAGACTTGATGAAATTACCTTTGGTGTCAACGAGATAATTTACCCCATCAACTGTTTTGAATTTGAACATAATAAATTACGATTAATTCTTAATAAACAAGTAGCCATTTCAGGGTGGGGTGTGTTATCTACCTCTTGATATTCTTATGTAGTTTTGTTGAGTTCGCGAATCGCGGAATCAAAGTTTTTCCAGACTTTTGCTTTGGCAATTTCTTTTTTGTTTGCCACGATGGGTTCTGGTTTGTCTTTTGGCTCCTCAACTTCTTTTTCTACAATAGCAGGTTTTGTATCCTGAAACAACTCTTTGAACGCAATAAGGTGCTCAGTCATTTCTTGTGCCTGTGTAGCGTAGTCCATCGTTGCTACTACGGGTGCGATGTCGATTCCTTTTTGCTTCGCGAGCGCGAGCTGGTTTGCTGGGATTGAGACGAATGATAGTTCTAGAATGTTTGCGCCTCGGAGTACGAATGAATCGTTTACCATTTCCCCTGACTCTGGAATGAATCCGATTGAAACAGCAGACATATATCCGCCTTTGTATAAGTTCCAATATGTTTTTGCGAGGTCGTATTCCTCAACTGCAAACTGGACCGTCCCGATTAGTGCTTTGATGCCGTTGATCGTTTCAACTCGCATATCAATAACCTTAGCAACCGCTTTGGCATTATGGTCGTGACTCGGAAGCACAACGGGGTTGAGCATATATTCCGTATACTTGATTGAGTCGATGTCGATGATGTCGCCGTGCCTGTCCTCAATCTCGATAGTCATCACGAAGTCAATCGTATAGTTTTTCTCGTCGATTGAATCTGCCTTTGTGAGCGCTTGTAAGAATTTCTTTTCCATAGTCTAATTTTATCATTGTCTAATAACGGGTGCAATCGTACATCTGCAGTTAATCGAATGCTGGGATGGGTATTCCTCTCCATTTGGGAACGCCGTACCTTTATCGACTACCTTGCTGTCATTCAAGATGTGTTCCTCGCGCACTTTTCCGTCTTTAGCACTTATCCACATTTTTCCTGCCACGCGTTCCTCTTTTTCAAACGCTCGCTGGATTCCGATGTTTGTCAGTAAGTTACCCTCAGTCTGAGCGATGCGTTTTGCGCGCGTTCGCTTTTCTTTTGTGGTGCCTTTCCAATCGTCAAACATCTGGAAGATTTTCCGCGCTGTCTTATCCCGACCATCTCCATTCGCTCGACCCTCCGCAACGATGCTAAGGATTTTGTCATACGTGACGCCGGTGACGTTGATAGCGAAGAACAATGCGCGCTCTTCGATTCGCTTCATCAGCTCTGAGTCCAGTGTGAAGTCATCTACTTTTTCGTAGAACGCCTTAATGGGTGTGATTCCAACATTTCCTGAGCGTACCGCCATAGATGGGAACGTCTGGAGCGCCAATCGTTTTGCTACTTCACCCTCCGCCTGAATATCAAAGATGCCGTCCGCTGTTATCATATCCTTTTCCTCTAGGTTTTCGACAGCCTCTTGAACTCGCGCCTTTTGCTCGCGGAAGTACCGTTTGGTTTCGCGTTCCATATAGTCGATGTTCGTGTCCGCTGAATTGTGTACGCTTTTCAGGTATGCGTTTTTGTATTCTGCCGTTGGTGTCGTCACGTAATCAACTTTGACCGCCTCTTTTATCTTCATTTCTAAATCAATCATTGACCCAACTTTTTTGTATAGTGCCGGACGTCCTTTGAATGCGTTTTCGATTCGGACCGCCGGTGTTGGCGCTGATGATGCGATGTCATCGTGCCCATCTTCAGCCTCGTACCCGAGTAACTCGCGCGCGGTGTTAGTTGAAATGACGCCTGCCTTTTTCAGCTCGACAGCCTCTTTGACTTTTGCATCTCTATCCTCGGGAACAACCTCCTCAGACTTGAGCAAGATGGGTTCATTGTAAAATGGTTCAATCATTCGCTCATTGAGCGCCTCCACGAATAGCTGTACGAGTGGGTTGATGGTGAACTTGAGAAACTTTTTCATTCCTGCATCTGAGCCGTTCGACAAGCCTCCCATATCCTCTAACGTGACGAGCTCTTTTGGTACTCCAAGCGCCGCAAACAAGTCATCTCGAATGAATCGTAGTGATTCCATAAAGTCCATATCCCGTGAGTTGAGTGAGACTTGCTGGTAGTTCATTTCTGAACTGATGATTGCTACTCGCTCATCTTTGTTTTTACCGCTAAAAGTATTCTTCATTTTCTTTTTCAACTTATCAGCAGCCTCTTGAGACTCCAATCCTTTCACTGACAAAATACCGTCTGGACGGCCATTGTTCTCAAATACATTTTTCTGCAACTCCATCGCTTTTTGCTCAGCCGTCATTCGTGTGAATGCTGGTCGGAGCGCACTCGCGCCTCGTATTGGGTTTTCGGGGTCTGGGAACTTTACGTGAATCATCTCAGTGCTGTCCAGTTCTATAACCTCAGAACCTGAGTAGATTTTGTAAATTGGTTCTGGACCGTTGCCTCTATCTTTGAACTCTACCTGAACGATGTCCGGTCGGACGTTTACCATTCCGGTTATGTTTACTCCATCGGCTCGTATCAGTCGAATGAATGTCTCAGCCGACAACTTCATATTGATGGCGAAGATTCTTAGGAACTCAGTTTTGGTCTGATGTTCGTTTGGCTTGTAAATCAAATCAAGCAGGGGGTGACTAACCAATTTTTCTGTATCACCCTCCAAGTTTAATACTCTGAACAGGTCAAATTCTATTTCTGCAGTTACCGTTGCGATTTTGTCTACGGCGATGAATGTGTAAAGTGACTTTTTGTAGTTTTTAATCAACTCGCTTTCAGTCACGTTATCGCTGAACGATGACAATTCCATCCCCATTCCGCCTCCAGCAAAAATAGCTGCCGTTTCGCCTGTCACTGTGAATGCTTTGAATGCGTTTATTGCGCGGTCTTTTAATTTCATATCTTATGCAAAGTATACAGTATCGGTGTTCAGTAATCCATTAATTAGGTGGACTAGCGCGTCAACCATATCATCGTGTTCGTCGATACCGAATGCTAATAATTCCTCAATCATCTCAATGATGTCCTCAGTTTCGTTTTCTGGGAAAAGCACCATTCCGCTTTTTATGTAGCTACTAACGGCAACCAATCGTGAACGTTTGTCTTTACTAACGGTCATCCCCTCCACTGGCAATCCGTTCCGTTGCATCACTTGGATAGCAGCTTTTTGGTACGCGACGTCCTCAACAAAGAAGACTGACCCCTCCGGCATTACTAGCCGTTGCTGTTTGGCTTTTTCCATCGTGGTAGCGAAGTCCATCCGTTGCTTCACGTTGTTCTTCATAATCAGCAAGCGCCTTTCACCGTAATCATTCTCAACGATACACCCTTTTATAATCGCGGTGTAATCGGCTGTGCTTTTTTCACTGATGGCAAGGTCTACCCCAACTCCACCACGTAGCTTTGGACGCTGTAGCCAATCATCGGTGTACGTGTGAATATCCTCGCGCTTGATGACCTGATCCTCGTCATCGACCAGCTTGAGTAGGTACTCTCGGTTCCAGATGATGTGACCCAATCCTTTTCCGGCGAGCATAACTTTTTTCTTTTCCTTTTCGACTGCCTCCATATTCGGGTACAGTCCAGTCCACGTAATCTTACCATCTTCATCAATCAGCGGTATCCGGTGGACCCGAACTTCATCGCTCTTCATCAGGTTGGCAATGAGGCAGTCTTTATGCACCAAGTTTCCAAGCATCACAATCTTTACATCGTCACCTAGAATACCCTGCGCTGTGGCGTTGATAACCTCAGCAAAGAACCATACTCGCGTTGCCTTACGCTTTTCAGCCGTTTTAACAGCCTCAATGTCCTCAAGGTCATCTACGATGATGGTGGTGATTCGGTCATCTTCGAACTTACGCCCTCGGAGCTTTTGACCTCGGGAGCGCGCAATAATGGTGCATCGGTTGAGTGTGAGTTGACCCTCGCTCCACTTGTCATACATCCCGTGCTTTTTCCGTTCGATGTCGATGTTGTAGTCCTGAATCAGCAATTCGTTTTCGCGGATGCTACTGGCGATGTTCGCTATCGACTCTTTTGCATCCGTATCGGTCGCTCCAATCCAAACGGTGAACGGACTGCGCCCTGTGACTAGAATCCACTCTGCATACGCCTCAAGGATTGTTGACTTCGCGCACCCACGGAATCCCATAACGGCAATGAATCGCTCTAACCCTTGCAAATCGTTAATCAGCTCGCGGTGGAAGTCCGCCGGTCGGAGCTTGAGTTTTTTGTTTAGGTATACGAATAGATATACGTGAAAATACTCAGATGTCATCGCTTCTCTGAACTCACGCTGGTTTGGCGTAAGCAATCTGTCGATTGTCTTTTCTGTAAGCTGGAGCATTCCGTTATGTTTAGTTTAGTTATGTTTAGTTTAGTTATGTTTAGTAGGGAGTGGCATACAAGCCCCATACAAGCCCCTTACTCCGGTTCTGGTTCTGCCTGTAGTTCTGGTTCAAACCACTCGCTATTCATTCTCTTAATCTCCAGTCTGAGCTTTTCGACTTTCAAAGAGTTTTCTAGTGGGTCACCGTCTACTCCGCTATGCTCGTGAGTCTGTTTTGGTTTACCCTCCAGTCGCTCCCAAATCATCTGGATTGCTTTCATATCACCCTGCGAGATGGCACGTTCAAGTAACCGGTTCACGAGTAGTGCATCGTATGGCTGACCGGTATTTTTTTCGTTTTGTTTGAGCGCCTCTTTTAACTGTGTCGTCAATGACTTTTCGCGCGGTCTACCATTGGGATTTCCAGTTTTTACTTTTGGGAATGTACCGTCTGGATTCCGATCGATTTTGTTCTCAGTATCGGGACTTGCCTGTTTATCGCCTGTTTTATCGTTCATATTACATATTATGCCACACGTTTTGGCTTTATGACAGTAAAGAATCTATACCCTGAGATGTCTAATGTGATGCCCTCTTCATCTCCAGTCCGGTCTACTCTCATCTGCGTTATCTTCAATTCTTTTTTCACTCGCTCTATTACGTCATTTTTCATAAGCTATTTCGTTATTTGGTTGAATATTAATGTTGCGTTGGTTCGGCATTGTTCCGGCGTGTTGTTATCGAGTATCGTCAGGTTTTCGAGGTCGCGTAAGTTCTCAGTTTTGGTAGCTTTGGCTTTCAAGAATTGCTCTGACTGCTCGCTACCTCTCTCTATGATTCGCTCCGATTGTTTTTCCGTCTGGCAGATGAACTTTGTGCATTCCGTTCCGCTTGCCTCCAGTGTCTCGAATACCTTGCGTGAGAAGAATCTATCCCCCTCAAAGATGACTGTGATTCCGTCTTTTACCTTACACAGTTTGTACAGGTCTGTCACTGCGGTCATCGACAATTTATCCGTGCCTTGGAATAGTGCGCCACTGTAGATTCCCAAGATGTATGCGTTGTGTTTTGCCGAGTGATAGCCTTTTAATTTTCCTAGCTTCACTTTTGTTAAATCCTCGAAGCGACTCATCAGCTCAACCATCAGTGTTGTTTTTCCGCTTGCTGGTACACCTCCTATTCCGATGACTTTGTTCATACTACGAGCGCGCCTTAGCGATTTCCTCAGCCAGCGTTCCACACGCTTGCATCCGGTTTTGTAGGAAGTACACGATTGAGTATCTGTAGCTCTCTTTATTCTTGGGACTGAGCGGTGCGACGCCGTGGACCAAATCGTTTCGGAACAGCAACACGTAGTCATCCTGCGGTTTGATGCGCGCGTTGTATTTTGGCAAGACTAACTCACCGCCATTCATATCTCGAGCGAAGTACACCATTGCGTTGATGCTGCCTTTGATGTTCTGACTGTCGATGTGATAGTTGAGCTGGTTCGCTTTGTTGATTACTCCACCGGTGAAAATGGTATCTTTCATAATCCAATCCGGCTTCACGTCTGCCATCACTGCGAAGTGTTCCTTTAAGTTTTCCGCGTAGTGCTTTTCAAATAACGGCATAATGTACTTGCCACAATACCAGCTAAGGAATCGATTCTCTTTTGGTAAATCCTCAGCCAGCTTTGTACTGGAGCAGAATGGCTTTTGACGCATCTCTACCGGCGGTGCGTACCCAAAGATGGTCGATGTGGTGGCAAGCCCACTCACGCGCTGTGTGGTGTTGTAGTGGAGCTTTTTCACTAGAGCCTTGTACATCTTGGTTTCTTTTGTGTCCGGTAGCTTCACGTATACGAGCTGTGTCACTCCGAACGCATCTACGCCAATGAACTCATCCTCTAAAAGAATCTCGCCGTGCGCTACTTCTGCCGGTTGCTTAATGAAGTTTTTTGGGTCTTCAATGTGCTCAACCAATGTTACTGTTTTCATATTTCTTAGTTAGAATTAACAATGATTCCTCGAACGTTTCTACTCCGAGTTTGTCATTTATCTTTTTGGTAAACTGCTCTACGTCTACATCTTTTGGGAACGACACAATCAGTTTTTTAATGATTACGTCATCATCCATATCATCGAAGTCGAGGTCATCGAAGTCGAAGCCCATTTCATTTACTAGCTCGCGGTCGAATCCAAACGTGTCAACCAATTCGTCATCGGTATATCCAAGCTCAGCCAACAGCGAAAAGTCGAAGTCACCAATCTTATTGTTGTGAATGATAAGCACCGCTTTGGCTTCCTCTTTATTCAGTTGCCGGTTCGGGAATCGTACCCACACTTTTTTATTCTTGAGCTGTGTGATGCGTTGGTTCCCACCGAGAATAGTCAAATCTTTATTTACTAGCAGTGGTTTCACCTGCCCGAACTTCTGCAGGCTGTTTTTCAACCGGCTTCGATTCTCTTTTGTCATCTCGCGCGGATTCCCCTCGTATGGTTTTAAGTCCGCGTAGTCCACAATTTTGTCTGTCCACTTGATATTAAGCATACTGTTCTAAAAATAAAATTGCTGATGCCACCCCATCGACATCATCTTCATCCCTGATAATAGCTTTGAGCACCCTCTTTACTTCGACCAAGTCTTTTACATCGAAGAACATTGCAAGTATGCTTTTGTTTTTTTGTTTTCCGGCTTCGACCACTGCCGTATCTGGTACTTTGATTACTGGTATTTTGAACTCACGGAACCCAAGCTCATCAAGCTGATCCTGCGAAAAGTTCAATGCAATCAATCCGTCAATAACGGTTCGACCGGTGATGCTGTTAAGAATCAAGTTTAATTCCTTTTCATCCTCGATGCTGAGCTGTACGTTTGGCTTGAACGTTTCCATCTCTGTATCGCCACAGTCTATCGCGTGGTAGTACCGTTGGTGTCCACCAATGATGGTGTTATCCAAGTTCAGCACAATCGGTTCTAGGTTGCCGTACTCCTCACGGTTTTTTGCGAACGCTTTTTTTGCTTTGTTATTCCGTTTTCGTGGATTGTACTCCGCCGGTTTCATATCGGCTATCAGCACAACTTCCGGATGCCATTCTATTTTCATAATGAATCAAATTTATTTTTGTAAATATGCACCAGCGCTTTGTATTCCTCTGCACTTGGCACTTTTCCCATTTCTTTATGCACTCGCGCACTGAGGTTTTTAGCCGTGCCATCTCCGAGTCGCCGGTCTAATTCCTCTGCAAAGGGTATTGAGGCGTCAACCGTCCACTCTGGATTGTTACAGCGCTTGCACTGGAGGTGGACGTTGGTTTCATCGAAGCATAAATCTATTCCGCCTCGCGCTACCGAAACGTAGTGTCCAGCATCTCCGAGTTTCCAATCCTCTAGTATGCGTGGGCAGCTGACGCATCGCCCATTGTATTTTATAAAATCACGCTTACGGATGTACATTGAAAATATCTTCCAGTACACGCCTCTCAGTCCTACCCACCGGCGCGAGTTTGCTACACCGGCGAAGGCTGGATATTTAGTTGGAGCTTTTGGTTTTGGTGGAGCAGTTTTTGCCATCGCTTTTTTAAGCGCTTGCTTTTCGCGCACCTGTGCGAGTGTAGGTTTCTTGAATCCTGTCCGCGCCAATCCTTTTTTTCTGCTTAATGCCATAACCTGATTATAACTGCATATAACCTGTTACACAACAAATACACACCTGTTAAGTGTGCATTGTTTTCGTACTGCGCTCTAAGCTGGAGGCAAGAATTTGCCGAGTTAATCTGAGTAAACTAATGTTGACCCATCACTATCCATCTTGCTGTGCGTACACTGCCGTCCGGTACTCGTATAGTCATCTTGCATCTGGTTCGGACCTCGATGCTGTTATGGACTCGCGTCCCCGAACTGGCATCTTAGCGTTTCTATTGCGCCACTCCAGCTCAGAACGCGGTACTCTCAGTATACCTTATTCGCCGTCTGAGTCGCGTAATATCGCCTCGGCACGTTTGGTAGCATCACTCTTTTTCAAACGGTCTGCGAGCCATCTGTACGCCCTGCGCCACAGTCTGGTCTTACCGTACGCTTTGATGTGTTGCTGTCTGATAAGCTCAGCTAGATTTTCTTTTGCCAAGGCAATTTCCTCGAACGATGATCCTTCGGGAACTTCTAGCGTCGACATATATGTGCGCCCGTCCACTTCGATTTCTACAGTTACTTCATTCGGCGGTGCGAGTTTGCTGACGTCGATTACTTTTCGCTTTTTTTTCCGCTTTGGTTTTTGTTGATGACTTGGCATAAACCTATTTTGATTTAATATCGCTAATGAATTTGTGTGCTGTTTGTTTGAAGCACTTTTTATCACATCTAGGATAACATTCTCCGTAATGGTTGGTTCCGATTTCGGTTTGGTGTCCGCACTCTACACATTCGTAAATTCGTTTTGCGTATTTGACTGTGGTTTTTGGTGGCTCTTTTTCAGCATACTCTTTATCAGTCAAGACTTTCCACATCTCATCGAATATTGCTGGTAAAACTTTTGAATTAATCCGTTCCGCCTCGCTGATGTTCCGGATGGTGTCAGCGCAAGGGTTTTTAGCTGTGTGTGATCCGCCTCGACCAAGCACTTCAGCAGCCTCTTTAAGTGAGTACGCGGTGTACATAAGTTCCGTGAATGTCCACAACCCTCGCGGACCAATGGTTAAGCTCTCACCAAACGCCTCCATCAAAGCATCTCGTAAGTGCATATTGTGTTCGCGAGCGAATCCGTTCATATGGTAGTGGCAATTTTTGTTACCCATATACCCGACTGCCCAGTACCAACCGCAATCCCACGATGGTTTTCTGAGGTAGTGGTTTTCGCCGTCTATTTTTCCGAGTCTATAATCCTGATTGAATGCTGTTGATTTCATAAAATTCCATCTTTAGTTAGTCGAATAAGTAGGAGTGCGAGGGCATCGCAGGGGTTCTTGTCTTGTATGAACTCTAGTCGCTTGTAGGGCATTTGGGTGTAGTCTGTCAGTTCTACTCCGTAACCACTCATTAGCTTCACTAGGTTTACTCCGTACTCACAACCGTCTGGCAATCTCTCTAAAATCTCAGTGGCGATGGGTGCGGGGATAATGTCACTAGGACTGGACAGTTCAAAGTCCACTTCACTCAATCTACTTTTATGCTTAACGACCCACCTAGTCCCGTCAGGAAGTGGTACATCTGTATA
>Ga0136596_1000665_pt1 | contig 16753 bp, 16 predicted proteins | sample AntRauTorcE11897_FD_101387 | JGI IMG/M metagenome (GOLD analysis project Ga0136596, IMG submission 101387) | Saline lake microbial communities from Rauer Islands, Antarctica - Metagenome Torckler E11 #897 | ecosystem: Environmental > Aquatic > Non-marine Saline and Alkaline > Saline | place... | reverse complement strand
GCTGTTTGGGTTGGCTGAACAGTCAGGAAGGCCACCATGATAATAAGCAATACCAACACTGCTCTTTTTGCGTATGAAAATAGACGTTGCTTACTCATTGATGGTGTTGTTAACCTGGGCGGCTAAGGTCTCTACAGCTTTTTCACCATCGGCCAAAGCCGCTTTGTACTCACGAACTGCCACCACGCCCTTGACCGGGTCAGCGGTGACGGTCTCCAGCATCTCTAGCGCCACCTTTTCGGACTGGAGGCTATTAACGATCTGGAGGTGAGAAGCTGTGTACGCCGGCGGCACCGCAATTGCAAGGAGGTTGGCGATAATTGTTTGGTCAATTGCAATATAGGAGGAGAAATCAAGCCGACCTTTTTCATTATTTTGCAGCGCTCCGGCTACGATCGCTAGCGGGTTGGTTTGCTGGCCGGTTGTCTCTACATTCAGTGCCGTGATGACCTGGCGCACATACGCTCGGGCCTCTGCCGGCGTGCTGGCCGGCTCACCGATCTGCAGATCATCGGCTGTGTACAGATTAATCTGGGTATTGATACCCCCGGAGACGGACTCGGCAATTCGCTCAATATCGCCATCAGAGACGTCCTCACCATTTTCGCGGGCTATTGCTAGAATCAAACTTTGGGGCAGGAGCTCACGCTTCGTCTGCGTGGTTAGGTTTACCGACTGACTGGCACTGCTTTGGACTGAGACGTTGGCCGTTGCCAGCTGATCGCCGGGGCCGGCCTCATTGGGGTTTCGATCTGCTGCCACCTCTGCTCCGTCTTCCGTGCCGTCACCATCACTGTCGGGATCCTCGGGATCAGTACCCCAGAGACCCTCCTGCCAGTCAGACAGGCCGTCATCATCGCTGTCGACCTCCTGCAGGCGCTCCTTCTCTTGGAGGCTCGTAAGTGCGCTGCCGTCGGAGTTTGAGCCATCACTGGTGATTAGCCACGCACCAACACCAGCCACCACAATCACGGCAATTAATACTAAAATCTTCTTTGATGGTAGATAGGTGCTGGACACTAGCCTCATAGTAGCAAAATCAAGCCGTAGTTACTGGCCGGATGTGGATAACCAGCTGGCAGACAGGCGGTGCGTACCTCGGGTGCGGTATACTGAGCGCATGCATCAACTTCTCAACCGCTCATCCTTTCAAAAAGCACTTATTATGAGCTTACTCTTAGCGGTTTTCTTTGGGGTGGCTTACTCACCAGCGCTAGCCCAGACGCTCGAAGAGCAAATCCAGGCCGCCAAACAGCAGGTTAATGATCTCCAGCAGCAGATTCTCCAACGGCGTATCACTGACCAACCCAGCAGAGACAGCTCAAGCGCGCCACGGCTAGCCACGGAGTCACGAAACCAGCCTATGATGACCGAAAATCTTTCGCTTGGCGACCGCGGCCTGGTGGTGGCTCGCCTACAAGCGCGGCTTAACCAACTGCTCGCTACTCCGGTGGCAACTTTTGGCCCTGGATCGCCCGGTCAAGAAACCAGTTTCTTTGGCCCGAAGACACTCGCAGCGGTTAAGCGCTTCCAGGCTCGCTATGCGGCAGAGGTGCTGGCGCCGGTTGGTCTCACCCGCGCCAGCGGTTTCGTCGGCCCACAGACACGCACTAAGCTAAATAATCTCTTGGAAGGAAGCTTCCAATCAGCTCCAGAGACAGCCGCCGGCGGAAGCCAGCCAGCTAGCAATGCAGACAATGAGAGTGACCTTAAACAACCGGAGTCACGCTTCGCAATTACTAAGTGGTCATTTACTGATGACGATAAACGCCGGATTGCCGCAAACTTCTCTGACGATTTCAGGAGGAAGTATCTACCTGATTATCTCAATACTGCTTCTGTCCAAATGCAGTCGGGAAAAAATCAGCTTCAGCGGGAGTATCAAAACCGCCTGGAAGGAGGTACATCTCTCAAGCAGGTGAGGGAGAAGCTGCTGGCTCTCGATAGCTTTCTGGAACCCAGTAAATTACTGCGCAGTAGTCTTGATGTAATCTTTGGTTCGTCTGAACCGGTTCTCGCCCAGGGTATATTTGTCTTCGGTGGTCGGGTTACTCTGGTGAGTCCGTGTCCGGTACCACCTGGTGCATTTCAAGTCGTGGTGGTTGGGGTGCGCCCAGGGAGCTTCACTTACTTTCCCGGCCTGTCCCAGATTCGGCCCATCTACAGCGCAATCCCGCACCCACCGCAGTCAACCTTAGGAAGCTACGCCCCCGGCCCGACCTGCTTTACTCCATCACTTCCCCCGGTCCCCTTAACCCAAGGCACTATTATCCAGATGGGGGTATCACAAATTTAACTCCCGAGATTTTCATATAAACTTTTCCATTCCTGAAGCCCCAACTTCTCGGCCCGGATATTTTTCTTGGTATCAATATTTTCCAGGGCGGTCTCTACCCGCTCTTTATTAAAGCGGGGATCAGTAGCGAGGTTATTGGCCAGGGTCTTTCGCTTGTGGGCAAAGCCACGCTTTATGAGCGCAAAAAACTCACTTTCATCAATATCCTTAAAAAAGCTGCGCGAGATATCGCTAATTTTCAGGATGGCCGAATCAACTTTTGGCGGCGGCGTGAAGCTTTTTCTGTCGACCGTGCGAATGATCTCTGGTGCACCAAACACTTTCACACTTAGCGATAAAATACTCTCTTTACCATCGGCAGCGATGACCCGCTCTGCCACCTCCTTCTGCACCAACAGCACCACCACTTCCGGCTGATTTTCTGCCGTTAGCACCTGCTGGAATAGCTGGCCGGTCAGATAGTACGGAATATTAGCCACTAGCTTATAGCTTTTAGCTTTTAGGTTGTTAGCTATATCGAGGTCGCGGATATCGGCCTGGATCACCTCCAGACTACCGTCGGCGATCTCTTTTTTAAACCTAGCTTGCAGCTCTCTAGCGAGCGCCGAGTCCTTCTCGACGGTGATCACGCGGCCAGCCTTCTTTAGAAGCCCCTGGGTCAAAACTCCCTCCCCCGGCCCAACCTCAAGAACGATATCTTCACTAGACAGCTCACCGGCCGTAATGATATCGGCCAGGACGTTTTTATCATCTAAGAAATGTTGTCCGAGATTTTCGCCCATAAATGTTATATAACAAAAAATAATCTGTTATATAACAAAAAAACTTCTGTTATATAACAACTCTTACGATGCCCACACTATAGCGTATTCTCCCAACCAGCCTTTAAGTGAGCACCTCGTTTTGTTCAACATCTAATGTTGAACAAAGAAGCATCTCAAAATGTAACTGCAAACTAGTCCGTCTGAAAAATACATGTATTTTTCAGACATAAATTCAGGCAATGGTACCCAGCACTTTGCTAGAAAAGTGCTGGGTTATCCAGCCCTCATTCAAAAAACACCACCTCCTCCCCATCACCACCAGCCGCCGGCTCATCATCAACCGCAATCAGCTCATCATTGATATCACCCAGGAAGGGGCTGGGTGCGTTCCATTCCCGACTCCCAAACAGCCGCCGCGACTGAGCGTGTGAAAGCACCACCTGCTGCTGCGCCCGTGTCAGGGCGACGTAAAAAAGTCGGCGCTCCTCCTCGGCCCGCTCACGGCTGCCATCCTTATTGCGTGGGAAGAGCTCGGCCTCCAGCCCACAAATCCAGACGTGAGGAAACTCCAAGCCCTTGGCGGCATGGACGGTCATCAGCTGTACTCCAGCACCCCCCACCTCGTCGCCATCACTCGCGAGAGTCGTGTTCTCCAAGAGTGCCCGCATCGCCGACTCGTCACCAGAGAATTCGCTGTCATACTCCGCCGCTACCGAGACGAGCTCCTGGACGTTCTCCAGGCGATCTTCATCCTCCGGTTTCTTGGAGAGCTCTGCCTGAAGACCAGACTTCTCCAACACCAAAGACACGGCTTCACTCGGCGGATTACTCTTAATATCGGCCCGGATTTCATCCATCAGGGCGTAAAATGCCTTGATCTTCTGGCGGCGAGCGGCCGAAACCTCATCAAGCTTATCGGCAACAATCCTTTCAACCGTTTTCTTCCCAATTCCCCGCCGGGGGGTGTTGATAATGCGCTTCAGGTCGGTAGTGGCTTCAGGATTAAGGGCTAAGGTGATGTAGGCCAATACGTCCCGAACCTCGGCCCGCTGGAAGAAGCCCGTGCCGGCAATTTGGTAGTTGATCCCGGCCTGGCTTAAGGTCTGCTCGATAATTCGTGACTGAAAGTTCGTGCGGTACAGGATGGCCCACTCACCAAGCTCTCCGCCAGCCCGCTGGTGGCTGATGAAGGTCTCTGCCATTGCTCGCGCCTCGGATTTCTCATTGTAGGCGGAGACAAGCCGCAGCTTCTCACCGCCGGAGCTTTTGGTTACGAGCTCTTTTTCATCCCGGTTTTTGTTCTTAATGATGATGTCATTGGCTGCTTTGAGAATCCGCTCTGTTGAGCGGTAATTCTGCGATAGAGTGATCGTTTTGGCGCCGGCAAAATCATCCTCAAAGGCCAGAATATTATCCAGGCTCGCGCCCCGCCAGGTATAGATCGTTTGGTCGCCATCACCAACCACGAAGATATCACCATCGCCAACCAACAGCTTAACCAGCTTGTACTGTAGCCGACTCGTGTCCTGGTACTCATCGACGTGAATGAAGCGGAAGCGCTGCTGGAGAGCCTTTCGCACTTCCGGATGATCGCGCAGCAGCTGATAGGGTCGCAAAATAAGGTCACTAAAATCAAGAGCATTCTCAGCACGCAGGCGGGCTTCGTAGCGGGGCCAGACATCGGCAACCACCAGCTCCTTTCCGGCCCGACCCGGGCCGGGGTTGAATTCAGCTGCCTCCAACCCATCGCTTTTGAGGTTGCCAATAGCGCGCTGGATGGATTTGGGCTTCCACTGCTTGGTGTCGTAGCCCGCTTCGCTGAGAAGCTCTTTGATAATTTGTTTTGTCTGGTTCTGATCGCGGATGATGAAGCTGCTTTTAAGGCCAATCTTAGAGGCATAGTGGCGAAGGATTCGTGCTCCCAGAGCATGAAAGGTTGAGACAGTCGGTAGAGCCTCTCCGTCAGTCAGCTCAGTAATCCGCTTCTTCATCTCAGCGGCCGCCTTGTTGGTGAAGGTGATGGCGAGGATCTCCCGGGCCGGAACATTCTCCTGGTGGATCAAGTAAGCAATCCGACGAGTGATTACCCGAGTCTTGCCGGTCCCGGCGCCGGCGATTACCTTCAGGTGGCTGCCCTGGTGGGTGACGGCGTCGTGCTGGGCGTCGTTTAAATCTCTTAGTAGGTCAGACATATCTCGTACTATATCATCTTCAACACTCTTCAGATATTAGCTACTGAAATTAACCAGAGATAGCAAATTTGTAATTCACATCAAGCGGTTGACCCCGCTGAAAAGTAAGTCAATAACAAAAACATCACAAAAGACAAAACATCACAAAAGACAGGCAAGTTTTGCACTTTCCGCCGGGGTTGACAGCTCTCCTGACCTCGCTATAATCGTTGTTGTGTAGTAAAAGTAATGCTTCCGCTAGCTGACCGAAAGACTGACAGAAACTGACTGATCTACCGCTAACCGCCGAGCCCTTTCATTCTTTTGACTTATTAAATCCACTATACAATCATCCGACCACTCCTACTTTGGAGCTCGGATACTATATATGACCCTCGCCGTCGCTACCCTCTCTTTGGTGGCGACGTGGTTGTTTGTGGACGACCCTATCAGAAATGCTGCGGCCGGCGGGTTGGTCGACGGATCGGCCAGCAATCTCCAGACGCTGACCCTGACTCAACCAAGCCAAGGCATCGAGTCAACCGGTGCGGTCGGTGGTCCGGCTATTGAAATTGTCGGGGAGGCGGCAGTGGTGGCCCCTCAAAGTCCCAACATTGGCGAAGCGGCTGACTTTAATGGCGCCACGGCTAACAGTAAGCAGGCTAGTATTTATGTGGTTCGTGAGGGCGATACCTTGGGCGAGGTTGCCGAGCTGTTTGATGTCTCGGTCAATACCGTCGTCTGGGCCAACGATATTAGTGGTGAGACCATTAGCCCGGAGGATGTGCTGGTGATTCTGCCAATGTCGGGTGTACGCCATGAGGTTGAGGAGGGCGACACATTAGAAGAGATCGTCGAGCATTACGGCGGTGATCTGGAGGACGTGCGTGATTATAACCAGCTTAACGGTGTGGATGATCTGGCGGTTGGGGCTATTATTGATATTCCTGGAGGAGTGATGCCGGCAGCGCCGCGAGCCAGCCAGCCGGCGAGCAGTCCCCGGCCGGTCGTTTCCCGCGGGGCGGTGACGACTCGCTCCAGTGCTCCGGTAAGCGGTGGCTTCTTGATTCACCCGGTACCAGGATCAGTTGTAACCCAAGGACTTCATGGCTATAATGCTGTTGATTTAGCGGCTAGTCGCGGCAGTTCTGTGATTTCAGCGGCTTCTGGCCGGGTTACTAAAAGTGTTGGCGGTGGCTGGAACGGCGGCTACGGGCAGTTCATCGTGGTGGCCCATGACAATGGCACGAAGGCGCTCTATTCGCACCTCTCGGGTGTGATCGTCTCGCGGGGCCAGCGAGTAGTGCAGGGACAGGTGATTGGCTACGTCGGTTCGACCGGCCGCTCCAGTGGAAACCACCTTCACTTCGAGGTGCGCGGCGCAGCTAATCCATTTAATTAAATAATCTACAGAGTATTTTAATACGCGCACATCCTTGCCGACCTGAGCCGTTGGAATAAGTTGATTAGCTGAAGAGATAAGTAATATAGTCTCAGAAAGCCGCTCAGTACTTCGCAAGTCGAAGCACTGAGCTTTTATATAACGTATCGACCTGGTGGAAATTACATATAATTTCCGGACATAAATTCGTACAACCGTTTTTTTCTTGCTAGTGAAAAAAGATATCAGGTACTCATTCAACTAGCAAAGTTCTAGTATTATATTTCGAAAAAAAGCTTGCCGACCTGAGCCGTTTACCTTGTGGGCACGGCTTTTTTAATTACAAAATTCATAAATTGAGAGGCACACGGCTTGTTAAATACTTGACATTTTAATTTAAGCATGGATTATTATAATCGAATAAGTTATTTATAATCAAACCAGAGGTTACTTATGAAAGCTCAAAAAGCCAGAGAGCTCTCCAAGACACTAACCATTGTTTTCCTGATTATCGCCTTAGCCCTTAATACGTTAGCTATATTTTACGAGAGCTGGAGAGGTTTCTTCATCATTGTCTCTCTCCTTCCGGTGTCGATGGCTATAGGTAATAGCGTGATTTCGCTCTTGATTCCGGCAGATAAAAGCAAACCTCAATCAGAAAAATAAAAAACTTACACCAAATATCAAAAGCCGACCTGATTATCAGACCGGCTTTTTCTTTTACGATACACGATATACGTTACGCGTTATATATTTTATGCACTCCACGACTTCGGTCGGTACTGAAGCGCTTCTAGGACGTGCGCTTCGGTAATATTTTTTGAGCCTTCAAGGTCGGCAATGGTGCGGGCAAGCTTCACTGCTTTGTGGTGGCCGCGGGCAGACAGACCGAGCTTCTGAGCCGACTGAGTTACCAGCCGCTTCGTCTCAGGCGAGAGGTTAATGTGGGTATCGATATCGCCGGTGGCCATGTCGCTGTTGGTGCTAACGCCAGCAGTCTTTTTAAAGCGCCTACTTTGAGAAGCGCGGGCCTGCTTGACGCGTTTTCCTACTGCCGGACTCTTCTCTCCTTGGGGCGCCTCCGCCAGGGCTTCGTGGGCAACCTCCGCCACCTCGATCCACATATCAATTCGGTCCAGGATCGGACCGCTGATCTTTCGCTTGTAGCGAGCGCGGGCTTGCGGGCTGCAGACACACTCCTTATCAGAGCCAAAATTACCGCACGGGCAGGGGTTCATGGCGGCCAGTAGAATGAAGTTAGCCGGAAATTCAGCTCTGGCCCGAGCACGAGTGATGCGGACGGTCTTATCCTCCAGCGGCTGGCGCAGTGCCTCAATCACCCGCCGAGAAAACTCAGGAAACTCATCTAGAAACAGCACACCTCGGTGAGCCAGCGTAACCTCACCAGGTTTGGGGACCGAGCCACCACCAGTAACGGCGACGTAGCTGGCCGTATGGTGGGGAGCCCGAAAGGGCGGTCGGGTTATCAAAGGTTTCTTGGTCTCGCCGGCAGCCGAGTGGATGCCGGTGACCTCCAGAGCGGCCTCGGTCTCCAGAGGTGGCAGAATCGAAGAGAACGCCCGGGCCAGCATGGTTTTGCCGGTACCGGGTGGTCCAAATAAGAGGATGTTGTGCCCGCCGGCTGCGGCGATCTCCAGGCCGCGCTTAGCGGTTTCATTGCCGCGTACCTGGCTGAAGTCATACTCGTGCTGAGCGGGTGTTGGTGTTACCTCAGTCTTCTCTGCCGGCTTAATCCGGGCCGTTTTTTCAGTATTAAAGTGCTCAATCACCTGCCCCAAGGTGCCTGCTGGCAAAATAGTGATACCGCTAATCAGGGCGGCTTCATCGACATTTTCGTCCGGAACAACAACAGTAGAGAAGCCCTCGGCCTTGGCGTGTTGGACAAGCGGTAGCGTGCCATTGATTGGTCGCAGGCGCCCGTCCAAGGAGAGCTCGCCTAAAAATACCGTCTTGCTAGTATCAGCCTCGATCTGCTCATCGGCCAAAAGATACGCCATGGCAATCGCCAGATCAAAGACCGGCCCGCTCTTTTTAATATCGGCCGGCGCCAGCGCAATGACGACCTTCTGATTCTTCTTTTTAGGTGTTTCAAAACCACTATTTTTAATCGCGGCCGAGACGCGGTCGCGCGACTCATCCACCGCCTTGCCGGCCAAACCGACGACGGTAAAGGAATGAAAACCCCGCAGAATATCCACTTCAACATCGATGGTTTGGGTCTGGAGCATGGCTGTCTGGGCCGCCTTAACGGTGGCAAAACCCTTCAACTTTCGCTTCTTCTCGTCTGCTTGACTTTTCTTCTTATTATCTTCTGGCATTATACCCAGTATAGCATCAAAAAAATGACGGCAATTTGTTTCAATACCAACGCTCTGCAGCACGTAGGGCTATAGAGCCGATACTAGACATGAAACTGGCCGTCTTTGTAGATCACCTGCTTAGTGCCGTCTACAAGCGTAGCGGTGGCAACTCTTGGTTCGGTCGAGACAATATCGGTGTGTACCGATGAGTCGTTAAAGCCGAGCTCCTGCCATTCCTCTTCGCTTAATTTGCTCGAATCGCCGTCCAGGCAGCTCTTGTAAGCCATCCCCAGCGCAATGTGGGTATTGCCGTGCTCGGCACCGGTATTTTCATCAAACAAAGTTTCAGCCATAAATTTATCGATGCGTGAGAAGCGACTATCTGTCAGAGAGAACTCGCCTACCTTATCAGCACCCTCAGTGGCGATCATCTCTTTAAGAATTTCCTCATTTTCTTCTGCACTTACCTTTACCACTTTCCCGTTCTCAAAGGTAAGCTTCACTCCTTCTATTAAGTTACCGTAACGATAGAGTGGCTCGGTAAAAGTAATGGTTCCTTCCGTGCCCCGCCAGTCAGGTGAGGTGAATATTTCATATGAAGGAATGTTCGAACCGCCCCCTCCCCTCCACTGGCGCTTTTCACCAATTTTTATATGTAGGTCAATGTGTTCTGCTTCCACGTGGATCGTGTCAATATCAAGATTATTCAGGGCTTCAATAATTCCATCAATTTTTTCATAGATACCCTCCCATTCAGCAACAGGATCATCAGCATCAAGGTAGCAGGATTTTATAATTTCTTGCCAGTACTTCTCTAGTTCCATCTCAGCCTCCGTCGCTGCAGCTTTAGTGCCGTAGGCGGCGAGGGTCCAGCTGAGCTCTCCTCGATTCTCCTTTTCCATGCGCCAGTCCTGAAATGGTTTCATGGCCTTACCACGCTTCATCATCTTGCTCGAATCGATCCCTTTGAGGGCTTGTTTATCAGTCTCGGCGATTATTGCCAGCATGTGATCTGTTTGATCGACCAGTCCACGGTAATACTTTTCGAGTATTTTCTTATCCGGTGCGTACATGAGAGTTTTTGTTTTATTCATCACTGAGCTAAATCGGCTCATGCCGACAACTATGTTCGTAAATTAAAAGACCCAGTAGACAACTTAATCGTCACTATTTGGGTAGAGTGGCTCAAGCTCATCGACGTGCTCAACGTGCGCTCGGGCGGCCGGATTAATGTCAAGGCGCTCGGCCGGGATTGCTTTGCCGGAGACCTCACAGATCCCGTACTCACCCGCCTGCTCATTGCCGGCAATTTTTCTGAGCGCATGCTTAACCTGATTGAGGCGCACCTCTAGCTCATTTAAAATAGCGGCGTCCTCTTCAAAGTCCTCAAACTCATCAGCCAGCTCATTTGAGTCGGCATTCATGAAATTGAGATCCTGCCTAACGGCCTCCCAATCGTCTTCATCCTGAGGATTAATTTGGCCCAGGGTGGCCAAGTCCTCTTCGAGCTCGGCCTGCTCTGTTTCTAGCAATTTTTTATATTTTTTAGTATCGATATTGTTTGTCATATATGGCTACATCTTAGCACGCGACTGCCTCGGATCAATTCAGCGAGTGGTCGGTTGGCTGTCAGCTTCTAAGCGCGTGAAAATGCTCCGCAGCGTGTCCTCGGTAGTGGTAATTACCAACCACTCCGGTCGCGGGAAGCTGTAGTACAGGCCGCTACCGCCAGTTGCACTACTGCTGGCAACGCGAACATCTTGATTATCAATTATGTCATCGTGAAAGGCTCCTGTCTCGGGAAATCCAAGGGTTGTTAGCCCAGCCGCCAGTCGGCTCTCTGTTTGCAGCAGTGTGCCGTAGGTGGCTTCATAGTCGGCTACGGCAAAGATCAGGTACGGCACGGCTTGCTCTGCGGTTATGTGGTGGCCATACATAAATTCATCCTCGAGATAGCGCCCGATAGTGCCAGGCTCATCATCCAAGCGGTTAAGAAGCTCCGGGCTTGGCAGGAGCTTCTTTCCTGCCGCCGTTGGCTCAGTGAAGTAGATCTGCGAGAAGGCACCGACCGACGGTCTTTTTGGTTGATTGGCAGCGAGGGCATCAGCTACCGTTGAGCTGGTGGCTACGAAGATTTCTTGCTTAAGCTCAGTGTAGATGAAGTCGGCCGGCTCTACCGCCGGGCTCGGTGTTTTTTCTGGGGCGTTAAGGGCGACCCAACCCCAGGCTGCCAACGCAATGATACCCAGCACCAAAAGAGCAATGCTGACGGTTCCAAGAAAAACCTGATATAGGCCACCACCGTCCTCTTCATAATGAGGCGCTCCATCATCGCTTTGGCCGGAACTGCCCTGGCGCTCAAGTTGGCTTGAGCTGGCCCCAATCAGCTCTTCTTTGGATGGTCGATCGTCCGCGCCGGTTGTGTCTTCATCGTTCATACTGCTTTCATTATAACGGATAAGTAATCGGTGGTATACTGCAGATACTATGGCATTTGAGCGATTTTCATCTCCAGACAAAAAAAATGATAATGAAAATGAGGAAGAGAAAAACTCTCAGGCCGATCTCAGTGACCAGATTGAAACCGGATCTGAATCTGCTGATGAGAATAATAAGGGCGTAGGTAAGCGTCAAAAAAGTTATCGATTTTCTGAGGAGGTAAGCCAGCACACCAGTAAACCAAGCGATTCGATGGACCCAAAAACGCTAGCCGAACTAAAAAAGCTTAAAAAAGCTGAGCCAGAAGATCAGCCGGATAGCAGCGACACTGGCAATCAGCAGGCTGCGTAGTTTCTCGGCAATTTTCACTCATGTAAAAACACTGCTTAGGTGAGGCAGTATTTTTGATCATGGTGGCAGCTACGAGCTAAATAAGAAATTTATTCTGGTGCTCATCAAAGTCGAGAAAGTCGTCGGCGATCTCTATTAATTGTGCTGAGGAAGAGCGCCGAAAGGAAACGACCTCAACCTGACACCCCATGTTGGTTTGGAGGTACTCAACGAGATCGGTAAAGTCACCGTCACCAGTAGCCAGGATTACGGTATCAAGTCGCGGAGCCAGCTTAATAGCATCCACTGCTAACCCCACATCCCAGTCGGCTTTTTTTGCCCCACCAGAGAAAATCTGCAGATCCTTTACACAGGTTTCGATTCCCATCTTCTCCAAGGCGTCAAAGAAGCCCTGCTCCTCACCGCCTTCGGTTGAGATTACGTAGGCAATAGCCCGTACCAGCTGGCGGTCAGCCACCGATTCTTTGAGAACATTTTTAAAGTTTACTTTGGCGTTGTAGAGATGTTTGGCTGAGTGGTACAGGTTCTGGGTATCGATAAACACGCCCACGTGCTGGGCCGGGTGCTTAATTGAAGTCATGATAAAAGAAATTAGTACTAAAAAATGGTGAGCCGAATGGTAATAAAAAGGCGGTCTGACTTACTTCTCGTCTTCCTCCTCCGGCTCTGGCCGACGCTCTTCAAGTGTTTTCATATCGAGCTCCTTGGCCACCTTGTTGTATGCTTTGGGGTCGACTTCGATCAAATAATTGATCTGCTTGCGACGCTTATCAACCAGGCCAAGCAAGCCCTTACGGGAGTGTTTGTCCTTCGGGTTTCGCTTCAGGTGCCGAATCAGTTCATCGATCCGGCGCGTCAGGATAGCGATCTGCCCTTCGGGCGAACCAGTATCGGCGTCGTGCCGGCGCGTTTTCTTCAGCTCGTTGGTTTTTTTGCGTTTCGTCAGTGCCATATTACATTTAGAAAGGTAGCATGAAATAGCCCGCGGTGCAAAAAGTATCTAGATCCTCGAGGCTTTTGCCATTACCGGATCAAGCCCATAAAAGCTGACATCTTTCTAACCGCCAGCAATACGCCACCGTGGTCCATTGGACATTCGTACCAGACTACCGGCTAAAGACAGGCCAAGAAACTCAACCACTTTCTCCGTAAAACTTGGCAGACCAATTTTTCTGGAAGTAATTACAGGCAACTAGTTTTTATACTTCAAAAAATTATAGACTATGTCTTTGAGATAAGGCTTATCTAAGGTCTTATTTAGAATAAAAAGACCTTAAAAGACATTATCCACTTATTAAGACACTTATCCACACTAAAGGACTTTACATGTCTTTTAAGACGCGTAGTATATAAATCAGACCAAAGACAGATGGCCGAATAAATCGTCTCTCTTGTCTACGGCACGTTCTTTTAGACATTTTCCACGTGATCTACTTCTCCTGTGGCTGGAGACCCTTCACGTGCGGCTGTGGCAACTACCCTCTTACTTCTCCTATTATATGAATGCTTACATTTTGTTTCTCCCCCTTGACCCACACAAAGACCCCGCTTTAGCGGGGTTTTTGTTTTACATGGCACATTTACGTACCCGATTACCCGCTCTTATTCACAGCGAGCATTCGAGAGTTATCTCCTGGCGAACTTAAAATTATCATCCCTCGAGCAGAATTTGTTTTACGTGGAACCCTTTAGCTACGCACAGCCTACTCCACGTAGTACTTATCGCGAATGTCTTTTACGGCCCGTTCTTCCCGGACGCGCTTCTTTTCTTGTCCTTTAGTGCCAATCGCCTCTAAATCGCTATCGGACAGTTTGTGTAACTCCTGGACGCGCTCTAAAAGCCTGTCTTTTTCATTAATATTCGGGTTATCAAGCACCTCCTCTAGAAGAGCATGTAAAATCCAGCCGATCCGCGGTCCGGGGGTCTCGTTAGTTTCACGTATAACATCATCTCCGTCTACAGCCAGCTGACCCACCGATACCGGATCCCGGATCACTTCCTCGATCATTGACTGATACTTACGTAGCCGATACGGCTCTTCTTTAGGCCGCCCCATACCAAGACGATCGGCTCGGCGCAACTTCATGAGATCCCAGACGTGATCCGGGCCGACATTCTGCACCAACCGCCTGACGGCCGAGTGAGTAATTTCGTCGGTATCAGAGAAGAACATGTGCCAGCGCACCAGATTTGTTACCTGTGAAACCAGAGCTTTTGGGAACTTAAGGCGCTCCATCACTCGGCGAGTTACGCGCTCGCCCACGACCTCATGGTTGTGAAAGCTCCAGTCCTGGCGCTCTTTCGACCATTCCTTTGTTTCTGGCTTGGCAATATCATGGAAAAGAGCCGCCAACCGGATATGCAGAGGCCACCCTTTATCGGCTGTCGTCTGCAGTGCCTGAGCTAAATGTTCGAAGAGATCGTAGGAATGGGCTTGATTTTGGCCCACGCCAATGGTATCACTCAGCTCGGGAAGAAAGATCCCCAAAGCCCCCACTTCATGAGCAGTTTCAAGGCCAATCTTAGGACTATCTGAAGTAATTATCTTCTCAAACTCATCGCGGATGCGCTCGACAGCCACGTCATTAAGTCGGGCAACCTCGCTTTTAAGCGCAGCCTCGGTCTCTTCTTCGATTTCTAGCGATAACTCAGCAACAAAACGAATTCCCCGGATTATTCGCAGAGCATCCTCGCTGAAGCGCTCTTTGGCGCCGCCGACGGCCCGCAGACGGCGCTTTTGGAGGTCAACCAGCCCGCCATGCTCATCAACGAGTGTTTCAGGTGAAACAATAATTATGTTGTCACGTGAAACATTTTTCAGATTGAGAGCCAGAGCATTGATGGTGAAGTCACGTCGGGCCAGGTCAGCGCTGAGTGAATCAGAGAAGCAGACTTCATCTGGATGACGGTTATTCGTGTAACCTGTTTCGGTGCGGTAGGTGGTAATTTCGATAGTCTTCAAGGCCTCGATTTCGGTTTTGTCGTTTACAACTCGCACCGTACCGAAGTCGTTGTCGTAATGAGCATGCTCAAAGACATCAAGCATTTCTTCCGGAGTGGCAATTGTCGTTATGTCCCAGTCTTTGGGTGTTTCGCCCCTAAGGATGTCGCGCACACATCCACCAACAATGTACGCTTCATATCCAGCTGCATACAGCTGGTCTGTTACTTGTGTAACTTCAGATGGAATTTGTATGTCGCTTTTTGTCATATATTTGCTAGTATGTATGGGGTTAGTCGCGGTTGTTTGTGACAGAAGTATATCATGCACTCGTAGCTCAACTGGATAGAGCAGCTGACTTCGGATCAGCAGGTTGAGGGTTCGAATCCTTCCGAGTGCACAGTGAACAACGTGAGCGAGCACCCGGAGCAAGCCAATTTCTTGGCTTGCGTAAGGATGAGAAAGCCGCAGCGATGTGCGAGTTTGAACGTAAGTGAAAGGTGAGCACCGTGAGGCGTGGCGACGAAAATTTCTCGTCAGAGAAATTATTTGTGGCCGAATCCTTCCGAGTGCGCAAAATGAGCAAAGCGAATTTAAGCTCTCGGAGAAAGCGCAGTGATGTGTCTGTTTGAACAAAGTGAAAGGCAGACACCACGAGCCGGGGTTAAGAAATTTCTGTGTCAGCAAAAATATTCGTGACCGAACCTTTTCGAGTGCACAATCAGATCTATAATAAAAAGCGCGAGCTGGGGCTGAAACACAACCTGCTTTGTGTTTCAGGAGATTTACGAAGTAAAATGCTTTCTATCGCAAAGCGATAGAGCATAACGGACCGAAAGAATTTTACGTCAGTAAAATTACTTGTGACCAAACCTTTTCGAGTGCGCCTTTCATCAGTCTGATTATAACCTATACTGGGAGTTACGTTTAACAAATAAGCCATATTCTATGAAAAAATTATCACAATCACAGGCCGATGCTCGCTTGGAGCACCTTGAAGGCTGGGAAGGCGATGAGGCGGGATCACTGATCCAGAAGGAGTTTCGTTTTGATGACTTTGTGGCCGCTATGAGCTTTACTAACGCGATCGCTGATGAGGCCGAGGAGATGGAGCATCATCCGGATATCTGCATTTCCTATAATAGTGTGGTCTGCATGCTCACCAGCCACGAGAAAGGAGGCCTTACCGAGGCGGACTTCAAGCTGGCCAAAGCGATTGATGAAATAGAGGTAAACGCTCACGAAGCCTAGTGTTGTCAGTGAAATGGGACGTTTTCTCCAAGCGATTTGGTGCGGGATGGCCTGTCTGCCGTCAGGCAGGGAGAATCGCCTACAAGTTCTCGTAAAATATAGTCGTTAAACTCCTTATTTTACGGACTCGCAGGCCGCCCCTCGGCATCGTTGCGTTCCGCTAAAGCGAAACTCGCGATAAGTCTGCGGCCTTTGGGGCGCGCTTTTCGATATCTCCACGCAGGCAAAGAAATTTGCTTGCTCACCCTACTCGCTCTTTGACTAAAAGTATTGAGTTATGGTGCTTAACTTGTAAGTGTCATAACTCAATACCGTGGAAAGATGAGGCAGCGAACGAAGTGAGCGTTGGAAGAAGAAAATCCCGATTATTGAGAGTTTTTTCTCCAAGTAATTTGTGCGGGATGGGAGACGCTACGCTATCTCACTCGTCCCGCCAATGTGGGACTCTTTATTTTCTATTTCGCTTTGCTCGATAAAGAAAATTCTCTGCGTGAGCAGATAAAAAGTAAAGCAGATTACTTTTTATCCCACGGTTCGGGGCGCCCTTGTTACGTAGCATGCTACGTAACAAGGGGCGGTTGTCCTTCACGGAAATCTATCGATTTGCAACCCTTTCAATGTTCGATTCTCACCTTATTCACAAGAAACACAAAATCACCAATGCAAGCCTGGTGATTTTATTACTTGGTGCGGGATGGGAGAATCGCCTACAAGTTCTCGTAAAATATAGTCGTTAAACTCCTTATTTTACGGACTCGCAGGCCGCCCCTCGGCATCGTTGCGTCGCGGTGCTCCTCACGATAAGCCTGCGGTCTTCGATCTCCCACGGACGTGCAG
>Ga0136596_1000659_pt1 | contig 16872 bp, 22 predicted proteins | sample AntRauTorcE11897_FD_101387 | JGI IMG/M metagenome (GOLD analysis project Ga0136596, IMG submission 101387) | Saline lake microbial communities from Rauer Islands, Antarctica - Metagenome Torckler E11 #897 | ecosystem: Environmental > Aquatic > Non-marine Saline and Alkaline > Saline | place... | reverse complement strand
GGCTACAGCGTCGGCGACGAGATTGACCAGTGGGGGTTCTTTGATTCTAACGAGTTGGGGGCGCCGTCTGTCGTTAAAAAAACAAACAAAGTTGAGATTGCCCTCGGCGATTACACCCCGCGCGTTGTCCGCAAGAGGGCGGACCAATACGCAGACTACAAGAGTACCACGCGCTCAAGCTGGCGCATCAAGTTCCACGCCATTTGGTACAACTAGGAGCCCACAATGAACACATTCGACGAAGCAATGACCCGATTGATCGACCCGACCGAAGGCGGTGACGTGGACGATCCGCACGATCGCGGCGGGCGGACTAGCCGCGGCGTCACTCAGGCGACCTATGACGCCTATCGGCAGCAAAGCGGGGCGAAAACGCGCGACGTGTTCGACATGGCGAACAGCGAGCGGCTGGCCATCTATCACACAGGCTATTGGAACACGGTGCATGCCAGCGAGCTGCCGACCGCACTCGGCGTATTTGCGTTTGACTCAGCGGTACAGCACGGCCCGAAGGTTGCCTTGCAGCTGCTACAGCGCGCCACGGGGTCGCCTGACGATGGCTACTGGGGGCCCAACACCAAGGCGGCTGCAAGCGCTGCTGACCAGTTCGCGCTGGTACGATTCATGGCGGCGCGGCTGCGTTACTATGCAGATATCCCTGGCGACCGGTATGACGACGGCTGGATGAACCGCTGTGCCGCTGCTGGCGACGTGGCCGCGGCCATGGCAATGGAGGCGGGCAAAGTATGAGCGTTTGGGACAGCATAAAAGACACGGTTGGATCAGTCGCACCCATTGCCGGATCGCTTCTCGGCGGGCCTGCTGGTGGCACTGTGGGTTCCCTGATTGCCTCGGCGCTGGGGGTAGACAACACCCCGGATGCCGTGGCCGCTGCGATCAAGGCAGATCCTGATGCAGCTATAAAGCTCCGGCAGATCGAGGCACAACTAGAGCAGACTCGGCTGGAAGTTCGCGGGCAGGTGGTACAAGCGGAAGCCAGGGGCGAATCCTGGCTTCAGCGCAACTGGCGACCGCTGACCATGTGTTGGTTTAGCGCCCTCATTGGCGGCCATTGGTTTGGCTTTACGCCAGATAATCTGTCTGACGAAGCAGTGCTTTCTCTATTTGGGCTCATTAAATTGGGCCTCGGCGGGTATGTACTCGGCAGGTCTGCTGAGAAGATCACGAAAGAACTGAGCGGCTCAGGGTTGCTTGGAAAGGTTTTCAAAAAATGAATAATCCGTTTTTTACCGCAGTCGTGGGGCTTATTCTACTCGCGGCGGGCGGTATGGCGTCGCAGCTGTGGGTGATACAGGGATCTTTGTACACGCTGAAAGCACAAAACGCGAGCGTCCTCCGCCTCTACAGTCGCGTGCGGCAGACCAACAACGCACAGGACGATCGGCTGTACGACGTATCTGCCGTGGCGCAGGAAAACCGGCTGCAAATAAGCGTGCTCGATAGCCGACTGGGTGGTGAGAAAAGGACGGGCCCGTAGGCCCGTCCGTGGTGAATACCTTAGTCTAACGCAACCGGTCTATCAGGACGCATTGATCGCGTTACGGGCGAGGCTTTCGGCCACTTGATGCTGGGAATTAGCGACGGCAACAATTTTGCCTTCGCCGACGTTCCACGCGAGGTCAACCCAGGTGACGCCGGGGCCTGCCGTCCACGCCACTGGTCGCATGTGCTAGACCTGCCAGACGCGTCCGGCGTGGCGGCCTGTCTCAATGCCGGGCTGGCGGCGCTATACCTACAGCCGGGCGCATAGCTAGGTGTTATGCCGACTTCTCGGCCCTGAGTCGGTCAAGTTTCTTTTCTTTCAGCCTGCGCCCCTCTTTTACGGCTTTCTCGAACGCATCTTCGAGCGATTCCGAGTAGACCCAGAAGGTGAAATACATGCCCCAACGGTAGTTTGTCCCGTGGGCGTCAATCGGCGACGGTGTCCGGCAGTGGCACAGCAGCCCGTTCATCCCCGAAAGCACCATGTGCTGCGCGACATCTTCCTCATCCTCGTCATCGACGTGCGACGGCAGTGCCGCCCCGAACATCTTTTCGTAGTCGCCGTCCTCGATGCCTTCCCAGACATCCGCGGGCAGCGAATCGCCGTCGTTAGAAGCTGCCAGCCAATAGATGCTGGTTATCTGTACCGATTCCTCGAATGACTCTTGTGCTATTTTTTTGTGGCTCATGGCTTCCTCTTTGCTCTGCATAACGAATCGCTGCAGCGGACCCGCTACGCGGGCCGCTGACCTCAGGTGTTAGGTCTACATCCGTCCTTGTGCCAGAACGCAACTTCTTTCACGTCGCATTTTGTATCCATCGCCTCGGCATCGCGCCATTCGTGCCGCGTTAGTCGTGCGGCCCGACCGTTCATGGCCAATAAGGGCATCCGCGTTAGCGCGTCACGCTTTAAGCCGTGCCACTCCGCGTTGTGCAGATGGCTTGCATCCGGGCCGTGACAGATACACCACCTGATTTTGCCCATGAAAACATTGTTTCGTAGGGTCATTTATCGCCTCCTCAAAAGGTTCTATCAAGAATGGGGGCTGGTCGTTACTCCAACTAGGCCCTGTCGATCAGGTAAAACACGCGGGGTTTATTTGCCCGTATTCACCCGGTCTATTTCTAGGTGGCTCGCCCATAGACCCTAGCCAGTTGCCCGGCATCGCTTGCGTGCCCATCCGTTCCAGACTGCTGATTTAACAGCTTGCTCTCGCTATCTGACGGCAGTGCTTCTACGTTTTTCAGCATCGCCCCATACTTGATAAAACCTAACGAATCGCTGCATGTGACCCCGCACAACGCTCGCGCGTCAGTACGCCGGCATAAAATCCGGCACGATCGACCGCCGCGTCTGCTCGGGCATCTCGAACCGCAGCCGGTATATATGATCGAGCGCTTGCTTGTACAGCGTCGCTACCGTATTGCCCACAGATAAAATTGGAACTCATTTCGTTGCCTCGTTTTCTGTGTTGTTTATTCCGTTGACATCCTCCCCTCCCTGAAGGGAGGGGATTCCCGGTTGTCGCCTTCCGGGTTCCTGCTTCATAGCCCGCTACCTCCGGTGATTGCACCGTCGGACTTACGCAAGCTCCACAGGCTTAACCTCCCGTGTGCCCCACGGTAGTTTTCTCGTGCTCTCGCAGCTTGTCGGCGCCGGCCAGAATGGCCTTGCCCGCTTTGAGAATGTTCTTGGCCGCATTGATATCGCGGTCGTGCTGTTTGCCGCATTCCACGCACTGCCAAACTCGAACCGATAACGACATCGAGTCGGCGATATGGCCGCAGGCGTGACAGCGCGGTTCATCCCCGCGAGCGCGGGGAACGGGTCACCCTTGTCGTTGCATGATTTTACCTTGCGCGGTTCATCCCCGCGAGCGCGGGGAACGGGCGGTAGGGTGGCCATGGGTCGAGGCGCTCCGTGGTTCATCCCCGCGAGCGCGGGGAACGGCGCGTCCTTGAGCACGAAGCTCTTGCCGTAGACGGTTCATCCCCGCGAGCGCGGGGAACGGTGGTTGCGTCAATTGACCAGCCCGGCTTTATTCGGTTCATCCCCGCGAGCGCGGGGAACGGCGATTGCTTCCAGCATCTCGGCCGCGCCCGAGCGCGGTTCATCCCCGCGAGCGCGGGGAACGGGAGTCGGCGATATGGCCGCAGGCGTGACAGCGCGGTTCATCCCCGCGAGCGCGGGGAACGGGCGTGTCGGGTTCTTTCTTGAGGCTGGTGAGATGCGGTTCATCCCCGCGAGCGCGGGGAACGGCTGTACGGTATTCATATTGCATAGTATAACGCCTTATTTATAACACTTCAACAAAGAACCGCTGTGCGGTTCGCGCTATCCTCCTCGCCCTGAAAGGACTAGGTTTGCCGCGCAGTTGGATCATACCCCATCGCCCTGCAACTGCCGCTCGACAAGCCGCGCATAGCCGATAATGTCGTGCCAGCTATCTTGATAGTCGGGGTCGCCGTTGAGGATGCGGCCGATTTTGTGCGCAATCATCTCTAGTGCCTCGCGCTTATCATCGCTCAGGGATTGCCAGTTCTCCGACTCGCTCATGGCTCGTTTGATCGACTGCGTAACCAGCGCATGGCCGGCGAAGTCGCCGTAGCGTGTGCCGCGGTCTTCTAGGGTTTGGTCTGTGTTGTTCATGTCGCCAAAGCCTTGCGATACTCGATAGCAATAGTTGGGGCAAATATCGCGCGCGGGCTGCCTTCGCCGCGACTTTCAGCCAGTCCTTTTTTAACTAGTAGGTATTTGCGGTTTTTGCGTTGCAGTAATTTCCGCCTATTGTCGATGTTCACGAATCCACCTCGGAGCCGAATTTAACCAGTTGTTTCATACACTGCCTAAGCCCCGGCTCCGTCTCCCGCATCCTGAAGTAAACCATCCATTCATAAGCATCGGCCATCGCAGCCGACGTGTTCGCGGGCTGTCCATCATTGTCCCATCGGGCCGCGGCGTACATGCGCCCCCTATCGAATGCGTGCCTTTCGTCTGTCGGTTGTTTCATCGTGAAAACCTCTTGGCCCAATGCTCTAGCATTTCGGCGCATTCAACACAGTGCCGGACGCCCGGTAGCGCCACTTGATGAGCAGATGGGATCAAATAGCCACACTCATCGCACTCATTTGCGGTTTCGCCGTGAGCGGCCGCATGGGACACCATGGCACGCTCCATCTCTTTGTCTAGCGCATCTTGCGCTCTGTCTGCATCATCTGACATCTCGATCATCCTCCGGCGGGGTTAAGTTGTGCTGTTTAATTACAGCGCTTCTAACTGTCTCAGACTGATTCGGCTGTTTTCGGAGCCACTCCGCCAGCCATGCCGGGAGTGAAAACGTCGCCGTTGTCGGTTTCAGGTGTGGCGGGTTCGGCGGTCGGCCTAGTTGCTTGCCGTGCTTGGAAAGAGTCACTTGACATCCGCCTGATAACGCGCCGGCGACTGATCCAGTACACCAATGCGCACCATGTCGCGGCAAAACTGCACCACAGCCCGGCATGGGCCACAGGTCACAACGTCGCCAGGCTGTGCCGTCCGAGAGCCCTCTCCTAGCGTATAGCCGCACAGGCTTTCGTCGGGCATGGCCGGATGTTCGATATGCACTTCGCGATCGCTCATTTCTGTCTCCGGTTGTTTTATAAGATGGAATAAATTTTAGTTGGACTCAACCTCTTCGCTCATGATGCGAATAGCCTCTTCGTCGCTACCCGCCTCGATGACTTCGAGAATGTCGTCATCGTCGTTGCAGTCGAAAAAAATCGCGCCGAGGTCAATGTCCGTCTCGGCTAGGCTGTAATGCTCCACATCGATCCCGGCAATAGCCGCGGCAGCAATGCGGTGCGATCCAGTCAATGCCTTGGGCTCGTTGCTCTCATCGTCGTCAATCAATACTGGGTTGCCAGTCCATCCGTTTTTCTTCATGTCGTCAGCGATTGTCGCGAGCTTGTTGGTGTCGGTGACTGCATGTAGCGGGGTTATGTTCATCAGATTGTCCGGTTGCTTTGTCCTTATCTCTAGTTCCTATAATACACCAATATGGGAACAATGCAAGCCCTGTCACGCGACAATCACCAGATATTTTGCCGGGCGTGTGACAGCTACATAGAGTAGGCGACACATCGTCTCGATTGACGAGCACGACTGCATGTCGCGCCAGTCAATTATGGCCACGTCAAAAGTGCCGCCCTGAGCCTTGTGTGCCGTCATGCTGTACAGCAAGCGCAGATCCGCATACTCATCCTGTATCTGCTGGATCATCGCCCCCGCATCCTGGTAGCCGGTACGCGCCAGGCTAGCGCCATGCGTGTCGCCTTTATCGCTACACGCTTTTTCCAGCCGCTTGTCGCGGGCGTGCGTGCTTTTGAGCGCGCCCACAACGCGGCGTAGGTCGTCGGCTTTGGCGGGGGTATACACATCAACCCGCTCGCCACCATCCAGATCCAGCCCTACGGTTAGGCAGTCAAGAGCCGCCACGCCGTGCTTTGCAGTGCCGTCACTCACAGCCGCAACGCGCGCGTTGCTATTCGTCGGCACTCTCTCGCCGTACCGCGCGCCGAATGTAACGGGGTCGCCAGCCACTAGCCGATGCGCGCCTTGCGGGTGTAGTGCCGCGGCCACCATGCGGCCTATGGCGTCCACGGTCTTGTTGCGGAACGCGATTGCGCGTGCGTCTAGCCTGGCACGCACAGCGCTTTGCGTGTAGTCCGCGACGGCGGCCACGCCACCCGTGGCGATAGACACAGCACTACTGCCGTCGGCAGCGTCGCCAGCACGCTCGGCCAGCTCGCCCACGTCCGGCTTAGTGCCGGCCTCCAAACACTCGCGCACGTACATCGACGCACGGATGACTGGGCTACCCTCGGCCTGGCGTACCACTTCACTCAGCCGGTGCTGATCCTGTACCCGCGCGAATACTGGCGAGCGGGCCTTATGGTTTCCGGGATCGACAGGTGGTAACTGGGCAGGGTCTCCTACCCAAAGCATACGCAGGCCGCAACGCGCTGCCAGGCTGAAAAACGAATCAAACATGCGGTCGTCAACCATGGATGACTCATCCACCACCACCACGTCCACGCCAGACAGCCTGTGCGCGCCTGACTCAACCGCCGCCTGGCTTTTGGCGCTGAATCGCCACCCTAGGGCGCTGAAGATGGTTGAGCAGCACACAGCGGCGCGCGTGTCGGCAGGTAGGGCCGCGCGTAGCTGTGCGACTGCCGTGTGTGCGTGGGCCGCAAGGTGGATGCTATAACCCTTGTCTACTAGCGCCTGGACTATGTGGCCCACGGTGTAGGTCTTGCCTGTGCCGGCGTGTCCGGCCAAGACTGTGTGGGTGTGGTCTGTTTCGCCTGACAGGCATTGTAAAATAGCCGATGCGGCTGTTTGTTGCTGGGGGGTGAGTGTCATATGTAATCTCAAAAAAAAGTCTGTCGTCCTACCCGGTGGTGGCGGTGCAGTGATACACCTCGGGAAGAACGACAGACTTTTGTTTATCACTGAATATCTTAGGGCCACCACAGCCGTTGGTTTATTGTGCCGTAGTTACGGCGTTGGGGCAATCATTTTTCTAAGGTGCCGACGGTGCCGGCGGCATTTTTAGGGGGTGTCGGCACCTTTTTTCTTTTATACATCAATGCTTTAATCAAAGGTGCCGACGGTGGGGTGCCGACACCCTTATATACTCTATATACATATAAGTGTCGGCGGCGTCGGCACCCTTAGTATGCTGCTGATTCTGCTAAAAAATTAGGTGCCGACACCCCCTGTCGGCACCTGTCGGCACCCGTCGGCACCTTTTGCACGTTAGCCATGCAATTCAATAGGTTATTTGACGTGTTTTCGCTCATGCGTCCAGTTATACCACCGACAGCCGCCGTACGCAATGCCTTATTCATTGCTTGGCCGCCATGTATTTAATCGACTGGCTGGTCTTTGTCGCAATGACATAGCCGTCATCTGCCATGCGGGTTAGCAACTCGTCACGTTCGGCTTGCGTCAGAGACTGAAACGGCCTGCAAGTCTTGGCGATTTCTCTTGCAGTCATGTTCTTGCCGCGTGTAAACAGCACCTCAAGGACACGCTGAAAAACATCAGGCCCATCATGATCCAGCGCCGTCACCTCCAGCCGCGGCACGATCTGCATCAAGCACCGCTCGGCCCATAGTCCGCACCAGCCCGCGATTTCGGCAGTGACACACGGACGCTCCGGCTCATCCCAAGCCGCCAGGCTGCACGCCATGCGCCGCACGGATTGCATGTAGCCATGCACCATGCCCCGCCACGCCTGGCGCTCTGGCGTATCCATATACCTAATCATCCGCGCGCGTGCGTGTTCATATATCTCATGCACGTTGTCGCCTTCGCTAACCGTCGTCATCTGCGGCGGCATGGTAGCCGTCTGTTCAGCACCCGCAATGCCAGGCACTGACCGCACGCTCTTGGCGTGCTCGATCAATGCCGCCGGTATCTCGGGCCTATGCCCATCGCTAAGTTTTGCATCCTCGCTGGGGATAACCATCAACGTCTGCTGCAGCGTGCCGCGGCCGTACTCGCTGCGCTGTGCCAGCGCCGACAGGTGATCATGGGATAGAAGGGACATCATCGTGACGGTCGGGTGATAAATATCGCACTCATCCCAGCGGCGCTCCTTGTTGCCACTTACTGCCGTATCCGGGTCGATATAAAGCGTCGATCCCGTATAGCAATCATGCAACACAGCAAGCGCCGACTCCTGCGCGCCATTCTGCTGCTTGCGCGCGGTTTGTACGGCATAGCCGTATTCGTCCGTTATCCAGTACAAGCGCGGACACCTGAGCAGCGCCCTATATACCAGATAATCGGATGATAGCTTGCCGCCACGCATTGAATGACGGTCGCCGATAGCTTTAGTAAGCCCTAAAATTGCGCCCTTCATCGGCCGCATGCCAGCCACGCTACTATCGCAGACACCGAAAAAAGTAGTTGTAGGCTGGCCTTGCCGGGTCACATAGCGACGTGCTGTCGTGGCGCCGGCAAACGAAAGCACCACCTGTCGCACTGCATCTTGCTTGTATGAGTGCACCTGATCTTTCAGCCATTGCTCAGCGGTTTTCAGCATGTTTACCGGTATGGGGCCTGGATCTGGCGGCGTCTCTTTTACGGGCTCCTTCGGCGCCTTGGCCTTAATGTCGATCACATTGCTAGGCGCCACACGCCCCATCACCCCATCCACAATACGCTGATCCTCAGCGCTTAGCGGCGGCGTCTCTAGCCCCAGCATATCCGCCGCGGTGGCCACGGCCGCGGACACATTGCCGTTGCATTCCACCTGGCAGTACACACTAAACGCGTCATGGCTGAAGCCGTCGCTGAGTGGGTCGCTGCCATGGTGGCTGTATATGCGGTCGCTGTCAGGCAGCCGAACAACGCCTGGAATGCCCGTGCTGCTGTCAGGCGCCATCCAGCGCGTGCCCGCGGCACGGTAGCCGTTTGCGACCAAGCTATCGCCTGGCGAATAGGCACGGTTGAATGTGCCAATCACATCGCCGCCCCCCGCGGGCGGGCTGTATGTCCTGGCCGTCACGCCTTGCGGCACACGCGCCGGCTGTGCCTTGGCCCATGGGCAGGCCGCCTGCATGGCTTCCTTCGCTAAGCCCCACTCCCGCCAGATTTTAGCCAGCGCGTCCGGCAGCTCCGGCAGTGCGCGCCAGTCGCCTATCCACTCATAAGGCGCGCCAGTGTCTGGGTGTACTGAGGGTGGCAACACGTCCTGCGTCGCACCCGCGCGCAGCTCCAGCACGCAGCCGGTATCTGGCCACGTGAGAGCGTGGCGCTTGTTCGGCCCGTCGGCCGGCGCGGCATACAGCAGCTTCGCGCGGTTCTCGCGCCCGCTGCTGATCTGCACGGCATCCGGCGCTGCTAGTAGCGCGTCCAGATCCACGGCGACCGCGGCCAGGGCGTCACGTGCGCAAGCCATATCATCAATGTCGATCGCGCACGTGCCGGACAGGCCGTGTACCACGCCCATGTTGGCGGTGCACTCGGCGGCCGCAGCGCCGGCCTGCTGCCAGCCACTACCGCGCGGCGCCTTGCTGTTAGCGGGGATGGCGCAGAGCGCCCAGCCGTGGGTTATGTAGTCTTGGGGTGTCATGTAGTCACTGCCTCTTGTCCGCTGTGATATAGGATGAATCCGTCCTTTTCTAGCGGGCCTTGATCCAATGGGTATGCTTCGCCAGCCGTGCCGTCTGTGTTGATTACGTCAATACTCGGCGCCATGCGCCAGTGCTGCCTGAAATAATCGAGTGAGACAATAACCCACTGCGCGAACCCATCCCGGCCTCATTCTCGAACGCGTAAAACATCAGGTCTCCCCAGCCCGCTAAGATTTTGTCGAACTCAGATTCTTTCTTGTGCCGTGTTTGTGTTCGTATGGTGATCTGGTTGCCGTATCCCTTGGCAAGACCGTCGTGCTTCCTTACACGGCATGCGATCCTAACGCACCCCGATGAAACCATAATAAGGTCGGTGTTGCGTTTAGTGTCCTCATGGAATGGCGCGGTCTGTATCAGTTGCTGGCCAAGTATTGCCTTGATCTGTGGAATAAACACGTCGCTCCATTCTCGTTGGCGATAATAATTCACATTGCCCCCAGTAGCCGATTCACGGCCTGTTGGTGATATCCAAGATCAAGCTCGCTGCCATAGCCACAACGCCCCAATGACTCAGCCGCAGCGATGGTTGCTCCAGTGCCGGCGAATGGGTCTGCGACTATATCGCCCTCCTGCGTTGTGCATTCGATCCATTGCGACAGGAGGCTTATGGGTTTTTCAGTTGGATGGTCTGTTACTTTTTCGACGCTGCCCTGAATGAACACGTCATCCTTGCGCGGCGAGACTTCCGGCCTGCCTTTGACAGCATGAATGGCCAGCTCCTTACGTGGCGCAAACGATCCCTTTAGGTCTCCGCTGCTGTGATTGGGCTTCACCCACACCAGGACACGCTTGAACGTCAAGCCGGCATCTTCGACCACAGTCCTAAGCCGAAACAAGCCTTCGTCGCTGCAGAACAGGATAACGTGTGCATCTTCCGCAAGGTGTGGAATGGCGGCATTCAGCATGCTTTCCGTCAACTGCATGGCGGCATCATAGCCATCATCGTCGGCGATCTTATCTGCCTTTGCGCTAGCAACACGCCGGTTTGACTGAAAGCCCATCCCGTATGGCGGGTCAGACAGCAACAGCTTAATCGGCCCGGCGGCATACTGACCCAGCCATTCAATGCAGTCGCCGCAATTGATCTGCCCCGCCTTCGCTTCGGCGGCCGCCTCTTGCCGTGCATCAGCGTCGCGCTTGTCCTGCTCCGCGCGCTCCGCATCGCTTAGTACAGGCTTTAGCTGTTGCTTGCCGTCGCTGTTGGCATCCGTGTATTCAACGATCGCACGATACGCCGCCATGATCGCCGCGCCGTTGGGCTTGCCCTGTGCCAGCACGTCGTCCCTGAATGCGGCCTGCTGGTCGTAGTCGCCGCCCGTCGGGGCCAACACGTGATATTCCACGCCATCCTGGGTCACGGTCTTGCCAGTGTCCTCGTGGCTGTAAATGGCGACAGTGCCCAGCTTGTCGTGTAGTTCGCCAGCCTTGGCCATTGCCGACGCGCGCAACGTGTGGCCGCGCATGTCCTGCAGAGCTGCGGACACGAACTCTGGCTCGTCCAGGTTAAACCATGCGGGCACGTTGTCCAGCATGGTGCGTAGTTCCTTCACCAGCGCCTGCACGTGCTTGACGGTTAGGGATTCGTTTAGGGCGTGGTGCGCGAGTGTGGCCCACACGGTGCTGGGCAGCTTGTGTATTTCGGCAAGCTGGCTGATTTTTGGGTCCTTGCGGTCAAGAATGTTCCCAACGTGGGGAACATTCTCCAAGACTTCGCCAGCATCGCCCAATCTGCCGGCATCATTTTTTGCTGCCTTGCCATCCTTCCCAGTTACGGCATTAGCAAGGTCTGCGCGCGTTAGTCCGTCTTTGCTGTACTTCACAGCATTACGCGCCACATACAGGCACACGTCGAACCATGCGGGCTTGTCGTTGCGGTTATCGCGGGCAACCCGCAGAACGGCCTGCTCGTCTTCCATTTCTTCGATTACGCAAAAGACCTTATCCAGCCCTGCCATGCGCGCAGACTTCAACCGCGTATGCCCACCGATGATCTGGTAGCGGCTATCGCGCGGCCGAACCAGCATCGGCTTTTCGATGCTGTACCCGTTATCACGCATATCCTGCGCAAACACCTCGACGCTTTCGGCTTCGCCACTGCGCATGTTTTGCGGGTGGGGTGTTAGCTGGTCAAGCTCCAGCCATTTCATTTCAATATGCATTACTTGCTCCCTTCTAGGTATTCAATCAATAGCGTCATCACGGCGAAGCTGGGATTCTGCGCCGTGCCGTTCTTGATGCGCCGTATGGTTTCCTCATGTACACCGCAGCGACGGGACACCTCCCGCGCGTTTCGGTCTGCTAGCGCTTCTCTTACTTGCTCAAGGCTCATCATGTTTTCTCTCTCTGGGTTGTTGACATGCCATGCATTCTGCATTACATTACACGTTCAGTCAACACACCAACCGAGCAAAACAAATGACCAACCTAACCCAACTAGCCCACAAATGGCAGGCTGCCAAGGCAGACGAAAACGCCGCCCGCGACGCCCGCATACTTATTGAACAGGACATCATCGAGCATACCGGAGTCCGCGACGAAGGAGCCAGACGCCACGCCGCAGGCGATTGCAGGATTACCGTCACAGGCCGCATGACCCGCACGCTCGACGCCGACAAGTGGCGCGAGATTGAGCACAGCATCCCCGAAGCGCTGCGGCCGATTAGATACCAGCCGACACTGGATGTCGGCGGCCTTCGCTACCTGCAGGACAACGAACCGGATGTTTATGCGGCCGTTGCTGATGCCGTGACGGTTAAGCCCGGCAAGCCGGGCGTGTCTGTGGCGCCCATTAAAGGAGCAAAATAATGTCTATCTCACTAGACAGCATCAAACGCAACACCATCAGCCGCGCACCGCTTATTGTAGTGCACGGCCCGCCAGGCGCGGGTAAAACCTACTTCGCCGCGCATGCGCCTAACCCCATTGTGATCCGCGCCGAGGACGGCCTGGGCGCATTGGACGTGGACGCCTTCCCGCCGGCGGAAACCTACCAGGACGTTATCGACGCGCTGGCGTCGCTGTTCGATGACGGCCACGGGTACCAGTCTGTTGTTATCGACAGCCTGTCAGCATTGGAGCCGCTGATCTGGGCACAAGTTGCCCGCGATGCGGGGGTGAAAAACCATGAGGAAATCGGCTATGGCAAGGGCTACATTCTAGCCATGGACTACTGGAATGACGTTATGAGCGCTTGCAAGGCGCTTTCACACAAAGGAATAACGCCAATCCTGATTGCGCATAGCGCAATTGTCCGATATGACGCGCCGGACGCTGACCCATACGACCGGTATCAGATCAAGCTCCACAAGCGGGCGTTCGCGCTCATGGTAGAACAGGCGGACGTGATCGGCTTTGCCAACACGCCGGTACACGTCAAGAAGTCCGAAGAGGCCAAGAACAAGGCCGTCACGAAAGGCAAGCGCCAGTTGCAGGTATCCGAAACCCAGCCGTCATTGCCAAAAACCGCTACAGCATGCCGGACACAGTGCCGCTTGAATGGGGCGCGTTTGCCGAGCATGTGCCGTTTTACCAGGCCACCGCACCCACCACCGAATAAACACCGCACCACCAACCAAAGGAAAACACCATGAGCAACCTCACAGGATTCAACGCCGCAGACGTCGAGCCGCAAACTGGCTTCGATCCCATCCCGGCCGGCTGGTACAACGTCATGATCGTTGACAGCGAAATGAAGGACACCAAGGCAGGTACAGGCAAATACCTGCAACTGCGCCTTGATGTTATCAACGGGGAATACAATAACCGCGTGCTGTTTGAGCGCCTGAACCTGGACAACCCGAACCAGACCGCCGTCGATATCGCACAACGCACGCTGTCCGCCATCTGCCGTGCTGTCGGCGTCATGTCGCCGGAGGACTCCAGCGACCTGCACGACAAGCCGCTACGCGCAAAAGTGGCGATTCGCCCGGCCAAGGGTGACTACGAGGCCAGCAACGATATCAAGGGCTACGAGCCCGCCGACGGAAGCGTGGCGGCCCCGGCTGCCAGTACGCCTGCTGCCAGCCCGGCCGCGGCCGCGCCTGCCAAGAAGCCCTGGGAAAAGTAGGCCGAATGGTATAGGGCCGGTGAGAGCGGCCCTATTTTAGAATGTCCTGATTTCTAAAAAAAGCAGGTATATCAAATGACCGACATAACAAAACACCTACCCACCCAAACCGTCCAACGCATCTACGAGTCCTACGTCGCCAATCGTGAGCCGGCCCACCGCATGCACCTTGGCGGCAGCCAGATTGGTCACCACTGTACGCGCTACTTATGGCTGCAATTCCACTGGGCCGGCCATGAAGAACACGACGGCCGCAAGCTGCGGCTATTCGACCATGGCAATCACGAGGAGCCACGCCTGGTGGCAGACTTGCGCGCCACTGGCGCCAAGGTGTATGACGTTGACCCGGCAAGCGGGCGGCAATTCAGTTTCCCCGCATTCGGCGGCCATTTCGGCATCAGCCTGGACGGCTGCACGCAAGGCATCCCGGAATCTAGCGCCTGGCATGTCCTGGAATTCAAGACCGCAAATGACAAATCTTTCGCGGGCACCAAGAAAAAAGGCGTCGAGAAAGACAAGCCGCAGCACTATGTACAGATGCAGATTGGCATGCACTTGTCCGGCATGGAGCGCGCGCTGTACCTGATCGTGAATAAAAATACCGATGATCTATACATGGAGCGCGCGACATATATAAAAAAGACAGCCGAGCGCTACATGGATCGCGCCGAGCGCATAATATTCAGCGAAGACGCCAGCGACACGCAGAAAATCAGCGACGATCCGGCGTGGTATCAGTGCAAAATGTGTCCCATGCACGCGCTATGCCATACAGGGGGTAACGCCGAAGTCAACTGCCGCACCTGCCTGCACAGCACAGCACAGCGTGACGGCACGTGGCACTGCGCCAAGCATGACACGACGCTAGACGAAGCCACGCAGCGCGCGGGGTGCGGCGACCACCTGTACCGGCCGGGGCTGGTAGGGATTGGCAAGGCCGTCGATGCGGGGGATGATTTTGTGGAGTACCAAGCCACCACCACTGCCGGCGGCCGGCCAGGCGCCACATTCCGCAACGGCCCATACGGCCGGCACAGCTACACGTCCCGCGAGATAGAGCACGCCGCCGCGTTGCCGCTGAGTGACGATATGGAAGCGTTGCGCATGGGTATGGGTGCGGAGTTGCAGGAACTTAGCCACGAGCCGGCGGCCACCCATGATTAAACTACGCGATTACCAAGCCGCCGCACTCGCCAGCATCTGGGACTACTGGTGCACCGACAAAGGCAACCCGCTAATCGTGGCGCCCTGCGGCGCCGGCAAGTCCCTGCTTGTCGCCGAACTCACGCGCCAGCTATGCCAAGACTACGCCGCGCGCGTGCTGATACTGACGCACCGCGCCGAGATCCTGGAGCAGAATGAAGCCGAGCTGCGCCGCGTGTGGCCCGAGGCGCCGACAGGTTTTTACAGCGCCAGTGTGGGCCGCAAGGATCGCTACGCCGACGTGTTGTTTGCTGGCATCCAGACGGTGCACCGGCGGATACATGAGCTGGAGCCGTTTGATATTTGCATCATCGATGAGTGCCATTTGCTCCCCCGCAAGACGCAAACCATGTACGGCAAGACTGTGGAGACGCTCAAGCTGATGAACCCGCAGTGCCGATTCGTCGGCTATACCGCCAGCCCGTACCGGCTGGACAGTGGCCGGCTTGACCAAGGCAAGGGCGCGCTATTCGACAAAATCACCTATGACATCGACGTACAAACACTGATTGACAAGGGCTATCTGTGCGAAGTCGTCAGCAAGCGTGGCGCCGACGTGGCCGACACTGACGGCCTGCACAAGCGGTATGGCGAATTTATCAGCGCCGAAGTTGTCGAGGCCATGGACTCCGGCGGCCTGGTGGAGTCCGCCTGTGACGAAATCATAGAGTACGGCCACAACCGCCGTGCGTGGCTAGTGTATGCCACCGGCGTCGAGCATGCCGAGCATATTCAGCGGGCGATGCAAGAGCGCGGTATCGACGCGCGCATCATTACCGGCCAAACGCCCAAGGGCGAGCGTGCCGACACCATCGAGCTATTTCGCGCCGGCGGCCTGCGGTGCCTGATCAATATCGACGTGTTAACGATCGGCTTTAATGCGCCGATCTGCGACCTGTGCGCCTTGCTGTTTGCCACGGCCAGCGTGGCCAAATATGTGCAGGTAGTGGGGCGCATCATGCGCACGCATCCCGGCAAAGACAACGCGCTGCTGCTGGACTATGGGGGGAACGTGGAGCGCCATGGCCCGATAGACCAAATCAACATGACAGCGCCGAAGACACCTGGCGACAAGCCCGGCGATGCCCCGGCGAAGGCGTGTCCATCCTGCTTTTCGGTGGTGCACCTGTCCGCCAAGGCGTGCCCTGACTGTGGCTATGAGTTCCCGGACAACGGGCCCAACCATGAGGCCGAAGCCTATGACGGCGCGGTACTGGCCAGCCAGCGCAAGCCGCAATGGGTGGCAGTGCGTGGGGTTGATTACAAGCGCCACAAGAAGCCCGGCAAACCGGACAGTGTGCGCGTGGAGTACCATTGCGGATTGAAGACGCACAAGGACTGGTTGTGCCCCGAGCACGGCGGCCGAGCCACCCAAATGGCCGCGGCTAAGCTGTCGGCATGGGGCGTGACGTGCCCGCGCACTACCGACGATCTGCTGGCAATGGCGCCTGGCTTGCCGCAGCCTACGTTTATCAGGATAAAGCCGGATGGAAAATATGAGCGAGTCGCAGAACTACATTTTGAAAGCAAAAGCCCGGCAGATGCCGCAACCCGCGCGCCAGCTTAGGTGCTGCGCTACCTGTTTCAATCTGGATGACGAGGGACACTGTGAGATATTCGAAGCCAGCCCGCCGCAAGACTATATCGAGCAAGAAAACGACTGCCCCGAGTACGACGGGTGCGTGCCGTTCTGAGCACGTAGAGCAGCGCGATTTCGTTTCGTGGTGGCGCAAGACGCAGCCAGATCAGATCATCGGCATACCGAACGCCGGCCGCCGCGGCAAGGCGGAGCGCGGCCGGCTGCTACTGGAAGGCATGACGGCCGGCGTCTGGGATCTGTTTTTACCAGCACGCTTTACCTGGATCGAATTCAAGCGCGCGGACGGCGGACGGCTAAGCAAAGAGCAGCGCGC
>Ga0136596_1000655_pt1 | contig 16973 bp, 13 predicted proteins | sample AntRauTorcE11897_FD_101387 | JGI IMG/M metagenome (GOLD analysis project Ga0136596, IMG submission 101387) | Saline lake microbial communities from Rauer Islands, Antarctica - Metagenome Torckler E11 #897 | ecosystem: Environmental > Aquatic > Non-marine Saline and Alkaline > Saline | place... | reverse complement strand
GCGACTACGAGGTCACCTTCGGTATCTCGGACGCTCACACGGTATCGCTCACCATCTTGCGCGGCGTCGATGTGATCAAGCCCGGAAACCCCGAGTTCAGCTATGTGGTGCGCGGCCCTGCTGACGACCGGGGCCTCCCTCCCTGCCCCAGTGTGACCACGACCGTCGACGGCTGCGGTGTGCTCAACATCGTTTCCGACTCCCGCGGTCCCGCCTATAGCGGCATGGACTGGGACGATTACTACCATCCCCCCAGTGGGATTACCGAGATCGCGGACGTCAACGAATACGCTGGCACCGGATACTCTGGCCACGCGGTAGGCTTCACCCTGCAGGATGCCGCCGGTGATACTGGTGAGCAGACCTGGAGCAGCATCGACAACAACGATGGTGGGTTCGCCGGGACGCTGGTCCTGTACCCCCTCGTTGAAGAGGAAGAGCCGGTAGAGCCAGACCCCGAGTCGGATCCTGAGCCCGAGCCCGAGCCCGACCCAGATGACCCGACTGTCGGTCCCAAGGGTGAGAAGGGTGACCCAGGCCCTGCACCGCAGATGCGCACCGAGGGTGACACTGTCCAGTGGAAGCACGAGGACATGACCGCCTGGCAGAGCCTCTTCACCACCCCCGTCAATGGCGGTGGCACCGGTGGCAGCAGCAGTCGCCGGTACGTCAGCAATAGGCAGATGGGTATCCAGGCCACCACCGACCCCGAGCTGGGTCGTCAGCGCCTGCAGCAGTTCGTCGACCAGTGCGCGAGCGACAACGTCATCGGGTACATCGATTCCGAACGCTGGGCGATCAATAACACGGTGTTCATGCCTGAGCGACTTCGCCTCGTTGGCCGGGGTATGTGGAATACGACCATCGACTGCGGGGAGGAGTGGGACAACGATAGTTTCTACGCCTTCCGCATGACCGCAAGCCGTAACAACGTGATCTCGATCAACCCGTACCTGGCCGACTTCGGCGTCATTGGTGCCGACAAGACCCGTCGCGACGATGGCCCGCTGATTCGCCTCGATGGTGTCGAGGACGCGGTAATCGAGCGTCTGCGCCTGGAAGATCCGAGCTCCTATGGCCTGTTTATCTCCGGGTACGGTATCGGTGACTACACCAACGACATCGAATCCGACATGTGGAACAGCACCCACCGGGTGACGGTGCGCGACTGCCTGGCGCTGCGTGGCCAGATCGGCTTCGGCACCGAGGGCGGGGCAGAGAACGTCCTGTTCCATCGCTGCCATAGCATCGGCAACTACAACACCAGCGGATGGGGCCTGCACGGCTACCGTTCGGCCTCTGGTCGCAACGTGCGGTATGACTCCTGCACCGCGCATGGTTACCGGAACGGCTTCCTGCTCGACCGTTACAAGCACATGCAGTACACCAACAACAAGGTGACTCAGTGCCGCAACGGTATCGCCATGGGTAGCTACTACCCGGATGACCAGGATGTCAGCCACGATGTCCGCATCATCAACAACTACTTCCACTGCGTGGAGGAGAATGGCAGCAGCCCGCTCGGCATCAACGACTACTACATCAGCAGCCGTGAATGCCATGGAGTTGTCGTCCAGGGTAACGTCACGAAGGGTGCCTCTCACCTGCGCTTCGGTCAGTCCAAGCGGCTGATGGTAACTGGTAACGTATCCTCCGATGGCCAGGCAGAGATCATCACCTCTCATGCCGCAACCGGCCTGGTAGCCAACAACGTGATGGAGCTTGGCCAGAAGGCCGATGGCATCATCGATGGGGGCAACAACGTCGTAGTGTGATATTCAGTGGAGGCTGCCATAGGGCGGCCTCCCTTGCTATTAGTGAAGAGGGGCAGCTCTATATGCGACAATGCGACACAAATATCGGAGACGGGCCATGCACGCACGAGATCTAGTTCAATCGAGCAACCGCGCCTTCAAGCTGACCGGCTACACCGCCGATCAGGTCACAGGCATGATGAAGGATGTCGGTAAGCAGTTCGCCGAGGAACTGAACAAGCAGGGCATGGCCCATCCAGCCAGTCGTAACCGGCATGACGTCGGCCCTATCCAGATCGATCAGGGCGTCGTCCGTGATGTGCCGTCCAAGCCCGAGCCTGTCGTCATCCTGTCGTTCGGCACGCATGACAACCTCGGCATCAAGATCAACATCAAGATGATCGACTTCCTGCAGAATCCGAAAGCCTACGCTGACGACATCTTCAAGCACCTGGCTCCTATGCGCCGCAACGCCTTGCGCCTGCGCCGCGACACGAAGGCCTTCAACGAGCGCGTCTACAAGGCCCTGACGGAGGTCCGCACCAATGGCTGACATCGGTCTGCTTCAGTATCGATCCAGCGGTGAGCTCTACGCCGAAGAGCAGGAAGCCGAGCGACTCGAGGATGAGAGCCGCCGGAATGAGCGCATCGAATCCTCTATCGAATCTCACATTATGCGCGCCTGGTCCAATAACAAGATGGCCAAGCAGGATGTCGAAATCAGACTGGTTGACTGCCTGCGCCGCCGGAAGGGCGAATACTCGCACGAGAAGCTGAAGCAGATCTCGGAGGAGGGTGGCTCTGCCATCTTCATGATGATCACCGCTACCAAGTGCAGGGCCGCGGGCTCGTGGATCAGGGACATCCTGATGCCAGCGAACGAGAGCCCATGGGGCCTTGACCCCACGCCGGTGTCCGAGGTGCCTGATGAGTTCCTGAAGCCCGTCGTCATGCAGATCCGCCAGGAAATGATCCAGGCGCAGCAGCAAGCGCAGGAGCAGGGCGCCCAGCTGGACATGGCAGGCCTCATCGAGGAAGCTCGCAAGCGCATCATGAGCGAGGCCCAGGAGAAGGCTGAGGAAGCAGCAGAGCGCCACGAGAAGCTGATCGCTGACCAGCTGGCCGAGGGTGGCTGGGACGAAGGGCTCGAGTCATTCATCGACGACTTCACCACCTATCCCGCAGCCATCATGCGTGCGCCGATCATCCGGCGTGTGCCTACCCTGCAGTGGCTCGAGGGCTGGCAGCCGATCAAGGGGTATGAGAATCGCCCCGAGTATGACCGGGTCAGCCCCTTCGATATCTACCCGAGCGCTGACAGCACCAACACCGACGACGGCACCAGCATCATCGAGCGCTACGACTTCCGCCGTGGTGAGCTCGCCAACATGCGCGGCGTCAAGAACTGGTCGACCGAGAACCTTAACCGGGTGCTCGAGGAGCATGGCCGCAGCGGGCTGAAGAACCTGCTATGGGATGACAATGAACGTCGTCACCTGGAGGGGCGGCATCATGAGCTCTACACCGGATCCGAGACCATCGAGGGACTGATCTACTGGGGGAATGCGCAAGGCCTAACGCTCCTGCAGTGGGGCGTGCACCCTGACGAGATCGAAGACCCTCTCTCCGACTACCAGGTCGAAGCGATCCTGATCGGCGGTCACGTCGTGAAGCTGAAGCTCAACCAGGATCCCCTGGAGCGTCGTCCGTACCACCGCGCATGCTTCAACCCTGTGCCAGGTTCCTTCTGGGGTATCGCTATCCCAGAGCTGATGGCCGACGTGCAGGATATGTGCAACTCCACGGCTCGCTCCCTGGTGAACAACCTGGCCATGAGCTCAGGGCCTCAGGTTGAGGTGTACGAGGACCGCCTGAACCCGTCAGAAGACCCGACCGACATGTACCCCTGGAAGGTATGGCGCACCAAGGACAACCCTATGGGGTCTGGTGCCAACCGAGCGGTCAACTTCTTCCAGCCCAACTCAAACGCCAACGAGCTGCTGGGCGTATACGAGGCCTTCGAGATCAAGGCTGACGACGCGACCAACATCCCGCGCTACAGCTATGGTAACGATAAGGTGGGTGGAGCCGGACAGACCGCCTCTGGCCTGGGCATGTTGATGGAATCCGCCAACAAGGGGATCAAGGACGCCGTTCGCCATATCGACCGCGGCGTCATCCGCCGGGTTATCGAGGGCACCTGGCTGTACAACATGCAGAATTCCGAAGACAATTCGATCAAGGGTGACGTGTCAGTCGTCCCGCGTGGATCCAGCGCCATGTTGATCCGTGAGCAGACGCACGCACTCCGCGGTCAGTTCCTGCAGTCGACCGCCAATGAGTTCGATATGCAGATCGTGGGTCTCGAGGGTCGTCGCAAGCTGCTCGAGAAGATTGCTGAGAAGCTGGACATGCCGGGTCTCATCCCGAGCAAGGAAGACCTGGAGAACCAGCAGAGCCAGAGCCAGCAGATGTCCCAAATGATCCAGAAGCTGGAAATGGCAGAGCGGCAGCTGAAGCTCCAGGGCATGCAGGCCGATAATGCCAAGAAGCAGGCAGAGACCCGGGAGACCCAGGTCGATGCCCAGGCCGAGCAATCAAGCTCTCAGAACGAGCAGGCCCGGACCCAGATGGACGTCGAAATGGCACCGCTCGAGGCTCAGAGCCTCCTCGCGGATATCCAGGAAACGCTAGCGAAGGCGAGATCATATGAGGCCAGGACAGGACGGGGCGGACGAGAGGCGCTGGAAGGCACTGGCATCAGTGGCGGCCAGTCACGAGGGGAGAATCCTCGTGGATTATCTCAAGTCCCTGCGGGAGCAACGCAGAGACGAGCTTGAGTCCATCGCCGATCCGGTGGGTATCCACCAGGCCCAGGGAAGGGCCAAGGAGTTATCATCGCTTATCAAGAATCTGGAAGAAGCGAGAGGCGTGGTAGAATTACGGTATAGGTAGGCAGTCAGGCCAAAGCATCCAGATCGGGTGCTTTGTCGTGGCGAAGCGCTCCGAGCTGCAATGCGCAGGCAGCAACGAATCCGCAAGCCTTTCGTGAACCCCGGTAAGAACCGGCTCACCAGTCGCACAGAGCGACAAAGGAGCAAGAATGTCATCACTGCCCAGGTCAGTACGCAATCAGGCGAAGGCTGCCAGCACGCACTTCGAGGATCTTGAGAAAGATCCCGAGGCGCCCGCGGCAACCCCCGAGCCCGAGACTGATCAAGACATTGAGAAGACCGAGCCTGAGAAGCAACCCGTCGAGGCAGACGAGTCGAAGCAGGCCAAGCAGGAAGAGAAGCCCCAGGAAGATCGCGATGCGAGCTACTGGCGAAACCGCTTCAACGTCCTGCGTGGCAAGTACGATTCCGAAGTACCGACGCTGCACACGAAGGTTCGTGAGCTGACTAGCCAGCTGGCCGAATCCGAGAAGGCCCTTGTGAAGGCGCGATCTGAGGGAGCAGGCACTGACAGTGCTGTGCCCGATGAAAAGCTTGCTGAGTTCAAGGATACCTTCGGTGAGGAGCTGGTCGACTTCGTCACCCGCATGATCGAACAGAGATCGGAGCCTAAGCAGCAGGACGACAACGTCGAGAAGCTGAGCGAACGCCTCAACCGCATTGAAGAAGAGAAGCGGCAAGAGGCTGAAGCGAACTTCTGGACCGACCTGTCTCGCGCAGTCCCCGAGTTCCAGAAGATCAATCAGGAGCCTGGATTCCTTCAGTTCCTGGCCGGGTACGACCCCAGCAGCGGTAAGCAGTACCAGACCGAACTGGGAGAGAGTCAGCGCAACCTCGATGCCCGAGGCGTGGCCGATATCTTCAAGCTCTACTTGAGTCAGTCAGAAGCGAAGTCACCCAAGGCCGAGAAGGATGAGGACGTGTCACCCCGTCGTGCAGGTGGAGGCGACCCCGTAGCAGCATCTGCTGCCAGCGGGCGAGGCAAGACCTGGACGGGTGCTGACATCGACAAGTTCTACCGCGATAAGTCTGCGGGTAAGGTCAAGGGGGATGAGGCTGAACGACTGGAAGCCGATATCTTCGCTGCTCAGAAAGAAGGACGCATTCTCCGCTGAGCAGCGGTAACCCGAGGAAATCGAGATGGCTGGTCCTACTCGTGATGTTGGACATCCTGACTACAGCTCAACGAGCGCATCAGGATTTATCCCGCAGGTATGGTCTGGGAAGCTGGTCGAGAAGCTGTACCTCTCAACCGTATTCGCAGAGATCTCTAACACCGACTATGAGGGTGAGATCAAGAGCAAGGGTGACACGGTTGAAATCCGTACCACTCCCTCTATCACCATCAACGACTATGAAATCGGCGGCGGCCTCACTTACGAGAAGCCGACTTCCGACAAGGTCGAGCTCCACATTGACCGTGCGAAATACTTCGCCTTCGAGGTCAGTGACGTCGACAAGTATCAGTCCGACATCCAGCTGATGGATGACTGGTCTGATGACGCCGGTCAGCAGATGAAGATCAAGATCGACGAGGTTATCCTCGGCGAGGTCTATGCTGACGTAGCAGCCGCAAACGCCGGTGGCACTGCCGGTGCCGAGTCCAGCTCTTACAACATGGGCGAGACCGGTGCTCCAGTGGCCCTGACCAAGGAAACTATCCTCGACGTGGTCGTGGACTCTGGGTCAGTGCTGGATGAGCAGAACGTACCCGATGAGAATCGCTACATCGTCCTGCCGTCTTGGGCCATCGGTATGCTGAAGAAGTCCGAGCTGCGTGACGCATCCCAGATGGGTGACGCTACCTCTGCCTTCCGTAACGGCAAGGTGGGTATGCTGGACCGGTACACCGTGTATCGCTCCAACAACATCGCCAAGACCACGGATGGCACGGATACCGTGTTCAACATCTTCTTCGGGCACAAGAAGGCTCTGACCTTCGCGAGCCAGATGACCAAGATGGAGAACATCGACAATCCGAATGACTTCGGTCAGCTCGCCCGCGGTCTGAACGTGTTCGGCTTCGAGCTGATCGATCCGAACGCTGCTGGGCACCTGTACGCCAAGCGCGGCTAAGCCTTAGGCCGGGGTCCACCAGGGCTCCGGCCTCTTCACATAGAGAGTCCGTGACATGAGCGAGAACATCGTAGATCGCATCAACGCCGCCAAGACGAAGGATGATCTCGAGGAGATCGGCAAGGAGCTTGAGGTCGACGTTGATAAGCGCAAGGGTCTCGAGACCATTCGCGCCGGTCTGTTGCTGCAGGTCGACGTCGATGAGAATGGCGACGACGAGAATCCCAAGGCAGAGGCTGAGCAGGAAGCTGCAAAGGCCAAGCCACCGAATCAACCTGAGCCCGTGAAGGCCAAGGCGACTCACGAGGATCAGTTCAAGCCCCGGGAGACCACCGAGCAGCTCCGTGAAAAGAGCCAGGGCAAGCGCATGCTCGAGAACACCAGGAACGGTCGTGTCTTCGGCTGGACAGCCCAGCTCGCCAAGCTCAAGCACATGAAAGAGGTCTAAGCCATGCCGGTCACCACCGTAGGCAACGTCATCAAGAAAGCCAAGCTGGTCCTTCAGGAGGTGACCTCGGCAGGTACGCGCTGGACTAACGAGGAACTGATCGGCTGGCTGAACGAGAGTTACCAGGCGGTCGTCCAGGTCAAGCCCGACGCGGCGAGCATCAATGCCAAGCTGCAGCTGGTCACCGGCACCCGCCAGACCATTCCGTCAGCTGGCCATCGCCTTATCGATGTCATCCGCAACACGTCCGCGAATAGCCAGGGTTACGGCATCCTTGTCGCGACCCGGCGATCCATCGACCAGACGCGCCGCGGGTGGCACAACGATCCGATCTCCTACGACATCGAGCAGTTCATGTTCGATGACCTGGATCCGACGCATTTCTACGTCTACCCCCCGGCCAGGTCGGGAGCAGAGGTTGAGATCATCTACTCTGCTGTCCCCACGCCTCATAGCGCAGAGAGCGGCCTGGCTGCCGTCGAGGGTGACTTGATCAAGCTGCCGGATGCTTACGCCCCCTGCATGCTCGACTACATCCTGTACCGGGCGTACAGCAAGGATGCGGGGCACGCTGCGAACCTCAACCGGGCGCAGATGCACTTCTCCGCATTCGGCAACTCGCTCGGTATCAAGGCTGAGCTGGACATGGCAAACTCTCCGAATGCCGTGGACGGCTCGAGCAACCCGCAGAGGGCTAATCGATGAACCTCGAAGACCTGGTCAACAACGTCATTCTGGACGTCCCCGACTGCCCGCTCATGACCATCCGTCAGGAGATCATGCGGTCATCCAGGAAGTTCTGCACCGACGCTGATGCCTGGGTCGAGAGGGATAAGGTCTGCGTGGCGCTGGTTTCCACCAAGACTGGGGCGATTACGCCGCCCTCATACGGCGAGCCAATTCGTCTCAACTCCCTGACCCTGGACGGGGATAAGGTCAGGCAGGGTCGGGTGTGGAAGCAGGTCGATCCAGGGACAGTGGAGTTCACCCACACCCCCAGCGAGACAATCTTGAAGGGTGACCTGGTCATGCGACCGCACCCGAACAAGATGCCGCCCGAGGAGATCATCGAGCGCTGGTCAGAGGCCTTCGAGGACGGTGCCAGGGGGCGTCTGCTGTTGATGCCTCAGCCGTGGCGAGATCCAGCTATGGCCGAGTTCTATCTGCGCCGAAGAGAAGAAGCATGCTCTGAAGCGAAGCAAGCATCCCGCCTTGGTCACGGTCAAGGCAGAACCCGCGTCACACAACGACGCTTCATGTAAGAGAGGGTACTCCCCATGGCAGCACTTTCAGACTACGCGGAACAGGCACTGCTCAACCACCTGCTCCGCAACACGGCACTGACTAGCCCGACCACGGTCTACCTGGCGCTATTCACCACGAATCCGACCGACGATGCCTCAGGCTCTGAAGTCGCCGATTCTGGCTATGGTCGCCAGTCTGTCGCGTTCGGCGCCCCGGCGACCTCCGATGGCGGGTACGCGGTAGCCAACAGCGCGACGGTCGAGTTCTCGGCGATTGCAGATGGGTCTATCACGATCACCCACTTCGGCATCTTTGATGCGTCTACCTCGGGCAGCCTGCTGGTTCATGGCGCCTTCACCACCAGCCGTACCCTGGAGACCGCTGACATCCCGACCGTGGCACCTGGCGCTATCACTGTCACGTTCAAGTAATCCGGTCAGCCACAGGAGGGTGGGCGCATGTCGCTACCAGCAGGTGAGTACGAGGTTCGCTTTCTCCAGAACGACGAGATTGTCAGGGAGGCGACGATCAACATCTATGAATCGGAGTCTCCCGCTTCATTCCCGGTCGAGCTGAGATCTAGCGGCACCCATATCCAGTGGCGTCCAGAGGGCACGAACGCCTGGTCTGACCTCGTCTCCCTCGATGATATCGGCGGAAGCGGGGGCGGCTCTACGGGCGTCGAAATGCGTATCTCGGGTGACTTCATCCAGTACCGCAATATCGGGGAGACTACCTGGCAGAACCTGCTCGATATCTCCGAATTGGGCGGCGGCGGTGAGGGTGACCAGGTTACGGTGAACGGGGAGGAGTACACCACCGAGAACCACGGTATCTCTCCGAGTGGCAACCCAGCCACGGACAGGATCAATCTCCAGGACTTCATCGACACCATGGAGGCCAACCAGACCTTCCGAGGCGTAATCAAGGAAGGCACCTGGCAGATCGACAGCACGCTCTTCCTGTTCGACGGCTGCCGGATCCGCGGCGACGGCATCGACCGCACCGTGATCGACTGCCCGACCGCGACCTGGGCACCTCTCGCCCCGTACGAGAACAGCTACTATGGGCTGATGCTCGATGTCGAAGACAGCCTGCACACCAAGGGCGTTCACCTCAACGATTTCACGATCATCGGTGCCGACAAGAACGCCACCGACAACGGCCCGCTGATCCGCCTCGAGGGCCTGGACGACTTCACGATCACTCGGGTCAAGGTGGTCGACGGCTCCAGCTACGGGATCTACGTCACTGGTTACGGCGTCGGCGCGTTCACCAACGACATCACCAGCGACTTCTGGAATTCGACTCACCGTGGCGTCATCGAGCAATGCGTCGCGCTGCGCGGGCAAGTGGGGATCGGCCTGGAGGGCGGTTCCGAGCAGATCCTGCTCACCGCCAACCACACCTACAGCACCGCCCTGCACGGCATCCGCATCGCCTCTGGCTACGACTGCGTGATGGCCTTTAACACGGTCAACGGCTCCTACAACGGCTTCTGGCTCGACCGCCACAAGGGCATCAAGCTGGTGCATAACACCGCCCGCGATATCACTGGTAACGCGATCACCTACGGCGGTTTCGGTGCTAGTGACGGCATCAAGTCTACCGGGCTACTGATCCAGGGCAACGAGACGCATACCCTCGAAGGGGGTACGCATATCTCGGATTCCTACCACGGCACCTCCAGCAAGAACACCATCGGGGTGCAGATCCTCGGCAACTCGTTCTACGGCCCTGGCACGATCCGCTTCCTCAACTCGAAGCGCCTCAACATCCAGCAGAACTACAGCGACGGTCAGAACGTCATTCGCGGCCAGTCGGGAGCCACCGGGATCATCTGCAACAACATGATGCGGATCTTCGACAAGTCTGCCGGTATGCAGGATCTCGGGAACAACATCGACCCGACCACCATCGCCGTCGTATAAAAGGGGCCGCTCATGGCTATTACGCTCGTCGGAGCGGAGAAAGTCACCGAGGCGGAGTCCGGCTCTGTCCTCGACCCCTCGTGCCCGAAGCCCGCCGGTACGGCCGAGGGCGACTTCGTCCTGCTGGTGGCGTCAGCCAACAACGACGCGAACACCCTGGAGCTGCCTGCCGGGTTCACCGAGGCCTACAACGGCACGGTGCCCAACAGCGCCGTGGGGGCGACCCACCTAGCGGTAGGCTGGAAGATCGCCGGGGCCAGTGAGGCGTCCGCCTATACCGTCACCCTGGGCGGCCTGGATGGCTATGCGCTGTCGTGTTCCACGTTCACCGGGGTCGACAGCGAATCCCCAGTCGCAGTGTCATTCACCTTCGCCACCGAAAGCTCGAGCACCGTCATCCCTGACGTTCCGTCGGTCAATGTGCCTGCCGCGGGTGACATGATGATCACCCTCGCCAGCGTGGCGCGGGGCGCCGGCTACAGCGAAATGGACTTCGACGACTACTACGCCCCTCCTTCAGGGGTGACTGAGTTCATCGACGTCAACTACGGTGCCGGAACCAATTACTCGGGACACGCGCTGGGCTACGAGGAGGCGACAGCAGCAGGCGCGTCCGGGGCACGTACCTGGACCCACCTGGACAATGACGATGGTGGCCTGGCCGGGGCTCTAGTCCTGTCCCGCGATACCGGGGCGGAAGCGCTGCTTACCGGCTCGGCAGAGATCGAGGCCTTCGCCGGTGGTGTGCTGGGTGACCCTGAACCGATCAACCACGTTGAGTCTGTCACCGGCGTAGGAAACGGCACCGGCACGATCAGCCTGACCTACCCGGCCAGCATGGCGCCAGGTCACCTGGCCATCGCGGCAATCTCAGCTGACGACGGCAGCAAGCCTGTCAGCGTACCTGCCGGATTCACCTCTATCACGCAGCCATACGGCATGCTGATGGAGGAGACGATCCGCAAGGTCGCGGGTCAGGTCGCGGGCGACATCAGTTCCTCGTATGCCGCACAGGTGTACGCGGGCGGGCGCACCGGCGCGACGTTCCTCGCTATTCCGGTCTTTAACGGTCAGCAGATCCTCTGGCAGGACGCCGCGGGCACCGTGCCATCCGGCGCCGACGACCCGGTTATGCGCCTGGACGATATCTCAGGCCTTGGTCACCACGCGATCCAGCCATCAGGCACGGCCTCCTTCACGCTGCGCACCGACGGCACCGACTGGTGGATCGATGTCGCCGAGTCTGACGATCGGCCGATATTCCCGGTGGGCGCGATCAGCGGCAACGCCACCACCTTGGTCATCGGCTACGACCAGACCGTATCATCGCGCTCGGTGCTGATGAGCAACGCTAGCTCCAGCAGCGGCTTCTTGTTCGTGTCCCTGGACGGCTCGAGCAGCTCGACGATGTACTCCGAGGTCACGTTCGACGCGATCCGCACCGACACCGGCGGCAACATGGCCGACTACTCGCCTTTGCCCGGGGATCGTGACGACAACTACACGCTCTACCAGACTAGCGAGATCATCACCTTCCAGGGGGTAGAGTTCACCGCCACCTGGACTGAGGACTCTACCGGCGTCTACATGCTCGGCTACTCGGCGGGCGGCTGGGCGACCGGCGGCAAGTTCTACGGTCTGGCCATCGTCGACGGGGATGGATTCCAGCAGGGCGTGCCGCGTGGCGACGGAAGCCTGGCATTCACTCCAGACGTCGGTTACCGGATCATCGACGGCACCGAGGGCTCGTCAGCCGACTTCAATCACGATGCAGTTGAGGAGGCGACAGCCGCTATCTCGCTGTTCAAGCTGGTTGATGTCGAGAGCGGCCCGTTCGATGCCGACTTCATTCAGCTGTCCGAGACCGGGGATGGTTCCACGACCCTGGATGACGACCGCGTTGTACCATCGATTAGCACCATTACCGATGGTGCAGTGGTCGTCCACATCATCACCAATGGGCAGGCCACGACCGGGCACACGCCGCCTGCAGGCATCAACGAAATCGTCGATATCAGCGACGGCACCGGCGAAGACGGCACTTCCCTGGCCATCGGCTGGAAGGATTACCGTGAAGCAGGCGTCCAGCCATCACAGACGTGGGAGATCGAGACCGAGAACATCACGCCGTATCGGTCATACGCCATCGCCCTGAAGCCGCTCTTCGAGCCGGTATCGCTGTTCAAGAGCAACGTCACTGCAGCGGTCACGACCAGCGCGTCACTCTCCCTGGCCTATCGCCTGTCTGGCAGCGCCGAGGCAGACTCCGAGGCAACCGGCAGCCTGTCTCGCGTCACCCAGATCGATGGCGGTACGGCAGCAGTAGCCTGCACCGTCACCGCCAACCTTGGTTCCAAGGTATTCGTCGGCGAGGGTAGTGTTGAGGCTGAGGCCACTACGGTCGGCGGCCTGGTGCTGGGTATCGGCCTGGCAGGCACCGCTATCGGTGAGGCCCTGGCGTCCGGCGAAGGCATCCCGCTGAAGCGCAACCTGGCGGCTGACGTCGATGCTGAAGTCGAGGCATCTGGTGACCTGGCCAGGGGAAGCTTGGCAAAGGGCTTCGTCACCGCCACGTCTGAAGCGACCGGCGACTTCATCGTATATCGCGGCCTGATGGGTAGTGCATCAGCCGAGGGCAACGTCACCGCTGGTTATGCGATCAAGCGAGTCTTCACTCAGGCTCGAGTGACCGGCGCAGCCTCAGCTACCGGCGCCTTCCTGCGCTATGCAGGCTTCAGCGCCAACCCGGTTGTCAGCTCGGTCGCGATTGCCCGCCTCGAAAGCTTCAAGGAAGTCTTCTTCGAAGCCGATGTGGTCATGGAGTCATTCGCCACCGGCGTCGAGACAGAGCCGCTCGCCACCTTCAGCGAAGATGTTATCGCTCTGGGCCTGGCTACCATCGTGCAGGACTTTGGCGGAACGTCAGGAAGGCGTACCATCACGCTCAACCCGCCGGATCGCAGGCTCAACGTCGGTCGGCGCTCGGGGTACTAGGAGAATCACATGGCACTGAAGGTATACAACAAGCAACCCCGGGACAGCCTCGATTACGACATCGACTTCAGCGAGTGGCTGTCCGATGACGACTCGATCCAGAGCATCGAGGTTATCGTCGAGGACGGTATCGAGCTGGTCGCCGATGTCATTGAAGGCCAGATGGTGAAGCTGTGGATCCGTGGCGGCACTGACGGTACAACCTACAAGTTCACCGTCCTGGCCAGCACCATCAATCGGATCAAGGAAGTCGACTTCCTGATGGTTGTGACCGACTACTGAGGAGCATCCGATGAAACTGGTGATTGGTGCCTTCAAGGGCGAACTGCCGATCCTCGATCCGACCCTCCTGAGTGATCAGAATGCTCAGGTGGCCCGGAACCTCTACCTGCGGCGCGGCACCCTCAAGGCTGAGCGTGGCTATGACTCGCGCTCGATCACCACGGTCATCAACCCCAAGACGCTCTGGCGCTACCCGAACGGCAATGGCGGCGCTGGCTTCTGGTTCGCATGGGGCACTAACGTCGACGTCGTGAAGTCGCCCCTGGCCAACGATGAATGGGACCGGATCTACTGGACCGGCGAGGGTGGGTATCCCCGGGTAGCTGGCATCGATAAGGCCACGACCGGCTCAGCACCCTATCCTGGCGGCTCCTGGCGGCTCGGTGTGCCTGCTCCAACCTCAGCCCCTACCGTGGCAGCCCCTGGTGGCCGCGTGGGCACTGCGAGCTTTCCTGACACCGCTGTCGAGACAGCCTATGTGGTCACCTTCGTCACCCGGTACGGTGAAGAGGGGCCGCCAAGCAACCCGAGCAGCATCATCACCCGCTGGGACATGGTCTCAGGGGCGCCCGCGGGCGGCAACGTCACGGTAGGCCTTCCAGGTATTCCGAGCGGCAACTACGACTTCACGAGCAAGCGCATCTACCGGGTCGAATCCGGGGCGGTCTACCAGTTCGCTGGAGAGGTCAGCACCACCACCTCATCGTTCACCGATAACGTGCTGAGCGAGGGTCTTGGTGTCGGCCTCCCGTCCGAAGAGTGGTACGCGCCCAACCCCCTGATGAAGGGTCTCACCGTCATCCCGGGCGGTATCGGTGTCGGGTTCTTCGACAACACGCTGTGCCTGTCCGAGCAATACCGTCTGCACGCCTGGCCACCTGGATATCAGCTCGCATTCCAAGACGACATCGTCGCGGTGGTGAGCACCGGATCCGGCTTGATCGTCACGACCAAGGGCCAGCCCGTCCTGGTCACCGGCGCCAGCCCTGCAGCCATGTCGCCTCGGGAGCTGGACTCCCAGCAGCCGTGCGTGTCAGCCAGGTCGATGGTCGATATGGGTGAATACGCCATGTATGCCTCGCCGGATGGCCTGGTGGCCGTCGGTGGCACCGAGACCGAGGTCGTGACCCGCAACGTCGTGAGCAAGGTGCAGTGGCAGGATCTCAACCCTTCCACTATCCATGCCTACCGTAATGACGGACGGTATATCGGGTTCTATAGCGGCGGCTGTTTCGCCTTCACGCCCTCCGAGGGCTTCGAATTCTACGATCTCGATGCTGATGCCGGGTACTACGACATCGCCGACGACATCCTGTACCTGGTGGAAGGCAACCAGATCTCGGCATGGGCCGGAGGCTCGCCGATGACGTACACCTGGCGCTCCAAGATCTTCGAGGTGATTCCTGGTGGAGAGGGGTTCAACTGCTTCCGCCTCGTGGCCAGGGCATACCCGGTCACCATGCGCCTGTACGGCGACGGCGCGCTGTTCCACGAGCAGAGCGTGACCAGCGGCGCTATCCAGCGCTTGCCGCCGGGTGGCTACCTACAGCGCGAATGGGAGATAGAGATCGAGGGCAGCAACGAGGTGGTCTCGGTGCAGGTCGCCTCGAGCCCTGAGGAGATCGTATGACGACCAAGCGACGCAGAGCCCTGCCCAACGTACCGGCCAGCACCGATCAGGGCACACGCACGCTCCTGGACGCCGTAAAGGAGATCGTCGAGACCGGCGAAGGTGTGCGCGGGGATCCGCTGGATCGCAAGCTGACGCTGCGCGACATGATCGAGTCAGGGATCGCCGAATTGAAGCGAGGCGCGACCGGCGGAAGCGGCGGTGGTATCGGACCAGGGTTCGGATCTGCCGGACCCGACGCCCGGACCCCGCCCCGGCCACAGGCCCTGGTCGCCGCTGGCAGCTTCGATGGCGAGATCATCCTCACATGGGGCATTGCTCAGGATGCCTACGGCAATCACGCCTTCACCAACATCTACCGCAGCGAGGTCGATAACTTCGCCAATGCGGATCTGGTGGGGCGAGAGGTCGGGTTCATCTACACCGACTACGTGCGCAACGACGCGGTATCACCGGCGGATCCGTCGCAGCTCAAGGGCTACTTCTACTGGATCACCTTCACCTCGAACTCGGGGGTCGAGGGGCCGCCCAACAGCGGCAACGGCACCTACGCCGAGCCCATCCCGGACATCGAGTACCTGCTCGACCTGCTCGGCAACAGCCTGGCCGACGCCCCCAGCACGCTGGGCGCCGAGGACGAGACGCTGATCCTGCACGCCAAGCGCTTCGCGATCCGCACCGGCCCCGACAGTGACCTCTTCTACCCGCTGATCATCGCTAACGTCGGCGGCCAGCAGACCGTGGTCATCGACACCGCGATGATCCGCGACGGCTCGATCCAGGAGGGTCAGCTCGGCCCGATCACCATCGGCAAGCTGACCCAACCCAATGGCCAGCCGATCACCACCGTCTCAGGGCTGATCCGCGCCAACGCCATCGACGCCGACAACCTGCGCGTGGCCGAGGCCGCCGAGTTCTACGGCGACGTATTCTCGAACAACTTCCAGTCAGGGGTAAGGGGCTGGGCGATCCTGCAAAGCGGCTACGTCGAACTCAACGAGGCGATGATCCGAGGCAATCTCGAGGTCCAGACGATCACCGTCAACGGCCAGGCGCCGTTCAGCGGCTTCGGTATCGAGGTCGGGGCCTTCAACTACGAGCGCGACCTGTCAGCGACCGGCTATACCCGCAACAAGATCGGCGACAAGACGCTGAACTTCGCCGACGTCCCCGGGGGCGCCAAGGTCAGCGGCTCGATCGATGTCAGCGCCCAGGTCGCGCTAACCAAGCGGCCCAACTATCAAACCACTAACTGCACGGCGGGTGGTGATGGTGCCGATTTCTGTACCACGAGAGTTGTTCAAACCTACATCTACGGCACCATCTGGGTGCGCTACCGGGCCTGGGTCAACGGCGCCCTGATCGAGGACAAGATTCAGTCGCAGGCCGGCACCAACTCGTCAAACTCGTTGACCGGGGTGTCGATCAATATCAATCGCTCGTTCAGCTACACCGTGCCGTCGTTTCTCTCGAACCTGGCCGTGCGTGCCCGGATCGAGGTCTATGTCGGCAATATCAGACTCTACTCGGGCTACTATTATACCTACGGAACGCTCAACATGTCGCACAACAACCTGATCATGTCAGGTGACGTCAACCGCCTGGGAGGCTGACCATGGCCGAGATCGATCAAGACGCACTACCCTATCTCGACAACTG
>Ga0136596_1000654_pt1 | contig 16981 bp, 11 predicted proteins | sample AntRauTorcE11897_FD_101387 | JGI IMG/M metagenome (GOLD analysis project Ga0136596, IMG submission 101387) | Saline lake microbial communities from Rauer Islands, Antarctica - Metagenome Torckler E11 #897 | ecosystem: Environmental > Aquatic > Non-marine Saline and Alkaline > Saline | place... | reverse complement strand
TGCGCTCGCGACTCTGCTCAGCACCAGTACTGAGTCCGGATTAGTTCTGCCCGAGCAACCAACCATCCTGGATCGCCTGGTGCAGCTGGCGCAGGGCTTTGTGGATGGGGTGTTGACGTTGACGGGGATTCGGACTGACGAGCTGTGTGTTGGTGATGTCTGTGTGACAGAAGCTGAGTTTGCCGAAGTGTTCCAAAATACCAATACTGCCAATGTCAATGCGACTAATGCAAATGAATCCTCACAGTCAGAAGATAGCGCTGATTCAACTGACAATGGCGAGACTAGTGAACCCGTCACGGATTCAACTGATTCACCAGAGCCCGTAATAGATATTTCTACCTCTACGCCAACCACAACTCCAACTTCAACGCCTACAGCCGAACAAGTAACAGAAGATGAGACTGCGTCCAGTAACGACACTTCATCCACTACAGAAGCGGTAGTCGAGGAAGCGTCTGCTTCTACCACTGATACATCTGGCACAACAACGTCAACCAGTAGCGAGTCGACTGAAACAGTGACTGATGAAACAATCACTAACCCTGACTCGTCAAACGTACCAGTTGATGAAGAGGTAGAAGAAAACTCACTGAATGAAAGTGATACAACAACAGACGTTAGTGTTCAGGAAGAGGAGGTTACTCCAACTGAAGAAACAGCAACAACCGACTCCAACACGACCGATGATGAGTCAGAGTCAAGTTCAACAATTGAACCTGTGACTAATGACACTCTCTAATTCACATTGCACTTGCACGCTCCTGGTACGTATTTTTATCAGAAGAGTCGTGAGAGACAAAATGATTTCCTTTGAAAGGTGGAGCAGCAAATAAAACGTTGGTAATCAGTGATAGTATGGGTAGATGCGGAATCAAACTTCTGGATTTACTCTCTTGGAGCTACTGGTTGTGATAGCTATAATCGGTATTTTGGCAGCAATAGTGATTTCTTCTGTCTCGAACGCACGACAAGGTGCTTTTAAGCCAAGGCACAACAAGATATGAGAAATGTGCACAACGCACTTTTGTTATACCAATTGAACAATGGTGAATTCCCACCAGACGCTGATCGAGATGTGCCGTCAGGACTAGAACAGTATCTATCAGGTGGTGCGTGGCCTGAGGCACCATGGCCAAGGTCCATGTATGACTGGGATAACTGGGAGAATCCAGATGAGCCAGGTCAGAAAATCTATCAAATCAGTGTCCGGTTTTGTCCGGTGGGAGACCCGACCAACTGTAACTTCCCTGAGGATTCGTGGGCAAATAGTTTTGATTACCATAGCGCCGTCTACTACTGCATAGAAGGTTCGTGTCGGGCTCATGTTAGCAGACCTGTTACTCACCCAGCATATTGCATCAACTGTAGTAATTAGTTGCATATGTTCTATGTAGATTCAGACATGCTTTTTTTCTGCTCGCATGCAAGGTATAGTAGTAGTCGTGAAGTTTGAAATATCAACTGAAAAAACTCCGGCCGGGGATCAGCCGCAAGCTATCGAAAAGCTGGTAGCGGGTGTACATAATGGTGAGACTCACCAGACGCTGTTGGGGGTGACTGGTTCTGGTAAGACATTTACCGGAGCAAATGTGATACAACAAGTGCAAAAACCGACACTTGTCATTGCTCACAACAAAACCCTCGCCGCCCAACTCGCGCAAGAGTACCGCGACTTTTTTCCAAACAACGCAGTGCATTATTTTGTCTCGTATTACGACTACTATCAACCAGAGGCATACATGCCGACCTCGGATACGTATATAGAGAAAGAATCACAAATCAATGAAGAAATAGACAGATTGCGTCACGCATCGACGCAAGCACTTTTGACTCGCGAGGATGTGATTATTGTGGCGTCGGTATCGTGTATCTATGGTTTGGGTGCGCCTGAGCAATACCTTAAAAAGCATCTTAAGATTGAGAAAGGATTTAAGACCACTCGCATGGCTATGTTGCGTACACTGGTCGATATGTATTTTGAACGGACCAATGCAGACCTCAATCCAGCTCAATTTCGAGCAGTAGGCAATACAATAGAAGTGATGCCTACCAATGAACGAGTCATCTACAGACTCGGTTTTACGGGTGATGAAATCACAACCATCACCAAAATAGACCCAGTGACTCGAGCCATCATAGATGAACCAGACGTGTTTTTCTTATTCCCAGCGAAACACTTTGTGACTCCAGAAGATGAGCGAAAAGTGGCCTACCAGGACATCAAGCTCGAACTGGATGAACAGTTAAAAAAATTTAAAAAAGCTGGCAAACTGCTTGAATCTGAACGAATCAAACGACGAACAGAGCATGATCTGGCTATGATCCGTGAAGTGGGCTACTGCAATGGTATCGAAAACTACTCACGACACTTTGACAGAAGAGAGCCAGGTGAGGCTCCATACACCCTGCTTTCATATTTTCCGCACAAATCCGATGGATCGCCAGACTTTCTGACTATTATTGACGAATCTCACGTCACCATTCCACAACTCAATGGCATGTATGCTGGCGACCGTTCGCGCAAGGACACTCTGGTAGAGCACGGTTTTCGTTTGCCAAGTGCTGTAGACAACCGACCACTTAAATTTGATGAAATTGACCAACAGCTTGGCCAGCGAATCTACACCACCGCAACACCTGGTAAGTATGAAATAGGTAAAGCTGAAGAATCAGACATCCCGATGGTGGAGCAAATCATTCGACCAACTGGCTTGATTGATCCCGAAATAGACGTCAGACCAATCAACGAAACCAAAGACTACCCAGGACAAATTAAAGATTTTATTGCTGAAGCAGAACGGATTATTGCGGGAGGTGCACGAGTCTTGGTGACTACTCTCACCAAACGAATGGCCGAAGACCTGGCTGAATTCTTAGAAGAAAAGAAAATCAACACCAAATACATTCATAGCGACGTCGACACTATAGAACGCATCGAAATCTTAACTGACTTTAGACGTGGGAAGTTTGATTGTTTGGTGGGTGTGAACCTGCTTCGAGAAGGACTAGACTTACCAGAGGTGGAATTAGTAGCTATCTTAGATGCTGACAAAGCCGGCTTTCTTCGCAGCGAAACCGCTCTCATTCAAACCATAGGTCGAGCGGCTCGAAATGTAAAAGGGCGAGTCGTGCTGTATGCAGACGAGATGACTGACGCCCTTATTTATGCGATAGGAGAAACGCAAAGACGCCGTGATAAGCAAATCGCATACAATCTTGAACACGGCATCACCCCACAATCAATTTCAAAAGAAATAAAATCAATCGCTGACCAGATGCGTTCAGAGCATGATGAGACTGTAGAAACACTTCTTCAAGTTGATATGGAATTGTACAAAAAGAACCCCAAAAAGGTACTCAAAGACAAAAAACGTCAAATGGAGGAATCAGTTTCAATTCTAGATTTCGAAACGGCTGCTATTTTGCGTGACGAAATTAGATTTTTAGAAGAAAGCACCACCAAGCAGAAAAAGTCGCGGTGATGTGAGTTATTCACTATTTTTAGAATCCTCAGTGCTATTATATATGTATGTCAGTATTATCGAGCAAAACAGTTTTGGTTGTCGGCGACGAAAATGAGCAAATTCATGACCTGGAGCAAACTCTTATCGCACATGGAGTGACTATTGAGCACATGCTTTGTGCAGATGTTGATGAAAAGTCAGTGTTAGCAAAAAACATAGATTTGGTCATTCTTAACCATTTGCACGAAGAGGATTCCTGTAAAAAAATATTTGATGTATTGCATACCACGGATATGCGAGGTATTTTGCCTGTATTTGCATTGATTCATGATTTGGAACGAGAAATTCAAGAAGTCCTTGAGCTGGGAGCTGCAGACTACATCACAACCGACGAAAGTATTGATTCAATCATGCAAAAAATGAAAACTATCTTTGGTCAAGGACTCAATAGTTCAAGTGAGTCAGTTATAGACATCACTCCCACAGTAGTGCCGATTAGTAAAAGTGGTATCAGAGTATACGTTGTTGAAGACGATTCGCTTTTGCGTAACTTATTGTCGATCCGCTTTGAGAAAGCCAAATTTGCATATAAAGTGAACGTCAATGGAGACGGTGTGGTCGCAGAAGTGGGGGAATTTAAACCAGCGGTAGTGATTTTGGATCTCATGCTGCCAGGAAGAGATGGACTTGAAATACTAGCTGAGCTCAAAAAGGCTGAATCAACGAAAGACGTTCCGGTTATTGTGTTCTCAAACCGTGATGGAGTGAATGACCGAAAACAAGCTGAAGAGCTGGGAGCTGCTGGTTTCTACGTAAAAGCTATGACTGATCTGTCTGAGCTAGTTTCAAAAATTGAATCGTTTTCAAAATAGCTGTTGAAAATAAAATGTTGTATTCGTATCTATACTGTATAATTGCTAGATGTCAGTAGCAAAAAAACCTGCTCCTAAACAACCAAAAAAAACACCAGTTGCCAAAAAAGTAGCAAAAAAACCTGCAGCAAAGAAGTCTGTAACAACTGCCAAAACACTAAAGGCTACCAAAAATACCAAAACAGAGACTGCCAAAAAGAAAGTAGTAAAAATAACCACTGCAAACAAAAAACCAAAATCATCAGTAGCCCGAAAAAAGCCTGTTTCTGCTGCGACCAAGAAACAACAATCTCCCAACACCAAGCAAACAGCCACCAAACGCAAACACCGTCCTACCGCCAAGCAGAGCGAGCAAGCAGTACATGTGCCCACGAATGCTCCTTTACGGTCGGTCGAGAAGGCGGAAGTATTGCGTACTGAGCTTAGTCTGGTGTGGCAACAGTCTATGCACACCATTGCGATAGTGAGTAGTTTTTGCTTTCTACTCGTTGGTGCGACTTACGCAAGTGCCGGTCTGTTCAATACCACTGCTCCTGTCCAAAACAGCGCATTAGTGTCATCTGCAGCTACAGAAGAACAAACGTCAAAATTTACTCTACAGAGCAAGGTTCCAGAAATACTTACCGAAGAGACAAAAATTTTATTCACGCTCAGTAAGGTCGACCCAGCTTCCGTCAAGTACTACTACAAACATCAAGATACACAACTCACTTCGCAGAGGCAGGACGTGGTAATGCATATGGACGACAAATATTCTTTTCGCATTGATCCAGCTGATATGCCGTCTGGAAAATATCAATTATACGTTCAATACATTCCGCGTACACTCACCAATACACAATCGATTAGAAAAATTCAAACAATCGCATCTTTTAATGTACCTGTACAACAGCAAACAGATACAAATACACCTGATACATCTCAAGCCACAAGCAATGGGGACCCTGAGACAGCGACAAATACCCAAGAAGAACCAGTTGAGGATAAATCTACTGTAGATACAAAAGATGATGCACTTGCCTCTGAAGAACAGCTTGAAACAGCAACCCCCACTGAGACACCAGAGGATGACGTGACTGATTTAGATGCGACCCAAACTCAAGACTCTGACTTTGTAATACAAGACACGCAAACGGTTGATCAAGCAGTCGCAACTTCTACCACTGTCTCTGCCTCAGCCACACCAGCCCGCTCACTTACAGATCCGGTAAGTTTTTCGCTATACAGTCAAGACACAATAATTTCTGGATTGTTGTTAATTAGCAGCGTTCAATCAGAGGGGTATCGCAATCTTGCATTGTACGCCAGACCACTAGCGTCTCTTAACGCGCGATTTCTCACTCTAGCAAGTGAACGGGACAACAAAAAAGTATTTGTAGTGAATACTGAGTCATTTCTTCCGAATGGAAAATATGAAGTATATGCGCAGGGTACGGACTCAGCAGGAAAAATACAAACCACTCCGTCACTAGTTTTGACAGTTAAAAATGAGTCAGACATATCTACAGTCCCAGTGTCATCGCTACAACCTGTAAAACAAGAGACAGTACAGACAGACGAGAACGATGTTGTTGCTACTGAGCAATTGGTACAACCAGAGCGCAGTTTTGCTCCTGTTAGTTTGGACGAACCTGGTACCGATGTTTCTATAAAGTCAGAAATTGTACAAGCAAGTGAACGTTTGTTGTCACGAGAATCAGAAAGCATCAAAAAGTTGTTGCAAAATTATGCTTCCGCCAAGCAATCAAATGATGAGATCTTGATACGTACAGCCCGCGAATCGCTCTCAGAAAAAAGAGTAAAGTTGGCAAACCAAGCCTTAATCGATAAAGAATTAGCTGGTATAGAAGACGACGTCATCGCAAATTTAACAGTGAAACTGGCTGACCTGCAAAATAAAGTCGATACATTTGAACAGATCCGTAATCAAAAGAGTGGGGGTGCGTCGGCGGTAGACACTGATAGTGACGGAATATCAGACTTCGATGAAATATATTTGTACCGCACCAATCCAAATCTGCCTGATACAGACGGTGATGGTTTTGCAGATGGGATAGAAATCATGCGCGGTTTCAATCCACTCGATGATACAGCCGAAGCAGTCGTAGAGTTTGAATCACCCAAGCAGTCAGTAGGTTTGGTGCAGGCGGACACACTCACAGTAGAAGAGGTGACACCGGTGGTGAGTGTGGATGGTGTGTCTACTCGGGCAGAAATTCGGGGCCGTGGCTTGCCAAACTCTTTTGTTACGCTATATATATTTAGTACACCAACCATAGTGACCATCAAAACCGATGCTGATGGCTCGTTTGTGTATACGCTCGACACAGAGTTGGAAGACGGCACGCACGATGTATATGTAGCGCTTACAGACAATACAGGTGCTATTGTTGCACAAAGTAATCCGTTTACATTTATCAAAGAAGCCCAAGCTTTTACACCGGTTGATGCAGCTGGTGCGATAGTAAACAATACTGAGACAGTCGTACAGTCTACTGCCACAAATTCTTATAACACTGTCATCGCGCTAGCTGTCTTATCATTGGGGCTGATTTTGATGATGCTTGGTTTGTCATTGCGAATCAGGGATAGTGAAGTGATTGCCGAAGCAGACACAGGCACTGATAAAATTTCTGCGCGAGACAAAGGAAATAATCTAGAACGAACTACATGATTTCTGATGCGTTGAAAACTCTGCAAAGCGGTTTACTTAGAATGCGCACGGACTCTCGACTATTACTGGTCGGGATTTTGCTCTTTGTTTTTCCGTTATTGTTTGTGTGGATCACTCAAAGCTTTTTTGCAACCGCCAGCAGTAATATTGATAGTGCGCAAAAACAGCGCGTGAGTATCGTGCATGATTCTTTAGCTGTAGTATTTCGACAAACAAATGAAGCAGCTGTAGGCACGCTCATTGATCAATACGTGACCGACAATACCGGTATAACTAAAATTAAAATCGTTGAGATCACGAAAGAGGGTGCGATGATCCTCTTTTCTAGTAATAACCAAGAGGTGGGAACATTGGTGCAGTCAGATGAACTATTCCAAACCTTACCAATATCTGGTCAGCGTGATGCACTAATATATCCAACGACTATAAATGGCGCGAGAACATGGCAAGTCTTTAGTGGTGTTGCTGATTCGCTAAACAATTATATTATTTTCTCTGAACATAGTTTTCAACTTATCGACTCAGTCATGCTTGCTCGACAACAGCAATCATACTTGGGTCTTACCATTATCTTTTTGTTTCTGATTGGACTAGCGTATTGGATTAATCGGCAAAAACAGTGGGAAAAACATAGTCACGCACTACAACAGCGACTGCAAGAAAGAGACTTATTCTCAAATATGATTGCTCACGAATTCCGGACTCCACTGACGGCCATTAAAGGGTACGCAAGTTTTCTTGAAGAGTCTCAGTCTGTAGAAGCAGAAGACAAACGGTATGCAAGTATTATTAGAGTATCGGCTGAGCGATTGGTCTTGCTCGTAAATGACTTTCTGGAAGTGGCTCGACTACAATCAGGCAAGATTGAGATCAATAAAAAAACAATTGATGTGAGCCCAATGCTGGCAAGTGTGTGCGAGGACTTGCAACTCACCGCAAAAAAGAAGGGTCTACAGTTGGTGTACAAAGCTCCCAAGCACAATACAACACTCCGCACTGATCAAGCACGTTTGACTCAGATAATGACCAATCTACTGAGTAACTCAATAAAGTATTCAGAATCTGGCATCATCGAAGTAGAGTGCTATACAGACAATAAGAAACTTACTATTCGCATAAAAGATACCGGAATGGGTATGACAGCGGTAGACCAACAGAAACTATTTACCCCATTTGTACGCGTGGGTAACGTCGACCATACTGTCACTCCCGGTACCGGATTGGGGATGTGGATTACAAAACAATTGGTTGAATTGTTAGGCGGTGAGATTGGAGTTGAGTCTATCAAAGGGGTCGGTACACATGTGACAGTTTCATTTTATGAATAATTTGAATACTCTCTGGAATCACGTATAATACAAACCAATATACCTTCGCCTGCATGCGGAGGCATCATATTATGGCAAAACCAAAAAAAGAATCAAAAGTAGAATGGCAAGCGACGGGAGGAGCACATGCTGACAAGATTAGTGTGAAGGGAGCCCGTACTCACAATCTTAAAAACATTGATGTCGAGATGCCACGCGGTAAAATGATAGCTATTACCGGGCCGTCAGGATCGGGTAAATCATCACTGGCTTTTGACACCATCTTTGCTGAAGGACAACGTCGATATGTAGAATCTCTGTCTCCGTACGCTCGTCAATTTCTCAACAAGATGCAAAAACCCGACGTGGACGAGATCTCTGGGTTGTCACCAGCTATTTCTATTGACCAAAAATCAGCTTCGCGAAACCCTCGCTCAACAGTGGCCACTATTACGGAAATCTACGACTACCTGCGTATCGTCTACGCCCGGATTGGTCAGCCGTATTGTCTTGATGTTGACGTGCCTATCCAAAAGCTATCGCAAGATGAGATTCTCGGTATTGTCCTGAAATCCATCGAAGACCGGGAAGTAAAAACTGCCACTAAAAAAGAGTCAGAACAGGTAATGGGTATCGAGGTTTCAAAGGGGAGAGTCAGCATCTTTTCACCGTTGGTGGTTGGTCGTAAAGGAGAATACTATCAGATGCTCTACGATCTCCTCGGAAAAGGGTATGAGACTGTCAAAATCGATGGCGAAATCAAACAACTACGAGATAAGATAGAATTAACCAAAACCAAGCGACACGATATAGACGTCTTGATTGACGAGATCTACGTGAGTGAATTTACTGATGATGCAAAAGGGTCTCGGGAACGACTGTCTGAGGCGGTCGAGCTTGCGCTGCGTGAATCAGGAGGCTTGGTCAAAATAGAAAGTCCTGATGGGAGTGAACGAACCCTGTCCGCGAGATTTATTTGCCCGGTAGACGGCTCATCTTTCCCAGAGGTAGAGCCACGTCTGTTTTCATTCAACTCACCATATGGAGCATGTCCAGAGTGTAATGGGCTAGGTGTGGTGGGGATATTTCAAAGTGATCAGTGTCCGGTGTGTCTGGGCGCACGGTTGCGGCCCGAGGCGCTGCGAGTCTATCTTGGTGGAGATGGCAAAAAAGATCTTGGTATGAATATCGTTGGTTTCACTGGCCTGACTGTTGCCGAAGCAACTACATTTGTAGAACAACTCAAACTAACCAAACAACAACAAGAAATTGCCTGGCCCGCATTGCGTGAGGTCATAGAACGATTGCAATTTATGAGTGATGTGGGTATCGAATATCTCACCCTAGACAGACGAGCTAACACTCTGTCCGGTGGTGAAGCTCAGCGTATTCGCCTCGCATCACAGCTGGGCTCGGGTCTCGTAGGGGCTCTGTATGTGCTGGATGAACCGACTATCGGTCTCCATCAGCGAGACAACGACAAGCTGATTAAGACGCTGCAAGACCTGCGTGATCTGGGCAATACTATCATCGTAGTAGAACACGATGAAGACACCATTCGTTCGTCTGATTATCTGATTGACATAGGACCTGGTGCTGGAGTACGTGGTGGTGATGTGATTGTAGCTGATTATATGGAAAAGTTACTGGCTGAAAAGACAAACGCATCGGGGTCTGTTACCTTGGATTACTTGAGAGGAGACGCAGTGATTGCTATCCCCGAGCGACGTACTGCCGAAAAAGGCAAGATTCAAATCAAGGGCGGCAAGGCGTTTAATATTAAAAACATGAATGTGGATGTTCCACTAGGCAAGCTTATTTGTGTGACGGGAGTATCGGGCTCTGGTAAGTCGACATTTATGTATGAGATTCTCGACCGTAATTTAAAAGCTCGACTGGACAAGCGACATCGGACCGCCAAAACATACAACTGCTCATCTATCACTGGTACCGAATACCTGGGTCGTTCAGTGCTTATTGACCAGTCACCAATCGGTCGCACGCCACGCAGTAACCCAGCTACATATACCGGTGCATTTACTCACATCAGAGATTTGTTTGCAGCCAGTGGGGAAGCGCGTGCTCGTGGTTGGAAGCCAGGACGATTTTCTTTCAATGTAAAAGGCGGACGTTGTGAGACATGCCAAGGAAATGGTGTGATTGCAGTAGAAATGCACTTCTTGCCGACTGTATTTGTGACGTGTGATGTGTGCGACGGGAAGCGCTTTACCAAAGAGACCTTGGAAGTGTACTACCAAGGAAAAAATATTTACCAAGTGCTGCAGATGACTGTAGAAGACGCCCATGAATTTTACAAGTCTGTACCAGCTATTGAAGAACGTCTGCGGTCATTGATGGATGTCGGGTTGAGCTATTTGAAGCTGGGACAAAGCGCCACCACACTTTCTGGAGGTGAGGCGCAGCGAGTCAAGATTGCTTCGGAGCTCTATCGACCGCACACCCAAAAAACTATCTACCTACTCGACGAACCGACCATCGGATTACATTACGAAGACGTAAAGAAACTAATAGAAATTCTGCAAAAGCTGGTAAATAACGGCAATACGGTGATGGTTATTGAGCACAACCTAGACTTAGTCAAAAGCGCTGACTACGTAATAGATATCGGCCCAGAAGGGGGAGCAGGGGGCGGAACGCTGGTAGCAAAAGGTACTCCAGAACAGGTCGCAGCCGTAGAAAAGTCACACACAGGCCGCTATTTAAAGAAGGTGCTCTGATGAGTATGTCTCAAAATTTGCAGTTGATTTGATAAAAGTGCTTCACTGCAGTATACTGTAGTTTTAGAAGCGAGCAGATGGTAAGGAGCTCACATGAAGAAGGTCAGAATAGAGCGTTTCTGGTGCGAGAAAGGTTTTTCATACTGCCCAATCAAGCTAGAACGATGGCTCGAAAAACAAGACCCGACATCTAAAGTTGCAGAGCCTAGAGTGAATGCAAAGCGCGGTATACGTAAATTGTTTTCTGAACGTGGTCACAGTGTACCTGACGATCAAATTGCCGGTGGCATTTTAGATCTGTTAAGTTCGCCGAACTACTCATGTAACATTGTTTTAGAAGCATATTCCAAGCGGCGCATAACCTTCTTGCGAAGCATGCTCACAATGTGCTTGACAATCAGACAGTAGTCGACACTTTTGCACTTTGCTCGCCTGAGCATGATGCAATATGGTTTAAAGTGCACCGCATACCTGATAAGAACATCCGCCTCACATCTTGAGGCGGATTTCATTACTACCTTTCCATATTGCGTAATATTTTCCTGTTTGTTGGAAACGACTATTTCTGCCATGGCAAGATTGGCGTGATTAGTTTATGATATACCTAATTATACATGACCCGTGAAGCTTTACTTAAGAAAAAATTGCCAAATGCACCAGGGGTGTATTTCTTTTTAGGTACTAAAAAGCAGATACTGTACATTGGGAAAGCCACGTCGTTGCGTAACCGGGTGCGGAGCTATTTTGCCAACGACATAGTAGAAAAACGCTCGCAAATCATCGCCAAAATGGTCGCAGAGGCAAAAAACGTTGAATTTACAGAAACCGATAGTGTGCTCGAAGCACTAATTTTGGAAACCAACCTTATCCGCACCCACAAGCCTGTATACAACACCCGCAGCAAAGACGACAAAAGCTACAACCATCTGGTAATTACCAACGAAGCCTTTCCGCGAGTACTGGTCGTGCGCGGCAAAGATCTGACCGAAAAATTCACCGACAAAGAAATTAAATATCATTTTGGTCCATTCCCGAGTGGCACGCTCTTTCGTGAAGCGCTCAAAATTGTCCGCAAGCTCTTTCGATTCTATGACATGAAAACTCCAGTTGGAGAAGAGAAGACTCGTATGGCCAAAGGAAAGATTGACTTCAATCGACAGATTGGTCTGTATCCAGAAAATACCACGCCAAAGGAATATAACAAAACCATCCGTCATATCAGACTGTTCTTTGAAGGTAAAAAGCACCAGGTGATACAAGAGTTGGAAAAAGAAATGATGGACGAAGCAACACAAGAGCGGTTTGAAGAAGCCAATGGCATAAAGAAGCGCATATTTGCCTTAAACCATATTCAGGACATCGCCCTGATGAAAGACGACTCCCGGGTGTATCGAGATGAAAAGAGAGTGCGCATCGAAGCGTACGACGTCGCGCACTTGCAAGGTGCGGACATGGTGGGTGTGATGACAGTTGTCGAAAGCGGTGAACCGGCCAAAAATGATTACCGCAAATTCAAAATCAAAGATATCGACAGTGCCAACGACACTGGTGCTCTCAAACAAATGCTGGCTCGTCGACTATCACACCCAGAATGGCCATATCCCCAGTTGATAGTGGTAGATGGTAGTACCGCTCAAAAAAACGCCGCTGAGCTCATTTTGCGCCAACATGCAATGCTCATCCCCGTAGTCGGAGTAGTAAAAGACGAGCGTCACAAACCGATTCGGATTATTGGTCAGAAAAAATTACTCGATGTACACAAGCATTCAATCTTGCTGGCCAACGCCGAGTCACACCGCTTTGCTATCGCGTACCATAGAGACAAGCGCAGCAAGAAACTTCGCACCTAACTCGTACCAAGCAGCACCTACAACTGCTGCTGCACTCCCAAGAGTAGACGGGGAATGCGTGAACTGTTGGTAATCAGAAAGTGATATACTAACAATTATGAAACGAATAGCTGTATTACGCGGAGGGCCAAGCGAAGAATATGCAGTCTCTATGCTGTCTGGAAATGCAGTCCTCAAAGCCTTGCGTGACTCAGATCAACCCCACAAAGATATCGTAGTCACCAAAAAAGGTGAGTGGTTGGAAGATGGATTTGTAAAAACACCTGACAAGGCTTTAGAAGCAGTTGATGTGGTCTTTATTGCTCTCCATGGTGCCTATGGTGAAGATGGCCAGGTACAACGAATCCTCCAACGCAAAGGTATTCCTTTTACTGGCAGTCGCGCCCTGGCTTCAGCCATCGCCTTCAACAAAGAGCTGACCAAAAACACTATGCGACCGCATGGCCTGAAAATGCCGCGTCACCGCCGCATTCACCGCAGTGAGCTTGACAGATTGGACGAAGAAATCCCGCACATTTTCACTGAAGTAGGGAAGGAATTGTTTGTAAAACCACTGAACAATGGGTCTTCCCTTGGTGCACGACACATTCCCCATAAGGAAGCACTCAAAGACGCCCTAGAAGACCTGCTTGGTACCTACGAGCAAGTGTTGGTAGAAGAATTCATCCGCGGGAGAGAAGCGACCGTCGGAGTCATGAATCATTTCCGCAATGAGTCCGTATACGTGCTCCCAGTAATAGAAATCATCCCACCCAATGGCGGCCCCGTATTTACCCACGAACACAAGTACAGTGGCAAAACCCAAGAAATCGTCCCTGGTCGGTTTTCCTATCACGAAAAAGCCAAACTATCAGAAGCAGCTGCCCTGGTACACAACATCATTGACTGTGATCATTATTCGCGCAGCGACTTCATTGTGAGAGACGGGGAAGTGTACTTTCTCGAAGTGAACACACTACCCGGACTGACCACCGAATCATTATTCCCCAAAGCTGCTGCAGCTGTCGGTCTTAATTTTACTGATCTGATATCACATTTGATAGAGATTGCTCATGTGCACAAACGATAGAAATCACCTTGACTTCACGCGTCTGCAACAGTATTATAGTGCGCACTAACGGATACACCGTAGTGACCCGAAGATGATTGAGCTTTAAAGTAAAGCCCACCCCAGCCTTTCATTCGGAAAAAGTAAAAGTAAACTCTTACTGCATTCATTCGGGCTCGTAGCTCATCTGGTAGAGCGCCTCATTTGCACTGAGGAGGTAGCGGGTTCAAGTCCTGTCGAGTCCACCTTATTATATTGGAACCACTTCAGTTTTACAGTTGAGTTCTAGTTTCTGGCAATCTAGAATTAAGAGTATTGCTGGTGTTAGCTTGCTATTATTTGTATATTAGTATTGTATTAGTTAAACAACATGTAAGTGTCAATAATAAAATGTCAAAACTAAGTCAAGAATTTTTAAGCAAGTTTCAATACATATTGGTTTATTACCTTGCTATAGGATTATTCTTCATTATCTATCCACAGGAAGACAGTACAGATGCACTTAATATTTTTGAGGTTAGTTTTATTAGTACAAGTGGCTTACACACACTCGGTATATTTGATGCTTTTGTTATTATTGGTTTACCCATAGTCTTGCTCTATTTTCTGCACAAGTTTGGTTTTAAACCAGAAACAAATTCAAGAGCTTTGATACAGTTTCCGAATTGGTACGAATACATACTTTTTTATGGGTTAGCAGCAGCACCGGTGATTTATATGTTTTATTCGGTATACAAGCTATCTGCATCGATGTAGAATCATTTATCAATTTTACCCGCTCCAGTGGTATTATTCATACCACTCAAGGGATAATGAACCGACCCCGGCATCTTGAGGTAATAGAAGAAATCCTTAGCAATAGCAGAAAATTCCAGATATTCTAAGGAAACCTGATGCCAGTCTATTGTTACATCGTCCACCAAATACACACCGCCTTCAGGCGGTTTTGTTTTGTACCGTAGTAAGTAAATCGCTTTGCTAATATCAGAATTTAAGTCGGAAGTTACCTTATGTATTAAACTTTTAACTAAAACTCTCTAGTCATAAAAAATGGCCGACTCCCGGTTGGGAATCGGCCAAGGTACTCAGAGTTCGCCTATTTGACGGAGCAGCTCTTTGGCTGCTTCCACCCGTTCCAGACGTGCTTCCCAGTAGACCATTTGCACCTTCAGCTCAGCCAACTTTTGCCTGAATTCAGGCTCTCGCTCGAGTAGCCAGGCGGCTTTATCAAGCGGGTCGCTGGGTTCTGCTGACACGTCTTGTTGTAGACGACTCTGCAGTTCGGGTCCAGCTTTGTACCATCCGATACGTTTCTGGCCTGTTTGCACGACGGCAACGACCAGACCTTTCTTCACCAACTCCGGTGCTTTTTCATCGATGTTCAGTTCGGTGAGCAACTCGCTTAGTTTGCGAGACCCAACCAGCTTCTCGGGATGCTGAGCGGCTTTCTGCGTAAACGCAGTGGCCAGTCGGTCGTACTGGTCTGGTTCGCGTCCACCAGAAGTGATTTGTTGTTCCAGTTCTGCCAATGTAGGTGGCTCCTTTGCTTGTGTTACAGGTCGACGAATGTCGACCTTTGGTGGCTCTGGTTCTCCCATCAATACTGGTGCTAGCTCCAAAAGAATTTTCCGGATATCTCCGATGGTCAGAGGGTGCGGGTGAAGAGGAACGTCGTTCGACTTCAACTTGTTGGTGTGTTTGTGAGCAACGAACCGAGTCATGATAACTATCGCATTTTGCGGAAGCGACCCGAGATCGTTGTCACCGCTGAGGTCTACAAACACCACGCGTTTTGCTTCAGCCAAAGAGCGACTGAAATCGTTGTGGTTGGTTGTTTTCCACCCCAACACACACAGAGTATGTCCATCAGCGATTTTGACCTTCAGGTTGTTGATGATGGGGGAGAGGTTGGTCGTTTCTGTCAAAGTAGAACTCCTTCTATATGTCCTTTCACTACAATACAACTTAAATATACATTCGTCAATATGTTTTGTTTGAATGCCTACTGGAAATTAAGTGTTTGTGGCAATGTACGAGTGGTTGTTTAATTTAAAGTCCCGGCCCTTGTGGTTGTGGGTGATTGACATATACTAAAGATACTATGCAATTTCATGGAAATTCACGAAGTATCACATTCCTGCTATTAGGAGTGGTCTGTGTGCTCACCTTGTTCCTGCTGATTCTTTTCTCCACCGACATCAAAGCCACGTGGAGCCATATTAGCACTCCTTTGCCACCGCCGACAGCTACATCAACGCAGTATCTTGAAACAGAAGAAGTCGTCTTTGTACCGATTGCTACCACTTCTCCGGGTGTGAGTACTACCACTCAGATGCTGAAAGTACGTAATGTGCTTTTTGAATACATTGAAGTAACTGATGGTTGTAGCACTCACTTCCAGGGAGAATGCCTCAACGTTCGGGCTGGTCCTGGCACAGACTTTCCAGTCCAACGCCAACTGCGAAATGGGATTATATTGAAGGTCGGGGGAAGCGTTCAGCGCGAGGATGAACTGTGGTACCGAATTGTATTTGACGAATGGTTGCGCTATCCAGAAAGGGTTACTGGTGACTGGTATGTACACTCTGACTATGTGCGGGTGCTATATGATGAGGGAGACAAAAATAGCTGGGAAGGTGGGACTCCTGCCAGTACTACCAAGCGCATCGTAGTCAGTCGTAGTAAACAAACACTCACAGCATACGATGGTGACACTCTTTTTATGCAAACACCCATCTCAACTGGGCTCGAACTCACCCCCACACCCCGTGGGACGTTCACTATTTTCAAAAAAACTCCGAGTCGGTATATGCAAGGACCACTTCCAAACTTACGCGATAGACAGGTATACGATCTGCCAGGTGTGCCTTGGAATCTGTACTTTACCAGCGGAGGTGCAGTTATTCACGGTGCGTATTGGCATGACAGTTTTGGTACGGCCTATTCCCATGGCTGTGTCAATTTGCCAGTAGGTGTGGCGCGAACCTTATACGAATGGGCTGTGCTTGGAACCAAGGTAATTGTA
>Ga0136596_1000650_pt1 | contig 17044 bp, 33 predicted proteins | sample AntRauTorcE11897_FD_101387 | JGI IMG/M metagenome (GOLD analysis project Ga0136596, IMG submission 101387) | Saline lake microbial communities from Rauer Islands, Antarctica - Metagenome Torckler E11 #897 | ecosystem: Environmental > Aquatic > Non-marine Saline and Alkaline > Saline | place... | reverse complement strand
TCCGGCCAGACCTTCGAGCAGACCAAGGGCCTCGCGCCCACCGAGGCCAACCGCATGCCCACCGTGTACAGGCGTGAGGATGGCATGAACGTCGTCCTCAGCGGGCACCACCGCGCCGCCGCAGCACTGGCACAGGACAAGGGGCTACTGGCCCGCATCATGGACGGACCCGTACCCAACCACATTCGACGCTAGGTTCGCAGCATGATTCGCATCGTCACCCCCACCCTCGCCTACGGCCCCTCCGACACTTCGATCCTGTTCGAGCCGGCCGACACCCCTGAGCACGCTGTGTTCCTCATCGACAGGGGAGGACGCGCCCTCGTGGGAGACAGGGAGGGCGCCCTCGCCGTGCTCGAACTGCTGGGGGTGCCCTCTCCTGTCGAGGCCGTGGAGAACGCGCTCCGGGCGATTGTCGAGGAGTCAGTCTCCTGAGGGGTAGGTGACCCTACACTTGGCGGTGACGACGTCTTGAAGGAATCACCACATGTCCAAGCCAGCGGGCGACTACACCTCCCCTCTCGGTCCCGGTCAGGAAGCCATCGGGCAGGTCAGCCCGTACGCCTCTGATGTCAAGAGCCTGACGGGTATGCCGAACGACAACGTGACCCCGGTCATGAAGGGGTCCTCCAAGGACTCCTCGGCCGAGCCCAGCCTCGGCACGGCCAACGTCCGTGCAGTCGCCATGGAGCGCTCGGGTGCTCGCTACCGGGTCCACCCAGCGAGCAACTACGCGCAGCCGAACCACCCCTCCTCGGGTGCGACGCTGTCGAACACGGTCGCTGTCGACTCAGCGCCGGGCGTGGACCCCAACCCGCAGTCCGTCGAGTATGGGCCGGGTGTCAACCAGAACTTCGACGACGCCGAAGTCGCTGGAGGACGCCCCGGAGGTACTCACCGGCAGCGTGGCTACTCGGCTCCGCCCCGGGGATGATGTCGAGACGGAGGGCCGCATCCTCAGCGACCGACGACAACTCAGGGTCGGTGCGCATGGTTAGCCACCCCTCTTTGGGACTCCCTCGCACGATGTGGTTGGAGTTCAGCGCGAAGGCTCGCTCGTTGGCGACGTACTCCTCGGCCTCGTCGAGCGTGGAGCAGGGCACACGCCTGACCTCCTCGCCACGAAGGCTCACCTTCACGTAGAACATAATCACCTCATAGGGTGTTGATTATAGGAGAAGAGATGACAGACCGCAACCGAGTCCCGTCAGCGGTGATGTCCTCTCGCCTGCAGGACGACGGAGGGTTCACCTTCGACGAGAACCGTCAGGAGTTCGCAGGCTCTGGCTCCTACGCCTCGCAGTGGGGGACTGAGCACAAGGTCCCCGACGCCACGCCGCTCAGCGTCGACCAGTTCCGCGACCAGAACGCCGCGCACCTCGCCCAGAAGGACAAGTTCCTCGGTGGCTGGCGAAGCGACGACCACGGTGGCGACTTCCTCGACGTGACCACGCGCTTCAACACCCCCGGGGAAGCGCAGGAGTACGGGAGGCAGAACGCCCAGTTCGCAGCGTTCAACCTCGACACCATGAAGGAGTTGCCCATCGACTACGGAGCCTCGTCGCTCCCGAAGGGCACCCCCGACACGCTGCGCAGCGAGTACGACGAACTTGGCCGCAGCGCCGTGGACGCACAGCAGCACGGCCGCGCTGACCCCTCGCAGGCCAGAGAGAGGGGCGCTGCCATCGCAGACAAGTTGATTCAGCAGGAGACGCTGCAGAAGATGGGGCAGCACTACGCCACCGACACGAGGGCTAAGCCTGACACCGTGGTCGCACAGGTGGCCGACAGGATGAGACGGTGAGGCTCGGACCGCAGTTCGACCAGCCCACTCTCCCCGGCATGGGGAGGGGGGGTGGCGAGCAGATGACGATGTTCCGTACCAAGGAACTGAGCGACGGCACGATGCGGGGCACCTACAACACCGCTGACCATGCTTCCGACTGGGTCGAGTCCGCGACCCGAGAGAAGGTCACGCCCTCCGACGTGTCCCCCGCCCCCGAGCGCGCGAAGGTGGGTCCCGGTGGCACCACGATGATGCGCGGGCAGAGCAGGTGGTCGGCCCCGTCTAACGACTTCGAGTTCGGTGAGACCAGCGACCCCTCCCAGTGGAGTGACACAGCGCTGGCCCGCTACGAAAACAACAAGGAGTCCCCCACCGACCTCGTGGAGGGTGGACGCGCCCACCTCTCCTCCATCAAGGAGACCGACGAGCAGGGCTTCATGGCGGACTTCTCCGAGGGCACAGACTTCGGGGACAACCGGCTGCGCGCCAAGCCCTACGACTTCCGAGAGTTGGAGTTCAACGACGAAAACAGGTCCGGGTGGAGTGGGGGCCTCTACTCGGCGTGGACCCCTGAGGGTGAGCAGGTCGCTGGCATGGAGTACGAGGAGTCCGGTGAACTCCCCAACGCTCAGGTCATCGGAGGTGCGGGCTCGGGCTCAGCCTTCCGGGGGAAGGGGTACGGGACGATGACCGCCGCGCGCATGGCTGCTGAGCGCAACGACGAGGGCATCGTCATGCACGGAAACTCTTTCACCGAGGACGGAAAGGGTGCGTTCCAGAGCAAGGGAGCCAAGAGCGAGTCCCAGATTCGTGAGGACGTGAACTACCGCGCGGGGAACGACCCAGACGTCATCGAGATGGCAACAGAGGCCTACGACACCCCGGCTCTGGCTAGGGAGGCGGGGTTCAGCGCACCCGGGGACTTCGATGAAGACACTTCGGCCATCAACTCTCTGCTCGGTGTGTCACCGACGTCCTTCTCCTACGACGAGGACTCGGACATCGTCACCACGGGGGCAGGCGACACGCTCAGCCGCGAGGACCTTGGCCGGATGGCAGCCCGAGGCAGTTCGTGGGACCGGGGGAACGTCGCCATCGAAGCCCGGCAGTACGCGAGGGACTTCGTCCACGGGGACATGCTCGAAGAGCAGGGGAAGACCATCGACCCCCTCCGCCCCTACCTCGGGGTCCCTGACCGAGCCCGATCCCGTCAGCCGACCCAGCCCTCGCTGTTGGAAAGCGACCCCGCTCCCCGTCGTGCTCCCCGTAGGTCCATCAACGATGTGGGAGACGTCTGGTGAGTGGTGAAGGTCTCTGGGCAACCGGTGATGCCATGGGCCAGACGCCCGGTGGCACTACTGGTAGCGCGCCCAAGACCTTCCCCATCCGCAGCAACGGACCCGAGCCGTGGTTCCGTGACCGCCTCGACTCCCTGCGCAGTGCTCGCATCCCGACGGCCCAGTACCCCGACGGCTACCTCGGCACGACGCGCACGCGGCGCGAGGACAGGCTGCGCCACCACGGCGGCGCGCGCCAGAACATGCGCAACTACCAGCGTGGCATCCACGTCGGCTCCCGTGTCGAGCCCCAGCAGTACCTGTGGACCGAGAACATCTACCCCGAGGCTGGCATCGACGCCCAGATGAAGGGCGAGAAGTGGTCGGTCACCTCGGTCGATGACGCCACCTTCCTGACCAACGACGGCAAGCCCATGCCTCGTGGTGGGATGAGCCTGCGCGGCAACTACAACGAGCACCTGCAGGCCCAGTACGCACGCCTCGCTCCGAACTGGCGCTGACATGGTCTCCCGACGCACCGAACGCGAGATGGACCCGTACTTCACCAAGGCGGGCACGGGCAAGTTGTTCTACGAGCCTGCCTCTGGGCCTCAGCAGCAGAAGCAGGACATCAACAACAAGCGCGAGCAGGGCTTCAAGGCGCAGTTGTCGTCGAGCCTCGACCGCATCCAATGAGAGACGTGCTGCTCGTCGCGGCCGGAGGAATGTTCGGCGTGGTGCTGGGCGAACTCCTCGACGCCGCACCCCGATGGCTGTTCTATCTGATCATCGCCGCGTTCCTGCTGGTCGCCGTCGTACTGATAGGGGATGTCGTATGAACGCTCAACCGGAACCGTGGACGAGGCGGGCAGAGCGCGGCGCGTACGTCGACCACCTGAAGGTTCAGCGCGTCGCGAGCCGCGACCTCTCGCGTGCGCTTCGCGACGCGGCGACCGACGCGAGGCGCAGGCTGACCGCGCCGGGCGGATGAACCTCTCCTACGCGGAGTTGTCGGCCAACCGGATGGCCAAGGCAGACCAGCCCGGTTGGATTGCAGCGAAGCAGTCCATCGAGACCACGAGGAAAAGGCTTGGACCGGAGCCTCGGAAGCCGGAGCAGCCCGCCCTCTTCGACACGTGACGAGGGGGGGGGGGACTACTGACCCTCGCCAAGGTCGACCCGTACCCTCGTCAGCACAAGGAGGATCCCCCATGGACATCCCAGCAGCGATTGGCCCTGACAAGGCCTCTGGCCACTACAACCGCATGAGCCCGAAGGCGGTCAAGGGTGTCGCTTCACGTCTGAGCAACTTCTACGAGTCTCTTCGCACCAGCCCTGAGACAGAGCACCACGTGAAGAACGCCAGCGGCTGGTACCCAGCGGCCAACGCTCTGGCGCAGAAAATCAGCCCCGGGAACACCCCAGCAGGGGCTGGCATCATCGCAGCCCTGTCCCCGGGCACGGAGTGGAACAAGAACCAGCGCATGGCCGAGCAGATGCAGGGCTACCACCCTGAAATCTTCACTCGTGGTGAGGACGCTGGGACTGAGGCTGCGAGAGCCTCCATGCTGTCGGGGTCGTTAGACACCTCGATTGACGCAGCGCGGCGCGTCGCCAAGGGTGAGGTCTTCGAGCGCTACGGAGTGAGGGACCTCGCGTCCCAGTCCGAGGACAACCTGACCAAGGCCTACGACATCCAGCAGGGTGGCAACCCCATGACGGGTCCGGCAGTCGGTCCCAAGAAGGAGATGGGTGGTGTGCTCGGGGGCAACAAGGTCCGCTCGTTCCACCAGAACATCCTCGACCCGAGCAACCCTGACCCTGTCGCCATCGACACCCATGCTCACGACGCTGCCGTCGGGATGAAGTTGCCCTACAAGCGAGAGCGTGGTCTGACAGCATCCGGTCGATACGACTCCTTCGCGCAGGGCTATCGAGGCGCAGCCGCACAGCACGGGCTGGTCCCCAACGAGATGCAGGCCGCTACGTGGGCGGGCTGGAAGGACCTCAAGGGTGACTGGTCGGACGAGGAGCGTCTGGACCGGATGGGAGTCTGAGCCTGTCGACGCCGATGATGTGGTCTTCCATCTCGGAGCGGAGGCCTCGCGCGTCCATGACAGGCTGAAGCAGGGCCCTAGCCCGGTGGGTCGTCTGCACAGCCTTGGCTAGGTCGTTGGCGTCACTCACGAGGTCCAGCCTGCGGTCGTCTTCCACCCACAGACCCTCCCAGAGGACGATTAGGTCGTCGTCAGTCAACTTCGGATTGGTCATAGCGGCACCTCGTACCATGGGAGTGACGGTCACCTTCTAGTGTACAGGGTATGTACTTTGCCAGTCAACCCCTTCACCAAGACTGAGGTTGACCCCTCCTTCTCCAAGGAGGAGCGCTTCCTCAACGAGACGCTGGAGCGAGCGATGACGCCGCCCCAGTGGGCGCCCTCGTCTGGCCTGTTCCTCCCGCCCCGCTTCGGTTACGACCGAGAAGAGCCCGGCTGGGACGCAGTGATGAGCCTCGACCGCAACTACCACGACCGACGCATGGACTACTCGGGCTACCGCTCGCACTACAGCGGCACCGCGCGCCCCGGTATTGGCTACGTCTGATGCCCGAACTCAACGCCCAGCAGTTCGGACAGCCTGAACTCCCGGGGATGCCACCCAGTCGGGCGCTCCCTGTCGTCCAGCCGCACGGCAAGACTGCTGCGGAGAAGCGGCAGGACTCCATCAGCGACTACGGGGGAGCCAGCGGTGCCCACTCCATGAGGGGTGGATTGCACGGGGAGTCTTCCGTCACCAACCCACTCCACGTCGACACGAGTGCTCAGGCTATGGATGTGGCGTACGACTACGGGAGGAACGCTGAGTCGCTCATGCGCTCCGGTGGTGGGAAGGGGGACTTCCGCACTAAACGCGAGTGGGTCCCTACTGACCGCATCTGGTCACAGCAAGCGGTCATCAACCAGTCAGCCGTCGACCACCAAGTAGAGAACGCCGACCCGATGAGACTCCGGTACGAGCCCAAGATGAAGGCCTACGGGGACGCCTTCCTCGTCAGGGATGGCAACCACCGAGTGAACGCCGCCAAGAGTCGCGGGCAACTCTTCATGAGTGCCAACGTGCAGCGAGAAAGCGGCGACCCGACCCACTTAGGGAGAGCCTGATGAAGTACACACAGCCCAGCCTCATGAACGTCGATGAGTTCGCTCCGCATGTGGACAACATCGACCCCGGGACGCTCACCCCTGAGCAGTGGGGTGCACGCTCCGACGTCTACCACCACAGTGGCGACAACGAGCGCTGGCAGAAGAACAGGGTTGGTGACCCCGCCGTGCACGTGGGTAGCAAGGAGCAGGCCGAGCAGCGAGGCGGCAACTTCATGCACCGCCTGCGCGTGCCCAAGGAGCGCCTGACCAGCAAGGTGCTCGACGACGTCGGGGCCAACTCGCTTCACATGGCAGCAGCCGAGGTCATGGGTGGTCGAGTAGACGAGTCGATTACCGAGTCAGCGTCCGGGGAGTCGAAGAGCACGACCTACGACCTTCACGACGGGAGCAAGGTTCGCACCGAGCCCGCGATGATGGAGGACGTGGACGCCTTCACCGACAGGGGCTGGGCCTTCCCCTACGTCAACTCAGGTGAGGACGTCAGGCAGCCTCGGACTGGACCGGGGTCACTCGGCACGACCTACGGGACCTCGGTGGTGTCCCCCCAGAAGACAGCGCGGACGTGGGCGCAGGACGTGGACACCAGTCTGGCCTCTGTGGCTCACCTGCAGGACACGGACCCCTCGTTCGCCAGAGAAGTAGGACCCAGCAGTGGCATCCTTCAGCAGCGGCAGTTCCTCGGAACCCGGGGCGTGCCCAGCGAGACGCAGGAGCACTACAACAGGGACCAGTCCATGGAGCCCTTCAAGAACCACCAGAAGATGCCGCACCTCCCCCAGCCCGGCTCCGATGACGTGAGGACCCGCGCAGGACGCCAGCGCGAGGGCCAGTCGAGTTACGAGGTCTCGCGCACTGACAACCGCTACTGGGACAAGACCAGCAAGGGCAAGTAGCGGGTGACTCCCCCCTAGGGGGGGTCCCTGCACGTATCCTGTCCTCCGTACCCCGACCCATGAAGGGCCTCCATCATGCGCGCACCACAGGCAACCGGAGCACCGACTCCACAGGGCCCTCGCAACGAGGGTGAGATTCAGCAGGCCGCAGGCTGGCAGTCTGTCATGTACGGCTCGCACGGCATGGCCTTCGGGAACAACCCGGCCGTCCTGCGCCAGATGTCCTCGGCGGGCTCTGGTGGCCAGAAGACCGGCCACCCCGAGGCGACCAGCGTTGACGACTTCAACACGCACGGCGTGCACGGAGACAACAGCGCCGGGTCCTCAGGTGGCGCTCCCGAAGCCCCGCCGACCGGGCCCAACGACGTCTACACCTCGGGCTACCCGGCTCAGGGTCCGGGCGTGGACTACAAGAAGGGCTCCTGATGGTCCCCCTCGACCGCAGCATGAACTTCGACCTCACTGACGGGATGACCGACGGCAAGGTCAAGAAGTCCAACCCGAACCGTGGGGGCCTCCCCGAGCACGCCACGACCCTCCACCGTGAGATTCTGAACACGGACTACGACACGGTCCCCGAGCCCGTGGACATCTCCGGTCAGCGTCCCGATGTCGTTGGTCTGATGCCATGAGCGAGCAGGCCTTCACTCCCGTCCAGCGTGTGCTGCGGTACTACCCCCAGCGCGTGCAGGTGATGGCGATGGCAGCACTCAACCTGTTCTTCGTGAGCCTCGCGGAGTTCTCCACCGCTGAGCCCTCAGTCCTGTTCGTGTCCACCATCAACGCCTTCGTACTTGCACTCCTCGTGTTCTTCTACGGAGAGCCCAAGACCTCCTCCAAGCAGTTCATCGAGGACTCAGGGGGACTAGGCCGCATCGACGGCGAAGGCAGCCCTGTCTGATGACTACTTTCTTCGCCATCCTTGCCACGGCGACGGCGGCCGTGCCATGCCACCCCAGTGCAGCCGATGCTGGATGAGGGCATGAACGACGACATCCCTCTGGATCAGTGGCGTCTTGTCGCCGCCGAACAATCCATCACCGAACTGCGTCGCACGGCCGTGTCACGCGAATGGCTAGACGAACGCCTCGGCCGAGTTGAGGACGCCATCTCGGCACATCATCGCCACGGTGCTCGCCACCGTGGCATCCGTTGGTGTCGCCGCCAAACTCAACCTCGGCTGGCTCGCTGTCGCCTTCATCTCGCTCGCGTTCGTGTTCCTCCAGACGGGAGCCTGACATGAATAAGCGCCGTGGCGTGTTCTATCTGGACCTGCTAGAGCGTGTCCTTGTCACGTTCGTGCAAGGGTTCGCTGCCTTCTGGGTGGTGACAGGTTCGTTCGATCGGGAGGCGCTGTACGCGGGACTCGTTGCGGGCACCCTCTCGGCCGCGAAGGCACTGGCTGCTTCTCTGGTTGGCGACGGGAACTCTGCGGCACTGCTTCCATCGCCGCCGGACTTTGCTGACGACGTTCTATGACTATCACCGCCCTGCTCAGTATCGGTGTAGGTCTGGCCTACGTCGGTCTGGCGACCGTGCGGTTTGCAGTAGTCACTGAGGCTGTGCTGCGCTACGCCTATGCGCTCGGCATACCCCACATCTTGCCGGGATGGTTCAGCCCCCGCGCCCGTGTGTTGTTCCCTCACTTCTTCCGCTGGTCGTCAAGGTTGTTCTTCGTCGGCTGCGCCTACACCCACTTCGAGATTGCTGCCCACATTCTCGTCATCGGGGACTTCCCCCCGGAGTATGGCAGCCTGAACCATCAACTTGTGATGGGTGGGCAACTCATAGGTGCGTGGGTGTTCGTAGCCTCTCTCGGCCTCATTTCCAGCGCCTTGAAGAGAGAGACGCCGAATGTTTCCTAAACTCTCCGCCGAGGCGTGGGCACTGGCTGGGGTGCTCGTTGCCGGTGTCGGTGCTTTCATCCGTGAACGCGTCAAGGCACGGGAGTCTCCCTACGACGCGATGGCGAGTCGTCTTCAAATCATCGAGCAAAGGGCGAGCAGGGTGCCGCAACTTGAAGCAAAGATTTGGTTCTTTCAGGTGTGGGGCGAGCAGATGGAGGAGTGGGCGACGAGCGTGCAACGGGCGTGCGAGACGGCTGGCATCTCCGTTTCACCTCCTCCGAGGCTCCCTACCGAACTCGCAACGCCGATTGACCGTCGTCGTGGCGCCGATACATTCCGGCCAGAAGAGGACCGCCGAGACAAGGGCAAGCCGAGGGAGTAACCCTGATGGCTATCGTCGTGATGTCCTTCGACCCCACTGACTTCGGCGGAGTCATCTACGGAGTTATTCTTGCGTGGGGCTACATCTGGTATCGCCTGCCGACGTGGCCCTCACCAAGGCCGAGGACGTCAAGCAGGCTGTGGAAGACGCCTAGCCTCCTACCCTGATGCACCACTCGACCTAGACCGGGAGACACCCGTGGCAGAACTACTCAACCCTCCGAAGCCTCAGATTCGCCTGCTGGTGTGCAGGATGTGTGAATCTGTGGACGAGGTCCCCGACTACGAGGGCCCCGTCGAGGGTGACACCCTGCTGGAGCGCGTGGTCGCCAAGCACCAGCAGGACTGTGGCACCGCCAACGTCGGTGGTGAGCAGGCCGAGGTGGCCTCCCAGCAGGACCGCTTCCTCGTCAAGATTGACCGCGAGGACTGGAACAACGAGCGGGTCAAGAAGGAGATTCTCAACCGGCTGTCGATGAGCGGCACCGGATTCGAGGAGAAGGTCTACGACGTGAAGAACACGTGGAAGGCCGACGCCATGTCGTGCTACTCCTCGCACCGTCGTCCGCAGGATGGCTGCATCGACTACAAGGACGACTCCAAGCGCGTGGGCAACGGCTTCCTCACCGAGGAGGAGGAGAGCCTCAAGAAGTCATCGGGGTTGTTCACCGGGATGACCCGCCGCCGCCAGCAGCAGACCGTGTTCCTCTGCGACTTCTGCCCCGTCAAGAGCGGCGTGCAGGAGAAGGTCTTCACCAAGCGCGGGCTCTACGACTCATGACTCCGCGCGGCGAGTGATGCCTGATACAGGACCTGTGGGCCTTCCTCGCCGCCATCGCAAGCCTCGGACTTGCGATGGGGTACTTCCTCGCGGGTGACCCCATGATGGGGTGGGGCTGGACGGTCGTGGGCTTATACTTCCTCACGTCCAGCCTCAAGCGGGGTCAGTAGTCCGGTTGTCCGCGAACACGGCCTCGCCCTGCATGTCGAGCCAGCGGCCGAGGTCTCGCAGCGTCACGAAGAAGTCACCGGTGCGCCGGTAGCCCCACGGTCCCCACGAGTTGCGGACCGTGACGTAGGAGGCGTCGAGGTCGACGTCGTCGAAGGTCTCCCTGTCGCTGTCCTTCAGCCACACAATCTTGACCGCCCGAGCGAGCACCGCGTGGCCTCCCACAGCGCGTCCGTCGGGAGAGATGAAGCCGTTGGCTGGTGGGGTGTAGTTGGTGTCGAACCACACCAGACCGAGGATGGCAGGTCCATGGCGCCCGAGGCCGAGGACGAGGTCCTCCAGCGTGAACGTCCAGTAGTAGGCCTCGAAGAAGCCGAGCCTCTGGGCGACCTTGATTCCCGCCAGCACCGAGGTGCCGCCGTACTGGGGTGACGCACCGGGGTAGGAGCCTCCGTCCCACGGGTCAATCTTCTGAGCCTCCCAGTACAGGTCGCGTACCGAGAACTGGTTGGCAGCGTCGACACCACCGAGGTCCACCTCCGCTGGTCGCGCCTGCAACTCGTTGGCCACGGCGAAGCCGACGCAGGCTCCCTCCTGACCTTGGTCGATGACGTAGTCAGGCAGCACCCGCCACGTGTAGGAGCGAGGCCTCTGGCGCTCGATGATGTCCGCGAGGGCGAAGTTGCGGCTGCGCTCGTCGAACTCGATGAGGCGGTCGAGCCTCGGGTCGTCAGCGGTCGTGCCGTCCTTGAGGTCCGTCATCAGGAGTCCTTCTTGGGTGGCGGGCTCTTCATCTCCGCCATGCGCTTGTCCATGCGCTCCTCAGCACGTCGGCGCCTCTTGTAGCCCTCCAAGAAGTGGCCTCCGGCCCAGAGGAAGGTCCCACCCGTAATGATGAACAGCACCGAGATGACGACCACCGGGAACAGCGCGAGGTCGAAGACCCACTCGCTGAAGGTGTCCTCGGTGGCCGGGTCGAAGAGACCAATCGTCTCCGGTATCAGCCAGATGAAGAGGAGAGCGAAGACGACTGCCATCAGGGCAATCATCACCTTCTGGGTCCGAGTCGGTCCTCGCTGGTACTGCATGGCCGGGCTCCTTCGTCCCCCTCAGGGTACGTCGAGCCTCGGAGGAGAAGGGGGGTATCAGTCGAGGAGGGTGGCAATGACCATGAGCACACCCCACCCCACGATGAGGAGACCGAAGCCTCCCGCCAGAGCGAACATGTTGTACGAGAACGTGCACATGGCGCAGCCTCCAGTGTTGCCATGGGGGCAGGCCTTCCTCGCCCGCTGAACAGGGGCGTTCGGTGTGTTGATGGTCAGGTTGTCCACGTTGATGACGTGGCAGCGGCAGGGCGTGCTGCTGGGCAGCCACTGGCCGCAGAGCCCGACGTGGTCGACGTGGTTGCAGTTCTGGCAGGTCATAGGATGGCCTCTTCATCGTTGGCTACGGAGGCTCCCACAAGGAAGCCCTCGACCCAGACGCCCACCATCCCCGCTGTGACGTGGCGCTTGGCTTCGTCGGACATCTCCATCCCACGGTCCTCCATCAGGGACGCCATGAGCATGGCGCGCTGGACAGCGGCGTAGAAGACCTCCTCGTGGCCTCCCACGAGGTCGTGCAGGAGCCTCTCAACGACGCGGGGGTCGGTGACGGCCTGCAGGTCGTGCTGCTGGAGGTGGTGCTGCAGCGCGCGCAGGAGCGGTGTGTCGTCGGGCATGGGCATCAGGAGCCTCCTCTGTCGAATCTGTCGTAGACGGTGCGCCAGCGCGTGGGCCACTCAGTGGCGAGGTCGAGTCCCATCAGGTAGTCACCCATCTGCTCGGTGTGCCCAGCCTCGTTGACGCGGAACGGGTCAGCCAGCCAGCGGCCGTACTTGCCAGCCTCGTCAACGTCGTGGGCCTCGGACGCCCTGTAGGTGTGGATGAGGAAGGGCTCTGCCATCCACTCAGTGGCGAACCCCTGAGCGTCGCGGCCCTTCTCCTTCTCGTACTCGCTGGCGACGGTTCCTGAGACCTCGGGGGTGTCGAAGGACGCCATGCGGAACTTGCTGCGGAACCACTGGTCGAATCCGGTGTCCACCCACAGCCACCACGTGTCGCCGTCGTAGGCTCCCTCGCCGCCGTGGGGAGGAGTGGCCAGTTCGGCTCGGTAGGTGTACAGGTCGGGGTAGGTCATGCGGGAGTCCTGTCTGTGAGTCCCTGTGCGTGGAGGAGGGCGTCCGCGTGGGTGTCGTGCTTCATCAGGGTGTCGGTGTCCCACTCGGCGGTCATGAACCACTCGTCGCTGTCTGCGGGGGCGAGGCGGCGGACACGGCCCTCGGAGTCTCGCTGGACCAAGGTCGTGCCGTCGGTCGGGTCGAAGTCCAGAGCCAGCGCCACGCTGACGTAGCACTTGGTGTGCTCGTCCCAGTAGATGCGGCTGACGGTGCTGCGGTCGTCGGAGACCGTGATGGATCCGCCGTGGCGTAGCGGTCTCAGGGGCCAGTGCTCACTCATCACCGGCCTCCTGTCGCTCCTTGAGGTCTCGTAGGTCTTCGTGGGCCGCCATCGCAGCGACGAAGCCATCCATCCATGCAGCGACGAGGGGGACTATCTCGTCCATGTGGGTCAGGATGTCCTCAGCGGTCTTGACTCCCAAGACCTTGAAGGTGCGCTGCTGGGCAGCCCATGTGGACTCATCGACACCTATCAGCCCGTCGAACACCTCCTCTGTGGTAGCCGCCCACACGTCGGGGTCGCTGAGGTTTCGGTCCTCGCTGTAGCCATCCAGCCTCAGCAGCGCACTCGACAGTGCCCACCCCTGGGGGGAGTCAGGGGCGTTCGGAGGTCGGTCGTCGAAGATGCTCATGAGGCGGCCTCCTGCTCGCGCTCGTCCAGCGACGTGATGATGGCGTAGACGCGGCTCTTGGTGACGCCGTCAGGGCTGTCGGTGGTGACCATGGCTCGGCCTACGTCCTCCTGCTTGATGCCGTGGATGCGGTTGGCCTCGCGGACCTTGGTGTGCAGCGCCAGCCGGGCCTCGTCGGCCATGGTGCGCAGGTCGTCGTACGCCTTGGCGAGGGCTGTCACCTCCTCAAGGGTCTCCTCTTGGTTGGGGCGCTCGTAGACGATGGTGGGTTCGGTCATGGTGTGTGGCTCCTGTGGGTCAGAGTCCGGCTGCGTGGAGCACAACGTCGGACGGCTTCTCGAAGTGGGCGGCGTGGCGTCGGAGGGTCTCCTCCTCGTCCAGCGCGTTGAGCGCGGCGTGGAGACGGACACCAGCGGGCGTGAGCCGAGCGAACAGACCGTCGGCTACCACGACCAGCCCATGACGGGCGAGACCACGCACGGCGTTGCCGTGGACGTTGGTGATGTCGAGGATGAAGCCGTTGGCCTTGTCCTCTCGGACCTCCTCGGCCATGGCGGCCTGCTGGTGGTCGCTGAGGGCGTTGCTGAAGATGCTCAGTACTTGGCTGGGCATGATGTGCCTCCTGTAGGGTGGGGGTGTGAGAACGGATAGAGGGCCGGGGGGCAGCACACTCCCCGGCCTCTCCCTTTCCCTCAGGCGTTCGCTCCGATGCGAGACAGGGCGCGGACGCGCTCCCGCTCGGTCACGGCCACGACCTCGTACTGGCTGCAGCGGACCTTCTGCGCGGCGCAGTCGGTCGGCACGCTGGCCACGTCACGCGGGTTGACCTTCACGCTGAGCGTGTAGGAGCCGAAGCCAGAGGCGTAGCCCCACGTCCCGACGTGCAGCCCTGTCGAGCAACCGACGCTGGGGTTGTGGTTGACCGCCTCGCGCGGCATGGAGACCACACCACCGATGGGGTTGGGGACCGGCTGACCGGCCTCCACAGGCGTGCCGTTGCTGACCACGCCGTCACCGACGCGCATGTTGGTGGACGACACGTAGTGACCCCGGTGGTCCTTGCTCACGCCCTTGTAGCCGATGAAGCAGCCGTCAGCCGTGATGGAGAAGGACTGGTGGTCGAGCCACTCGTACAACTGCTCGCGGCTGTGCTCGTTGGGGTTGTCCGCGATGTTCTGCAGGAAGCGCACCAGCGGGAGGAAGTCCTCCTTGGAGCCCTCGCGGTAGTAGCGCATGATGGTCTTGGCGATGGCCGGGTGCGCGGCCTCACCGTTGATGGTGACCTGACCGTGCCGGGTGACCTTGACGCCGTCGGCCAGCGTCTGCTCGCCGTTGGCGAAGACGGCCTCCTTCCAGCGGCGCAGCGCGCTCGACACGCTCGCAGACGGGTTGAGGTGGTCGATGGCGTCCTTGTGCTTCCCAGCCTGCACAGCCGCCACAGCGGCGGCGAAGCCGTCGTTGTTCGGCGTGGCCACGACGGGGTGACCGTCAGGTGGGAAGATGCTCAGTGAGAGCGCGAAGCCGCGTGAGTCGCGGGCGATGGTGTGGATGTAGGTCATGGTGTGCTCCTGCTGGTTGAACGAGTGGGTATGTCAGAGTGTAGTGGACACCTGGGTGAGAGTCAATGTGCTATCCACTCTCACCCTAGGTGATTCGGTCAGAGTTCCCCGGCGGCTCCTAGCAGACGCAGGTACTCAGCGGCTTGGTCCCCGTTGGAGAGGATGTCGTAGAGCGGGAAGGCGGCCTTGAAGGCGCGGATGTGGTGGGCGATGGGGGCGTTGAGGTCGATGCGAAGGCTCTCGGGGAGCGTCTCGCATGCCCAGCCCCACATCGCCTTGACGTAGACGGGAACCTCGGCTCCCGTGCTCTGCAAGTCGCTGTAGAGGCGACGCAACTTGATGTGCTCTTTCTCGGACCGGTTGAACTTGTCCACGATGGCCCGCACCGACAGCACACGGTGGTGCTGGTCGAAGGGTCCACGGCGGTTGGCCTCACGGAGGAACGTGTCGGCGGTTCGGAGCGAGGAGCCCCACTCGTCGGAGTACTGGGTCTCCCGGTGGTGCGCGAGCAGGGTCACGTCCAGCGCGTCGAAGCGAGCGCGGGTGCCACTGCTGACAATCTCCTCCTCGGTGGTCAGGTTGGTGAAGACCTCAAGGGCCTCGTCCTGTCGGCTCATGTTGACCACGATGAGGTAGCCACCGAAGACCTCCAGACGGCGGGCGAGGTGCCCACGGTCGACCTTCTTCATGTCGCTGGGGGCAATCATGACGACCTTGTCCCACTCCAGCACGTCCTCACGGGTGACGACCCGGTACTCACCGTCGGTCTGCACACGACGGACCTCGGACAGGTCGTCGCTGGGTGCAGCCGTGGACGGTCCACTGGTGGAGGAGCGTGCGGGGCGCACGGCGCGGCTCAGGCGGTCGGTCAGGGTGATGCCCTTGACGTCGTCCCAGTCTGCGAAGTGCAGGTTGGGGCTATCGTCCATCCAGAGCGTGAGGCTCTTGGACTTGGCGGGGCGGAACAGGACGAGCCGAGGGTTGTCGTCAAGGTTCTCGTCGCTCCACTGCTGGACCTTGGCCTTGTTGACACTGGACACCGACACGTTGGTGTAGTTGTTGATGACCAGCGTGGTCCGGTCCGGTAGGAGAGTCTTGTTCTGGGTGTCGAGGTCGTTGGCCGTCTGCTCGTACAGTTCCGTCCCGTCGTCCCAGTTGATGCCGTAGGACGCCTGTGCGTCGTGCCGCCCGTAGCGTCCGCGACCTGCGACCGAGATGCGGATCGGGACGGCCTTGCCCTGCCACGTCGCGTTGAAGCGCCACATGACCTGACGGGCCTCGGCAGCGATGGCCATGGCCGCACCTGCTGTGGGGGCGTCAACGATGCGCTCGTTGAAGCGACGCTCGGTGGCCTCCTTCACGTAGTCAGCCAGCACGGCGACCATGGCCTCGGTCTTGGGCGTGTAGCGAAGGGCCTCACGGTTGGGCGTCAGGCTGGCCTCACCGATGCGGACACGCGCGATGACGGTGGCACCGTGGGCCAGCGGCTCGGTGACCTTGTTGGAGTGGCTGTAGTCGAGCGGGTAGGCCACGTCGCCCATGACGACGCGGACGATGGTGTTGCCACCGTGGACGCCGCTCGGGATGAGCAGGACATCGTCGTCCAACTGGATGACGTTCTCGTTCTCCCAGATGGGCGAGGGCTCCTCACCGTTGACCAGCACCGTGCCCCGCTCCCAGTAGGAGAAGAACGTGCGGGCGCGGTCGTTGAAGGCGTCCACGTCGATGACCGGAACCTGCACCGAGGTGCCGTTGGGCTCGTCGGTGGCCGAGGTCTTGGTGGTGATGGACGGGACGCCCGAGGGCTGGCGGATGATGATGGCCCGCGACTTGATGCCGTCCTTGACGCTGACGAGCACGAACTGCGGCGTGTAGGTCAGGGCGGCCTTGCAGCCGAGCCCGAGCATGCCGTTGAAGTCGTCGCTGTCACGCTTGGTGGACGCGCCGTAGAGGCTGAACACGTCGTGCAGGGTGTCCTCGCTCATGCCGACCCCGGTGTCCACGACTTCGTAGACCGGGCTGTGTTCGGAGGGGAGGTAGACCTTGATGGGAGCGTCGTTACCCACCTCCTTGTGGGCGTCCCGAGCGTTGGTGGCGTACTCGCGGATGACGGCTTCGACCGGCGACTCGTACAGGTCGGTGAGCACCGACAGGACGTGCGGCAGGGCGGACAGGTCGATGCCCATCTCGGAGGTGCGTCCCCCAGAGACGTTGGTCTCGACGGTGCTTCCGTCTTCGGTGTCGTACTTCACGGTGTGCTCCTCGTGCTTCGCGGTGGTGCCGAGTTGTTCGGCGTAGTAGTAACTGTACTGCATGTGGGCCTAGAGTCAACACC
>Ga0136596_1000647_pt1 | contig 17120 bp, 35 predicted proteins | sample AntRauTorcE11897_FD_101387 | JGI IMG/M metagenome (GOLD analysis project Ga0136596, IMG submission 101387) | Saline lake microbial communities from Rauer Islands, Antarctica - Metagenome Torckler E11 #897 | ecosystem: Environmental > Aquatic > Non-marine Saline and Alkaline > Saline | place... | reverse complement strand
TGTCAGCTTAACGTAAGCACTGTGCATGTATTTAATTTTAGTTAACATCTTTCCTGTAGCCGCCCTTAAATCAGCAGCTAATTCTGTCCTTGCTGGCGTTTCATCACGCTCAAGCATTTTAGCTGCAAGTACTGCAATACTTCTAAACTCATCACATAACAAGCCACTCAACTCGGACTCGCTAACCTCGGCGGTCTTATCAAACTCCCCTGCCAGCGCATCGCTTAATATCGTTTGTAAAGTTTCTTCTGCCATTTCGCTCTCCGGTTGTTGTCGAGTTATGCGTCAAAAGTAGCCAATAGCTGCAATGCCAAAATAAATAGCAGCAAAAACTACTGCCACCTCCCACCTTGCCCGGTTTTTGCCGCCTCTGTAGCCTTCCCAGTAATCAGCGCTTTTCCCTTTGGCTTTATAGCCTAAGTCTGCCATATCAATTCTAAGCTGATCTATAATTCTTTCCATGTCTGGCATCTCACCATATCCCGTAATTCGCACATATCAATAAAAGACTGGTATTCCTAAGCTTTGGTGATTAAAAATGCCAGCCAGCACATCGAAAGCGCTAAATCAGTCAATGGAGTCTTGCTGACTGGCATATATGGTGGGGAGGCCGGAATCGAACCGGTACGGACTTCTGCCAAGTTATCCGCTCGCCTGATCTCCCTCATTGTTCAGTAAATATCATATTTCACGTTAGGGATTTTGCCCGCGATAATCGCATCAAGTATTTCATTTGACAAATCAATGGTATTTCCGTGATCGCCAATAACGTCCTCTATTGCCTGAATGGTGTATTTTCTGGCCATAGCAACAACCGAGTTGTCTTCATCGATTTTTTTCTGCACTTTAGACGACACGATTGATTGCGTTACCTTTGGCGGATCGATCGGCGAGTCCTGAGTCAGCTCGGGAGTCTCTTTTTTCTCATCCTTTTCAGCCAGTCGCCTATTTTCCTCGGCAATACGCTGATTCTCGACCGCTATGCGCTCGTTCTCTGCGCGGTCAGCCGCCAGGGCTTCACGCTCTTTGCGCAGTCGCTCGTCTTCCTCTGCGCGCTTTCTGTCTGCCGCTTCCTGGTTCTGTGCGGCAACCAGCATTTTGTTCAGCGCCAGCTCAGTGTCTTCGTACACATCCCCGGCTTCCTTTTTGTATTCCTCAAATGAATCATCAATAACAATTGACGACAACTTTTCCAGGATATTTTCAATTTCAGCAGACGACTTGTATTGCGCCTCATTGATTAACAGGCGGATGTTGTTGATATTAGTCAGGTGAGTATCTTTGCGCGCCTGCTCTGCTTTACGCTTGCGCTCCTTCTCTGCTTTCGCCTCGTCATCATAGGCTTTCTTCCTGGCTGCCAGCGGGTCCAGGAAATCAACAATCTCACCATCAAGGCGCTTTTCTTCCGCGACAACCTTTTTCTGCCATGCGATAGCGTCATCCTTCAGTGCTTTTCCAGCACTTTTGATCGTTGAGCGCATTTCCCGCGCCTGATTGATAATGTCCTGCGTTTCACGGTAGATGCCCTCATCCTTCAGATCAGCTGGAAGGGCGCTGCTTTTATGAGCGAGCTCAGCTATCTTTGCTGAATTAACATCCAGATCAACCACAGACAGTTCGCTGCCTGGCTTGGTCACAATTTCTTGGTTTTTTGCTGCTTGTGTCATTTCTTTCTCCTAATAATTAAATATAGGGCGCCCTACGGGTAGCACTCCCGCCTGGGCTAACTGCTGGCTGTTGGAGGCTGCTCCGGCATATTTTGATACAGATCTTTAATAAACTGCTTAACCTTGTTTCTGTGCTCATGCTTAACCCATGCCTGTAAATGAACATAGCCTTCTGATCTTTTCTTGTCGCGCCACTCCTTTTGACGCTGTACTGCTGGCTTTCCGCTTCTGGGCCATTTACTCATCTTACTGCCAGCTCTTTGTTTCGCTTACTCGCCGCATTAAGTACTCGCTTCTGATCGGCATTACTGAATCCGCTGGTCGACGCCAGGGCATCATTTACCACATCAATGTGATCAGCGCCTTCGATGATGGCTACGAGCTCATCTGCAGTGAATGGAGCACCTGAGTCGCTGCCGGTATTTTCAGCCTGTGGCTTCTCATCCGCAGGGGCTTCCTGCTTTGGCTCGCTTTGTTGCTTTTTCTTTGGCTGCGGCTTTTTGTCCTGATTGTCTTCTTTTTCATCAGTTGCAGTCTTTTCTTCAGGCTTTTTCTCAGTAGTTTCATGTGAAACTGCATCACCAACCAGCGAGTCACGGAGGTCACTTTTTGATAAAGGCTTTTGACCCTGAACTGGGTTTACATCCTTAATATCTTCCAGCTCATCATTAGATGGCATGCCAAGCATAATGGAGCCGGCATAGCGACGAGCGAAGAAGGTAATAGCGCGATTCTGAAGCATGTGCTCGGTCATATTCGGCCATTTAGATCCTTTTCTACTCCACCAGTCTTCTGCCTTTGCCATTCTTACTGTAATGAGCTGCCCCTGTATTTCCTGTCCGGTAGATGTGACCGTGGTTACGATCCTGCAGCCGTAGTCATCACTGCCTGGATCACCTGACATTCTGTATTCGAGAAATCCGAATTTACCGGATTGCTCTACAATGGCCCCAATAAATGAAGCTGAGAATGATGGTTTTCCATGGACAATGTACATGGACTGCATAATTGCCAGAGGATCAGCCCGCATTCTGCTAGACAGATTAAGCGCAATCATCACATTGGCAGGCTTGCCCCGAAATGCCTCCGGTATTAAGTCGCTACTGGCAAGATCTTTGGCGATCTTGTGATAATCACCATACATAGACACCGATGAAAAAACGCCCATTGCCATATCTGTTGGCTGTAGCATTGATAATTGATTGGAATCTGACATTTAGAATTCTCCAGAAATGATTGTTTTGTCTTTCGCCCAGTCCGGCAGGTGCAGGTCGCGTATATCGCCCCACATACCGGAATCCTTGAGTTGTATATAGCGGTCTTTTGATGCCTGGTACTGCCTGGCGTATTTCTCCCTGACCTCTTCCGTTGAGCGAAAAACAGAAACGGTGTATGGATAGCTCTTCTGTATGGCAATAAACATGAACTCGGTTGGCTCACCGGTTATGTCCTCGACCACTGTGCGATACATCTGCTCTGAGAAGCCATAACGGTACTGCGCTGCAGAATGATAAAACTTATCAATGCTTTCGCATGACTTTACATCCATGATGATGTTGTTTTTGTACGCATCCAGACGGACTTTCTGGTTGATATAATCACCAACAAGGAAAAATGACTTTTCGCGTTCTGCGCCATTCAGTGCGCTACTGGCAATCGGGTGCTGATTGACGGAGCCGCGCATGGCTCTAATAAGAGCCATGTCTTCCGGCGTCAGCACTGTCTTGCCTTCAGCCTCAACCGATTTATAGAACTCCTTCAGCTCATCCTTTCCGGCATTGGTCCGGCGATTCACTTCAGGCTCAATGACGTATTCTGTGGGGAATATGTCAGGCTCCAGTATGGCTGAGTGCAGCCCGCCGCCGAATTTCAGCGCCTCGGACCTCTCAGGCAGCTTATGACTCATCATGTAACGTGCGATGAATTCATCCTCTTTTCCCGGGATAAGCTTTAAGCCTGAGCTGGAAACAAAGTCACGGTCAGCGTGATAATCCTCATTGGACAGCTCTGTGTTGCTATATACAGCAGTTTTCAGCGGCATATTCATGATTCGCCCGCCATGCGGTTTGAGTACTGATCAACAATCTCTTCACGCAAGATTGTTATATCCTTCGGGGCGTCGATGCCGACCTTAACCTGGCCATTGCGTGACACTGAGCAGATAGTGACCTTGATGTTGTCGCCAATCATGAACGACTGCGAGGGGTTTCGTGTGATTAATAGCATAATGCTTTCCTTTCCTGATTATTTCATTTAGTTTGCAGGGCAGATAGTAGGCTGACTGGAAATAATGTCAACACTATTTGATAAATTAATTTAAAATATTTGACATAATCAAAATAGAGGCATAAATTACGCACCATGAACAAGTGGCAAAAAGCAATAACCGAGCTATTAACGGTCTACAAAACCAGCGCCAGCCTGGCGGCTTCGATCAATAAGATGCTGGATGCTGATAACCAGATCACTGGCGGGCACATCAACAGAGTCTTGGTCGGAACAACAAGGCGCATGGAGCATGAGCTTGGCCAGGCGCTGCTGATCCTGCATGTGAAATCTTACACCTCAGGTTCGGAGTCTGTAGATAGTGAGCCCAGTCCGGGAAGGGACTCAATGATAGTCGAGCAAAGGGATAAGGGCAAAACATACACTGAAATTGGTGAGTTTTTCGGGCTATCCAGACAGCGTGTTGAGCAGATATATAAAAAATACCGGCCAACAGGGGCAGCTAATGATTCTAATTAGAAACTGGTCATCGTATCAATCATATAAAGACCGAAAACCACCCTGGATAAGGTTCCACAAATCACTACTTGATAACTATGAATTTCAGAGCTTGAGCGTCGAATCCAGGGCGATTTTACCCATGTTATGGCTGCTGGCCAGTGAGAACGAAGATCCAACATCAGGAAATATTAATATTGATGTAAAAAAGATCGCGTTCAGGCTCAGGCAGGATATTCCAACAATTGAGCAATGCATAGAAGAGCTGCAAGCTGCTGATTTTATTGAGTGTATCGAATCCGTAACGAAGTCGTTACGAGATAGTAACGAAAGCGTATCTGAATTCCGAAAAAATGTGACTACAGAGACAGAGACAGAGACAGAGACAGAGACAGAGACAGAGACAGAGACAGAGACAGAGACAGAAAAACATATGTCTCACTCAACCCCGGCAAAGCGCATTTTCGATTTCTGGAAAAAAGCCTTAAATCACCCAAGATCAAATCTGGACAAAAAGCGGACAGACCTGATCAACAAATGGCTGAAACTCGGGTACACGGAGGATGATCTGAAGTCAGCTGTTCGGGGGTGCTCAAAGACGCCACACAACATGGGCGACAATGACCAGGGGCAAAAATACGACTCGCTGGACTTGATTCTGAGATCCGGCGATCACATTGACCGATTCATCCGCAACGATGAAACGCCGCCCAGGCCATCCAGCAGATCGGACCAGCGATTTATGAAGAATATTCAAAATGCTCAGGCGGTAATGGAGGAAATGTAGGTGGAAGATAAAGATAAAAGCAGGTTTTTTAATTGCCTGATTGGAGCAGCTGAGATAGCCGCAAGGGATCTATCAAAAACGGCGATGAAGCTGTACTGGGAAACGCTCAAGCATTTAGAGATCGATGTGGTGGTGGATGCCTTCAGTCGGCACCTGGCTAATCCTGATACCGGCCAGTTCATGCCGAAGCCAGCAGATATTATTAAGCTGGCCAGCGGGTCGCACCTGGATAGCGCCTTGCTGGCGTGGAGCAAAGTTGATAAAGCAATTCGATCAGTCGGGTCCTACGAGAGCGTGGTGTTTGATGATCGGATTATCATGGCCGTGGTATCTGACATGGGCGGCTGGATTTCAATATGCCAGTCCAGCGAAGATGAAATTAAATTCAAGGCCAATGAATTCAGCAACCGCTACAAGACTTACAAGAACATGCGCGAGTTTTCGCACCCAAAAAAATTGATCGGGATTTCAGAAAACCATAACTCTTCCGAGGGGCAGAAGATAAAGCCACCTATTTTGATCGGAGACAAAGATCAGGCAATGCTGGTTTATCAGGGCGGGAATGATTGTGAGCAGGTTAAAAAAATATCCATGGGCGATTATGCGAGCGCTGCCCTGGAGAAAATTGGCCATGAGTGATCTTCCAGTGTATCGCGTGAAATTCACAGGCACAGAAAAAGCACCAGCATAGTCTGTTGTAAGGGAGGACGGAACAACTGTTAATTCTTGCAGCTATGCAAGTGAACGAGTAGCCAAGATGTGGCTAGAGCGATATGTAGCGTTAAACTATTGCCGGGAGGCTAAATGAAAATACAAACGAGAATTATATTTCAGGTGAAATTAACAGCTCCTGATACGCATTTCAAAAGCAAAAACGATGAAGTTGTGAATGAGTCGCTTAACTGGGGTGATACGAAAAGAATGCTGCGCGCCATGAATCGTGACAACAGCACCAACAAGGGCGTGGCATACGTTAAGTTTGAGACAGCGCGTGTCTGATAGGATGAGTACAAGTGACTACCTGGCTATGACGGAAAAGCCAAAGCGCAACAAGTATCGAAACAAAAAAGTCACTATCGACAATATGATTTTCGATTCGATGGCTGAAGGCGCGTATTACGAAATGCTGAAGATGCTACGGGATGCCGGAGAGGTTTCCTATTTTCTGCGCCAGGTCCCGTTTCATCTTCCTGGGCGCACAGTGTACCGCCTGGATTTCATGGTTATTTATGCTGACGGCAGGATTGACCATGTTGATATAAAAGGATCTGTCACCGCCGAATTTAAATTAAAGCGTCGACAAGTCGAAGAGCTCTACCCGATTAAGATTCGATGCGTATGGAAGAAGGGTGAGCATTTTGTGGAGAAAAGATTATGAGCAATGATTCATTTGAATCATGCCAGGGACTTGTTAAGAGCTATTGCTAATCACGGAACGGTTATGGATTTTTTCGACCATTACAAAGTTATAAGACACTTACCAAGGAGCAAAAACCATGAGCGATCCGATAAAAGATAACCTGAACGAGCTGGACCAGGCTGGTATTCCATACGATTACAGACGCATAGGTTCGAAGGATTATGCGGTCGTCCCGTTAGAAAACGGAAATAAACTGATGTTCTGTGCATTCACCGGCAATACAACATTCATGAGAAAAACATACAGCACAAAAAGCGGGGCAGGGTTTGTGCGGTTTATGGAGCGGAATAAGCTGAAGGTGAAGCATGGCAGTTAAAGGCCGCACACCAACCGCCGAAGAAAAGAGGCATATGAATGCGGTGACTGAGCTTGGCTGCATTGTCTGCAAGCTGGATGGAATACATACCCCTTGCGAGATCCATCACCTGGATGGAAAGACAAAGCCAGGGGCACACATGAAGACAGTCGGGCTGTGCTTTTGCCATCACCGGGCTGGCAATGATTGCGCAGAGTACACCAGCCGGCATCCGTATAAGTCGAGATTTGAAGAGCGATATGATACCGAGGAAAATCTACTGGACTGGACAAATAGATTGCTTGGGTATTACGAGGATTGAACAGTGAAAGCATTTTTAGAAAAGAAAACGATCAAGGCAATTGATGGAAACGGCGAGATCGTGGAGATGAATGTGCTGATTGGCAAGGATGATGCCACGAAAAAATATCTAAGCCGGAGAAAGGATTGCCAGGTTCTTGTTGCTGAGATAAAGCAGGCCAGGAACTACCTGAACCATAAGCGCATGTTTGATTTTGTGAACGCAACATTCGGCATGCAGGACGTTTACACCAATACGGAAATATATCGCAACTGGCTTACGGTCGCTGCTGGCTGGTTTAATATCATGATGGAGCCGAACGGTGAAACATACCTGTTTCCAAAGAGCTGGAAGTTTGAGGAAATGGACGAAGAAGAATTCAAACGGATGTTTAGCGCGGCTATAGATGCGTTCCTGGGTGAAGAGAAATTAAGCGCAGGATTGACTGAGGCGGATGTATTAAGGGCAATTTCTTATGGATAATAGATATTATGAGCAGGCTGTAAAGATAAAAAATCTGATGGAAGAAAATGAAATGCTGTAAGCTGAGAATGAAGAGCTTTATAAAAAGCTTAATCTGCGTAATAAGCAGAGATTAAGTTACCGAGAGCTCGTAAGGCGATACAAAAATAAATACGGAGACATTAACCATCCGTAAAATCACAATTAAGCAGCTATGGGATGATGGCATCAAGGAGTCAGGCATTGATGAAATGGAGTCAGAAGAGCAGGAATATCTGAAGACTATGTTTTATTCTGGCGTTCATGCAATGATTAATTTGAACGACGAGATTCTTGCGCAGGTCAATACGGGCCAGCAATTTAATGGCATTATTGAGTTGCTGCATCTTGAGTTGCTGCATCGTGATTGTGTTGAGATGGATGAATATGTGACAGAAAAAGTAGAGCAGCAGATGGGCGATATATTAGCGGTTAAAAATAATTTAAAAAAAGTTAATTAAATGGGTTTACACGGCCCAAGTATAGGTCTACTATACATCCATCGAAACGAAAAAAAGGAAACTACAAAATGCCGCTTTATACAATCATTCAATCAGAACAAGGCGATACGTTTTACCTAAATGAAGCATACATGTCTACGCTGGCTTTCGGGTCGGAAGAAATGGCGTGGACCACAGAGGATCTGGAAAAGGCCGAGCTCATGTTTTACAGGGTTATCAGTGCTCATGGCTATGATGACGATCTAGAGTTTTCGATTATGGAGTTAGGGTAATGTCAAAGCATGCACAAATACACAGGTTTCACGACAAGGTGGCAATGTATGTTGGTGGCGGGGAAACCTGCTACCTGACCAAGCGTGAAGCCAGAGATATGGCGGCAGCTCTGAACGCGGCTGTTGACGACTGCAAAACAAGGAAATTTGCTGACAGCGAGTTCAGTACATTCCGGACGGAAATTGAGGGGCTTGATCATGGCGAGTAAAGAAGTAATTGAAGTTTTGAAAAAAATACATGCTGACGGCATTGCTGGCGGGTGGGAGTTCGTGACAGATGCAACAAGCGATGGGACATTTGATCCGCTCGAGCCCAATACCCTGGAGGAAATGATCAGCTGTGTTGATGCGGTTGATATTGTTACGGTCAGGGCATACAAGGATGGCCAGTCGATGGGCGTCTTAGCTTTGACTGGTTACAACGAGGGGATTGATCAAATACTCGATTACACGGTCGATAACCCTATTGCGGAAATCCTTGATGCTGAAATGGAAAAATACTCATGAAGTCGGTATCACTGTTTGCGGCAATGTTTCTGGTTGGTGTCGATATGGGCCAGCTTCAGCAGCTGGTAGCGGCCGGTATCATGTGCTGCTTACTGGCGGTGCTGATTCTTGAGAGGGCGAAAGCCTGAGTCGTGGTGCTTATTTTTATTTTCTGGAGTATTTTTATATGAGTCTGGTTGATACATGGCTTGAAGCCGGTAAGGCCGCTGGCCTGGAAACAAAAACAGCTATTCTGGCAGAACTCAACGAAGACCTGGGGTTGAATGTCACCAGTGGCCGCATGTATGAGTGGCGGTCCGGCGTGGCGCGGCCATCGCCTGCGGTAGCAAGCTACATGCTGAGTATGTCGCTCATGTATGCCTTGAACCGGGTTAAGCCGCGTCTAAAGCTGACCAGCGCTGAGCAGTGCCTGTTGATTGGCATGCTATCTATCGAAAAAAGGCAGAGCAAGAGTGATAAATAAAATTGTTACAGATCGGGCGGCGTTGTCCGTGCCTTGCTCACCAGTGGCTGAGGGTGATTTCATCGGGGATATAACCGGGGATCTGATTGAAACTGCTGAGTATTACCTCAATCATGGCCTGAATGGCTGTGCCGGGCTTGCGGCTAATCAGATCGGCTATGCCAAGCGCATCTTCGTGGTGGTGCTGAATGGCCAGTTCGTCCCGTTTATTAATCCTGAGATAGTGAAAAAGTCCGGCGGCATGGCGTCTAATACCGAGGACTGTCTGTCTGTTCCTGGTGGGGCGCGCAAGGTATCGCGTTATAAGCGGATCAGAGTGGCATTCAATGATTATCGCAACGGGGCGCGGGTAGAGTTCAATTTCAAAGGGCTAACAGCGCGCGCTATACAACATGAACTGGATCACCTGGATGGTAAGCTGATATGAGTGAAGTGAGCAAGGTCTGGAGCTGCAAAACATGCGGTGTCACAAATAACCCTGAAAACCAGTGCTGCAACAACTGCGGCATGCCCTATGGATCAGATAAGTACATCCTGATGCCGAAGTCATTAACCGCTGAGAATGGCGCCAAGGCTTTGTTGATGGGTGAGTTTGTCGAAAGGGCAACAGTGGGTTGTTCTGAGTGTGAAGATGGGATGCTGGATGACTACGAGCCTTGCGGGCATTGCAGGGGGTTAGGTGTGCAGCATGTAATTGTACCTGTTACCTGGGCAACCATAAAAGCCATTTACAAGATGGCCGCTGAGCTGGGGAGGGAGTTATGAGCTGGGAATGTACAGATCCAGGGTGCAAACAAGTCAATGCAGATTCAAATCTGGTGTGTGGCCGGTGTAATAAGCCGCAGTATGGGCCCGTTATATGCAATTATCATTTTAAAGTACCCGATAGTCGCCCGTTCCCGCATGCGGTGGCTTTGCTGGATCAGGTCATGCATCTGGATCTTATTGAAAAGCTTGCGTTGATAGAACGTAGAGTATTGTCTGAATGGCTTACTGCTGAGCTGCGGAAGGATCTATGACTAATTTTTCATCGCGGCCGATGACAGCCGGATTATAAGCGTGTCAATACACACTGTCAGGGCCTGGGTAATACATACAGGCTCAGCGACACATAGGCCGATCAAAGCGCGTGGCCTGGATTATCTAAAGCTAAAACTAGGGGAGTGAAAATGAGCATTTACTGGGTACTAATCGGGTTAGGCGCTGTGATTATTGGGACCGCGGCAGCGGTTAGACTGGTGTCAACCAACACTCCAGACGAGCACGAGGATGCTAATAAGCCGCTTTAGCCGCTTAACCAGATGGAGAGACAAATGAAAATAGACAAGAACGAAGCCCGGATCATCCTGGAAATGCTCGGTCTTGTGAATAGGGCATATCCAGATATGCAGAATGCCAGCATTGCTGAAATGCACAATCTTGCGGATCGAGCTCGTAACTATAAAAGTACGAACGTGGTACGAGATCGCTGTATAGTCGTAACCGAGCACGACATGCCAGAAGACAGATGGATTGAGAGCGGCGGCCCCATTGCCATGGAAACCTATATTGGCAGTTCAAATATGAATAATGTTATTGAAAGGGCCGAGAATATTGGCCGAGAATATTGGCCGAAGATATGGACGACTCATGATCTGCAGGCTTAATCCAATTGGTAACCTTGATCAATTCAAGCAGTATATCTATAAACCAGTTTAATCACAGTACTCCTGTTTGCCGCACAAAGCGGCGTTTGCCGGGGAATCCCCATTCCCTGGCTTTTTTATTCACAGACCGATGCGCATTACGTGTCGGTACATAGCCGCTTAGAGGCGGCAACACTGGTTAATAAATAAACAAAAAGGCTGCCGTTGTGGTAGCCTTTTTTTATTAATCAACTATGATAATTAGCAGATAAGCTGATCTACTTCGCTATAAGTTTGAGGGATTTCATGAAGATAAGTGATAATTTTGATTTGAGAGAGCTGGTTAATCCGGGTATTTATAACCATCCGCAGGTAGGTGATCGCTGCGCAGACTGGATACACCCGGCAACCGGCGAGACACTGGAATCTATTAAGCTGGCCACCGGTGATGTAATTACGATTAACGACTGGCTGTGGAATGGCGGCTATGTTGACTCAGGGCTGCGCATGCCGGTGACTGTGCCCGAGCAGTCTGAGTTCATGGATGTGATGAATAAGAACATAAGCAAGGGCCCTGATAAGCTGTTTGAAGCAATCAGCGCGCTATTCATCGGTGTCGGCGCCATCCTGTCCACACACCGCCAGGGCTGCGGCTTTGACCTGAAGCCCAAGCACATGACCGCCCAGGAGTTGCACTCTTTTATCCTGAAGAACCAGCACCTATTTCCGCATATCGTGCGCATGGAGTCCATTGAGGCGACAACTGGCAAGTACACAAGCTGGGTGCATATCGAAATTGGTTCGGCGCGTCCATCCGGTGTTGATATTGTGGTGTTTAACCCATGATCCCGGTAATTCCTTGCAGGACAACAGTTTTATGAAGCCGGCAGATGTTTGTTGCGTCCCGTACAGACTCAAAAGCATTGCGGAAAGGCTGGGTAACGGCCACCGCCGGACGGGCGACAGGCTACCCCCTGATGAGCGAGAAGTGCTGCAGCAAATAGGCTATGATTCGGTTATTGTGCATGATGAGCATAAACTTCTTAGACTAATCAACGATAAATTGGTATATTTAGCCAACAACGATTGAATCACAGCCGGGAGGCTCTGAGCATGAACACACAAGCATACGGTGCTGGCAACAGCGTAAGCAATCAAAAAACAGGCCTATTTCGGGTATCTTTTCTATCAAAATCAATCGCTTCATGCCTTAGGAGCTATACAAATGGTTGAAAGGCAAATTCCATCGGGTAAGACGAGATTAAAGCTAGTGCTGCTGGCTATCGCATGGATCTGTGCGGAGCGCGCCATGGGGAATATTGAGTTCCTGCCGTGGCTTGAGGGCATCAAGTGGGCGATCGGAATCTACGGCATAACAGAAATTGGCGCAAAGGCTTCTCATGCGTACATGAACAAGGGGCAGTGATCATGGGCTTATTAAAATTCTGGTATATCCTGGTGTATGGGATGGCCTTCGCTTTAATCTTTATAGCTATAGCTGGTAATTAGTCATCAAGCACTATGCCTATATTGGCCTGATCATAGCTCTGATTGGATTTGGGACCTGGCTCATCAGCAAGATCGAGGCATCCGGTGAGAACGCCTGCAAGGCTGAATATGAGAGCGAGCTGCGCGGTCTGCTGAATGACTCGGTTGATGAGCTGTACAAAGCACAGGCGGATAATGACAGGCTCATGATGAAGCTGTTAAACAAAAAGCCTGAGATAAAGACCGTTTACAAAAATATCGAAAAGAAGGTGAAAGTCTATGTTAAAGACAATGCTGCTTGTAATCTTACTCGGGGCGCTGTCAGCCTGCGCAACCAAGCCGGAGATCCGGAGCAGCTACGTCCCGATTATCATCCCCCCCTTACTGAGAATGGCGCCACCGCTGCTTCCACTATTACCCAACGAAGAGCAGAGCGACAAATCCACCGATGGGGAGAGCTCTATATAGATTTGAGAGCCAATTACCTGGCTCTGCTTGAAATATGCGATAAGAACAATAATAGATAGGCAGTGGTATGGAAGAATTCGATCAAGGCGAGCGCACAGGAATAACTCATGAAGAGCTACTGAAGGGGCATAATACAATACTCGCGATAAGCATGGAAAACTCTAAGCGACTAGGGAGGATTGAAGGGTGGATGAACGTAATACCGCAAGACCGACATATTGAAGAGCATGATTATTTAAAAATCGAGATAGAAGCGAGGAAGGCCAGAAGAGACTTTTATCGATCGGTATCCGAGAGACTGGCAACAGCCAGTATCCTTGGGGCGTTCGGGCTACTGTTTACTGCACTTGGCTATGGCCTGGTGCAATGGATTAAAACGATAAGGCCCTAGTTATGGCAGTTAAAAAGAAATCAACAGCACCTAAAAAGAAAGTAACGCCAAAGAAGAAGGCAGTCGCTAAGAAGAAGCCGCCCGGTAAACCGACTGGCAAGGTGGATCTGAAGCGACCGTCGAGGAAGCGCAACAAAAACAACCTGACAGATCAGGAGCAGGCTTTTGCTGATACCGTTCTGACCAATAAGGACGGACGCACAGCCACTGATATTGTGATGGAGATACACCCTAATATCCTGCGAACCACCGCCAGGGTAAAGGCCAGCAACTGGATGGCTGACGAGCGCATAAGGGCATATCAGGATAAAATGCGCAGTCGAGCAGAAGATGCCGTTGAGTATGATCTGGTGCAATGGCGGAAAGATGTGCTGGAGCTGATTGAGATTGGTATGGGGCGCAAAGGGCGGCCTCAGTCTGTATCAATCAAGCAGGAGGACGGCCAGACAGTCAGGATGCAGCTGGATGGCGTAAAGGAGTTTGAGGGCAACGTAGCCAAGGGTGCGCTGGAGCTTATTGCCAGACAGATGAAGCTGCTAACCGATAAAACCGAAATGGATGTGGGTGACCAGTTACGCGAGATATTCAGCAAGGTGAAGCCCACCACCGGGCCACCGTGCATCAGGGGGGCGAAAGGCAATGACGACTGATGACAAGGTAGACGAAATTGACTGGTTAATATCTGAAATGCGACCCGGTGCGGAAGTTGAGTCGTGTCATATCTGCTTATTGGAAGCCTTTGATATTGAGTGCAGGCATAAAAGACTATCTAAATCATCATCCGAACTTTTAATCGAAATGCTCAAGAATGTCCGTGCAACACTTGCGTAATGGCGTATCAGCCCGACAATTCCGTAATTATCGACCAATACAGCGACCAGCTATGGCGCCTGAATAACCTGTATCACATTCAGGATAAGCAGGGCAAGGACGTAATATTCAAACTGAATATCTTCCAGGATAACTTTTACCGAGATATGTGGTATCTGAACGTCATCCTGAAGGCCCGCCAGTTTGGGTTTTGTCTTGACCCTTCAACGAGAGTCCTTACTGCTGATCTCAAATGGGTTGAAATATCTAAACTTTGTATAGGCGAAGAGATCGTAGCTGTTGATGAGTACCCTCCGGGTGGCCGAGGATCTGCTCGCAAGATGAGAACAGCTGTTGTTCAAGGTGTTGTCGAAGTTTATAGAAAAGCGTACAGGATAACATTTGATGATGGCCGAGAGGTTGTATGTACAGGCAAGCATCCATGGTTATCGAAAACAGGTAAAACTGATCTTGATTGGCGAACAATTGAGTCTGATAGCAAGAAAAAACTAAGGGTTGGAACAAAGGTAAAATGGATAACTAAGCCGTGGTCTGGGCAATCTTATGAGGACGGGTGGTTTGGCGGAATGCCGGATGGAGAGGGCAGTATATCTAAGAGCAACACATCTGCCGGGGCAAACGTAAGTCAACGATATGGCGGTGCATGGGAAGGACGAGAATTGCCTGGCAAGCGCAATGGCGATGCTGGCTTGGCTGAAATAGTCAAGATAGAAGAAATGGAAGAGCAGACAATGATTGATCTGCAAACGTCAACAGGGACATATATTGCTGAAGGCTTTGTGTCGCATAACACAACTTTCATTGATCTGTTCATCCTCGATTCAGCTATCTGGAACGCCAATACAAAGGGCGGGATCATCGCGCACAAGCTGGAGGATGCGCAATCCATCTTCACAGACAAGATCCAGTATCCATATAGGCACTTGCCGGAAGGAATCAAGGCTCTGAGCCCGGTTATTACCGAGCGCGCAAACCATTATGAGTTTGGTGGCATGGGTGAGGGTAGCAGCATCCGGGTATCTACGTCATACCGGTCTGGTACGCTGCAGATCCTGCATGTATCTGAATACGGGAAGATAGCCGCCACACGACCGGACAAAGCCAAGGAAATCAACACCGGTGCCATTGAGGCGGTCGCAAAGGGACAGATGATATTCATCGAGTCTACGGCTGAGGGACGGGAAGGTGAGTTCTACGATCTGGTTGATGAATCAAGGAAACTACTGGATAGCGGCAAAGAGCTGGATGAAATGGACTTCAAGTTTCACTTCTTCGCATGGTGGGAAAACCCTGAGTACACCCTTAATCCGCAGAATGTAGCTATACCACAGGAAATGCACCGGTACTTTGAGCACCTGAAGGACGGCCACGGCATCGAGCTCACCGCGGCACAGAAGGCATGGTACGTCAAAAAGCATAAACGCCTGAAAGATGAAATGAAGCGGGAATACCCGTCGACCCCTGATGAAGCTTTCGAGGCGGTGATAGACGGTGCGTATTATGGCGAGCTGATGAAGAAGCTGCGCACACTGGGCAGGCTGAAACATGTGCCCTATGATCCGCTGCTGCCAGTTCATACCTTTTGGGACCTTGGCGTTAATGACACCACGGATATTATCTTCTTCCAGGTCCGGGGCATGGAGCGCAGGATCATTGATTTTTACGAGAATAACGGCGAGGGCATGGCGCATTATGCCCGGATACTGAGTGAGAAGCCTTACAACTACGGCACCCACTACATGCCGCATGATGTAAACAGCAAATCACTGCAGACTGGCAAAACCCTGAAGACCATTGCCGAGAATATGGGCATCAGGCCTATCAAGCCGATACCGAGGGCTAAAAACCAGGAGGAAGTGCTGGCCGGCATTGAAAACGTGCGTAACCTGCTGGCGACCTGCTGGATAGATGAAGAGAAGTGCGCGCACCTGATCAAGGCGCTTGAGGCCTATCGGAAGGATTGGGACGAGCGCCTGGGCACGTTTAAGAAAACACCATTGCATAACTGGGCATCGAATGCAGCAGATGCTATGCGAACCGGCGCTGTTGGTCTAAACTCTATGACGTCAATCAGCCAATCTCAGGTCATGCCTGAGCCAGTACCGGATTATTGAATGAGTAACAATGTCATAAACATGGCGGATCATAAGCCGCATTTATCCGGCGAAGCAAAGTGTATCGGGTGCCTGTATGAATGGGTTGCCGTTTCTCCCGTTGGCGCGACCGAGCTTGAATGCCCTGAATGCGGGACGCTAAAAGGCGTTTATTTAGGGATGGTAACGCCGAATCTTGTGCTTGAGTGTAATTGCGGCAACCAGCACTTCTTTATCGATCCTGACTGGCCTATGTGCTCATTATGCGGTACAAGGATGATCTTTGATGACTAACGATCAACGCGGGGAATATTCCGAACTACTGCTGCAGCACCTGCGATCAGGTCGGCCATTCAATGATAACCAGCAGTTTATGCTGGTAGAGCTTGGTACCCATCCAGACGAATCGATACATGATATTGAAGCTACACTGATGAAAGTCACAAGGCGCACCCCGCCGAGCTATGCAATAATGCCGGAAATCGGTGGAGAATACTGAGATGAGGTTATTTACCGGCTATTTTTTAATCGCAATTGCCTTCATAATAATTATATGCACAAGAATTGATGGTATTGACTACACAGAAGGCCAATTGTTGATACACTATTGGAAGGAATACCTTGTTGCAATTGCCCTTGGAGGCGCTGCTTTATGGCTGACGAGCAAGTACAAGTCGTAGAAATTAATATGGGTGACCTGGCTATTGAGCTTGAGGGTGATGAATTTTACAAGAAGCCTGTCGTTTATACCTTTGGCGGCGGCAAGCGCGAGTTTTTAGATAAGGGCATAGATTCAAACCTGTATGACCCTATCCCTGGGTATCCA
>Ga0136596_1000645_pt1 | contig 17149 bp, 12 predicted proteins | sample AntRauTorcE11897_FD_101387 | JGI IMG/M metagenome (GOLD analysis project Ga0136596, IMG submission 101387) | Saline lake microbial communities from Rauer Islands, Antarctica - Metagenome Torckler E11 #897 | ecosystem: Environmental > Aquatic > Non-marine Saline and Alkaline > Saline | place... | reverse complement strand
AAACTGTCTGAATTTGAGCGGGTTGATGAAGTGCGACTGGCCCGGCGATATGAAGAGGACGACTTTTGAAACTATGCTAAAAACCTCCAAGGTTTCCAAAACCTTGGAGGTTTGATATAAGTTCAATTATTCACCAGCTGCATCCTCACTGTCTATTATTAGATCCAAAACTAATTGTAAAGCGATTAGTTTAATTCTTTTCTATTACGCTTTATCTCTTTACGCGATTATGATATATTTAGTGGTTATTATACTAACTATATTAACAACCGCCATTTGATGAGGATTCTTCTTCCGAAAAACCACTTGCTTGAAATACTATTCCCAGAAATAGAAGATTACAACCATTTAGATGAAAAGGATCTGTCTTATATTAAAAAAGTATATTCCTTCGGCTCTCATAAGCCGGAAGTTGAGCTAAAAGAAAATGGGATAGCAATTATCTTCAATAAAGACTTCTTACAAAAAAGCCATGAAGATTTTCAGGGGCTTATTAGACTGAGCGAAAACCGGGAATACGATAAAGCGCTTGAAAAAGTAAAGAACCTGTTGGAAGAAAATCCCGCAGTTTCTGAATATCACCGCATTATGGGACAGATTTTATCCGAACAAGGGCATCCTAAAAAAGCGATTGATTCCCTTATTGAAGCCGTTCGTCTTGCCCCTAATAATAGTTCGGCCCTGATTATGCTTGGCAATATATACGCCAAAGACCGATCGGATGCCGACACGGCACTTACCTTTTATGAGCGCGTACTCGAAACAGATCCTGAAGACCATTTAGCCCTCAACAATATGGGCGGTAATTTGGCTAATCTTAGTAAATATGATGATGCCAAGCGCTATTTTGATCTGGCACATGAACTCAATCCCGACTACCCCAATACGCTTTATGGTCTGGCACTACTTGAGTCAAAACGGGAACGTCCTGAAGAAGCTTTTGAATATGCCCGCCAAGCATTCTTTAACCTGGATTCCCAAAAGCAGCCCGACCTATACAAGCAGAATTTGGGCCTCATTAACAAGATAAGCCGTAAGTACATGAGGGGGGGGGATTTAGCGGAATTAATTTCGCCCTACAAAGACGAGCTTGAAAGAAAGGGTGAAAAAGAAATAAGGGTTGAGACCTCCTCGGCAATTTCAACGCCCGCCAAAATTGAGATTGCGGAAGTCCATAATCGCGATTTTCACCTCGTAAAATATCAGCCGCAAAGAGAGGCTGTTACCCATCTGGTGATGCATGAACTTGGCCATCTTGATCGACAGCTCCATGCCAGAGTAATTGGTGAAAATAAACTGTTTACAACTAATGAACATTGTGAGCAGAAGTTTAAAGAAGATCACCGTTATATAGCCGAAAAACTGGAGAAAAAGGGACTGCCACAAAGCAACATCCAGAGTTTTATTGGCCGGATTTTCCGGGGATTAAACTCCCAGATATACAACACACCCATCGACCTGTTTATTGAGCAGAAAATATTTGACGACTTTCCCCACCTGCGCCCTTATCAATTTGTTTCGCTGTTGCAGCTGGAACGTGAATATATACAGTCAGCCACAAATAAAGAGGTGCAGGAGCTGGTTCCGAAGAAGATTACACGCACCAACAAAGTCCTTAGCCTGGTGAATACCATCCAGTTTAAGAAGTTATACGGCATCGATTTTTCCGCGGAGTTTAATCCAAGCAGAAAAGAACTAGATGAAGCCGAAGAGCTGTATAAAGAATGGCTGGCCTATTTTAACGATGAAGAGTATGCCGTTGAATACGAGCTGATTGATCTGTGGGCCAACGATTTTGGGCTATCCGGTTACTTTAATCTGGTGGATGAGGAAAAACAGGGACAGTCGCCCGATGACACACTAAATCAGATCGAAAAGGATCCGCTTTCATTGAGCAATGATGACAATATTGGCAACGAAAGCTTCTCCAATGAAGGCGCGCCTGCCGGACAAATGGCGGCCACCATGTATATCGTAGATGCCCTGCAATATTTCGAAGATAAAAGCATCGATGAAATCCGCAAAGTGGGGTTCGAGATCGGCATGTTGGGGCGCAGCGGTATCGATACTGATAATCCGGACAAGAAATACAGCCTCAACGCGATTCCCGGCAAAACCTTTTCGGGCCGACATCTGCTGGCCTATATGTACACGGCTTTCAAGGAGTTTGAACCGAACATAGATACCGGCATCGACTTTGATGAGGAGTATGAACAGGCGAAGGAGTTATATGAAAATGAGCCCTAACCTCTTTGGTATAAATTAATTAAGATATTGATTCAGATGTGTGACTGAAATCTCGATATTTTTCTTAATGAAAACCTTAGGTTTTCGAACTTTCCTCTTTAACCCCAAGGCAGAGCCGTCTGGGAATTCTTTGATTAAAAACAATTACCCAATATGGTCTACTAAAATATTTCTTTTAAGCCATTTTAAATGCTTGAAATGCCTTGTTAGGCGGAAAGAAGATTTAACGTGTCCATTATTAGATTATGCTTACACGAAAAATTAGTTAATGAATCCGTGTACCCATTTTCTGCTTCGTAATGACCAAATATTTCAATTGTCGAAATATGATTGGTTTCATTATTTATTGAAATATATTCATTCTTAGTAAGAATTTTATCTCTAGCAATTGTTCTCCCATCTGCAATGATTTTCTCGATATAGGTGACTTCTTCTTCTAATTCCCAAATAATAACTTTGATGTAATCGTGAATATCGATTTTCGCGTATTTATTTGTCAAAATGTCACCGAGAAAGTCTACAGAATCATCACTATTAATTCCAAATACATAAGGACAACATCCAAAATTCAGATATTCATTAATTGTGATTAGGTTCTTAAGATCTAATCGATGAACCTCAATTTTGTCTTTTTTGGTTTTAATGTTGTCGACTTTAAACGAAGGTCCAATTACATCAAATTTCTCTGATGATGAGATCTCTAGACTTGAATAGCTGCAACTTTTCTCACCAAAATTCCAGTTAGTTGCTTTTAAATCACTTGTTTCAGTTATCTCACTTTTCCCAATAGGAGACATTAAGAAAAACTCTGGAACAAGTAAATTTTCTTTTGGCTGAAGTTGATTACTTGGATAGTTAATTGATTCGATTCTTCCAGATTCATCGTCAAAACTTCTGTATTCAAGACCAATATTGGTTTCATATTTAAGTCCGCTAATTGATTCTAAAGGAATCGGGGATTGACTTAAGTTTTCAATCCAAAGAACTACCATCCACATAGCTCTAAAATCAAAAACTTCATGTACTGTTCCATGGCAATGAAAATCATAAATGTTATGTCTTGCAAAATCCGAATAGTCAAAGTCTAAACCCTTGCTAGAAAGTTCGTCTAATATTCTACCTGATATATTTTTGTCATGATTATAGATCACATCATTTAAATCATCCAGGTCGTAATGTTTAGTAAACTTGTCAGGCTCTTTTTCTGCTAGCTCTCTGTAAGGTGTATCACTCCAGCCAGAATAGGTTTTTCTGGTTATTGATTTTCTGAAATTAGATTGACCAAACTTAAAAACATCATTTTCGAGTAAATAGATCTTTTTAGAAGAGAAATCGTCAAGAAAACTATAATCATATTTTAGAAAGCTCTCAATTTGGTCATCACTTTTAATTAAAAGATGTTTAAAGCCTACAGTAGGTTTATCATCTTTCTTAAATATTTGAATGGCTGTTGGTAAAGCTTCTAAAAGTAAACTCACTAAACCCATTTAGCTTTCGATTTATTTTAGTTTAAATTACCGCCTACCGACCTAGTGTTTTGGGACCCAAACCGCGTTCAAGTTCGCTTGTTAGGCCAACTATTAATTAAGGTCGATAATTTTTTGATTTAGTTCGCTAATTCTTTGCCACCCGTCTTGAAATTCATCGTATTCTAATCTTTCTGCCACTGCTCTTGCTAAAATGTGTTTAGACGAACCCAATTCATTTCTTGCTTCTTGTTCAATTTGCAAATAATCTGGAAATGAATCCTGCATTGTATCTTCAAAATCATTTCCAAATACACAAAAACGATCTGCAATATTCCAATTTTGTATTGTTAGAAGATCTCCCACTTCTTCTTCAGGAATACCAATTGTTTTCAATGCATCTTTTCTTTTATTACCATTCCCATCGTTTTTTGAATCATTATCAAAGCAAACAAAGGTAGGAATATCATAGAGGGTAAAGAGCCTCCACCATTTTGCAAGATTGCCTTTGCCATTGACACTTATGATTTCAACACTTTCCTTTAGAGTATCGAATCCGGCTTTTTTCATATATATTGGAAGTGCTAATTCTTCGGTTGGCCCTTCGGTTAATATTATTTTATCAGCAAAGAATCCATTTAAGAGATGAGGAGTTGAATGATTAGCATAAAATGGTATTACGGTTTCTTCTTGGGTTCTATTTGGATCAGATCCAGTTTCAAGACAGTACTCATACAAATCATTTCTATTATTGGAAATCGAAACTGTACCTTCATCATCTTTTCTAACAAGATTAATACCAGGCAGAAATTCTAAATTTATAAAGTGAGAACTATGTGTTGTCAGCACCAATTGCAAGCCATCTTTGGCCATGTCAAACATAGTTCTAGCTAACCATTTTTGAGCTAAAGGGTGCAAATGTATTTCGGGTTCATCAATAATTAAAAGAAGACTACCATCTAAAAATGATTTTGAATAAGCATGGGCAAATGACAGTGCCAAAATTTGTTGTTGTCCGGTGCCTAACTCTTCAAAGTTTCTTGTTTCTCCACCTTCCGCTGGATGAACTTTCAAGGATTTAAAATAATTGCTTGGATCATAAGCAGAAAAGTCCAATTCTAAACCATAAGTCATGTTTTTTATGACTTCACCAGCTATGGTAGACATATTAGTTTTAAATTGTTCGAATTCAGGCACTTCTATAAATGTAGACTTAATCTCTTCAAATAGTGTTTTAAGTTTCTCAACTTTTTGTTCGTCCTCAGTTAATTTCTTGTGAAACGCTTTAGTTACTTTGGATAAGAGTGTATACTTAGATGAATAACTTAGCTGGTATGATAAATCTTTATCACCATTTACAACTATACTGCTAATCTCATTTCTTAATGCATTGCTTACGTATTTGTTTTCTTCTGCATTGTCTTGTATTGCAACAAAATCATTTTCTTGTCCTTTTGTGGCTTGAAAGCCGAAACCTTCACAAATATATTCTTGATTATAACCCAACTTATTTTTGAACCCAGAAACTTCAGTTTTAATATTTATTTGTCTTTCGGGATCACGACCAAAATAGTCATGATCGTCGAGATCCTTATATTTAGGATGATATTCTCCAAATATTAAATCAATTGCACGTATTATATTTGATTTGCCTGCATTATTTTCGCCAATCAATACTACGGGCATATTATTTGGAAACTTAATTTCCAAGGGATGTTGAATTGACCTGTAATCTTCGGCGATAATTTTTTCAAGTCGAGCCATGTTCTCAATGAATATTTATTTGAATGTTGTAGAATCTAATAGTCAGTATAACGACCCCGCGCTTAACGGGCGCGCATATTAACTTTGTTCTGTTAAGAAATGTACGATGGAAACGGATAAACTAAAAACCGCAACGGCCTGCTCACCGAAGCTCCGGTTTTTGGAGCGTAGGAGAGCGAGGCGCGTCCCTGTTGAAGCGCTTGTTAGCCTGCTCAAAATGGTAGATCGTCGTCTATATTTTCTTCTTCACTCAGTGTAAATTCAAATTTGTCTTGATTTTCAATCATCCAGCTTTCTCCTTTTTCTGTTAAACCGCACGCTTCAAATTCATGATTATTCCACTCATCAAATGCTGGATGGGTCTCTATCATTTCTTTTTTTCTTAACGTTCTTAAAGCCATTCCAGTAGCAATATTTGTATAACCAATTTTTTCCATGTCATTTTTTACACCAAAAATAGCAACATCTGTATTTGGAATCGTTTGTTCTTCAAATATTAGAGCTAATAATGACATTTCATGATCATTTAATCCTTCTGAATCTATAAGTTTGGCTTTGCTTAATTTTTTAACTTTTTTCTTTTTAGATAAATAGGCTTGAATTTTACTTGTTATTTTATTTTCCAATTCTTCAAAATCACTTTTCGACTGAATTGAGTATTTAATAATGTGTCGATGTTGAATATCGAATGGAAATTTTCCTTCCCTTTCTTCAGAGCAAATCATGATGACATCTTTGCCTGCTGCAAATGCAAAGCCAAGTTCATACCAAACGTTAGGATTATTGGTTGAAATATCAGCGAAACAGATTGCTGAATCTTGAATTCCCTCTTCGATATTATCAATTGGAACTCTTGTACTCAAATCCTGATCAACTCTATATGGATTTAACCCTGCATTTATTATTGCTGGCTCATAAATATCTTTATATCGCTTATTATATTTATCATCGAAGGGCTGTATCACAAAACAGTTTTCCATATTTATTTTTCGAGCTAAAATTTTAAAATTAAGCAGCCTAACGGCCCCGCGCGCAACCGGCGTGCAGACCAACATTGCATAATTTAGAATGTACTGCAGAAATTAACGAACTCAAAACAAGCAACGGCCTGCACCCCGAAGCTTTAGCGCAGGGGTGCGAGGCCTGTCTGCGTTGACGCGCTTGTTATGCCAACTATTTATTTAAGGCATTTAAAACCTTTCTAATACTTTCACATTTACATTGAGATGGTTCAATACTATTTATGAAACTGTCCCTATTTTTTTGAAGAACAGCTGACACATGAACACCTAACTCATCATTATTTACAGATGTAATCATTTCCACACATGTATCCATTGCAGCAAATCTATTCATCATAATTGCAGCATCTATAGCAAATTCAAGTGCTCGGGACCTTGTTTTATCATTTACATCTGGATTCTTAAATATCTGCCGCATGTTGCTAGCAATAGTTTCAGCAAAGGACCAACCATAATTCCCGCTTTCAAGCATGTTACTATAAATTTTCAGAAAGTCATCAATGTATGGTCTCAATGACTCATTAGTTAGAATTGTAAAAAATGGCTGATTAATTTCTAAGCATATTTTTATTTGATCAGCTTCATCTAAGAACCCTAGCTTTTCGATAAAATTAATTACCTGATCAGAATTATATTTGTGTTCATTCTCTAATTTGTCGTGAATTTCAGTAATTGATTGATGTACTTCTCCCAATTTTCCTCCACGTCCAAGGATCACATCATATGCAAGTTCTAAAGCCTGTTTAAGCTCTGCTAATGATTGGTATCTTCTACTTTTATCCAGATCACATGCTTTTTCAATGACGTGGTAAACTGCAGGATGTAGATCTTTATCTATCAAGTATGCAGGATGTTGTTTTGTTAATAAAACATAAAAACTCTTACCAAGCATATAAATATCTCCTCTTTCATCTGCATATTTGAAGCCACCTTTTTGAAATTCCGGCGGTAAAAATCCCTCTGTTCCCCATAATGCTGAACTGCTAGTAAATCTTGATGTAGAATGCGATTCCATGCCAAGACCAAAATCTGATACTACAATGGAATCACCATTAATAAGGAAATTTTGTGGTTTTATGTCTCTGTGATAAACACTTTTTGCATGTAATTCAGAAATACACTCAATCATCGCTTTGAAAATTCTCTGTTGCTCTTTAGGATTATCACTAAGGTTGTCTATTTGATTTGTGAGATCTCCTTCTGAATAATATTCCATCACAAAATATGATGGATCATGTTTTGTATTACTATTTAAAACATTTATGACTTTTGAATTATCTGAAAACTTTTTCAGAAGTCTCACTTCCCTATTAAATCTTTTGATATACTCTTCTTGGTTTTCTCTGCAATATTTTAATGCTAAAGTACCTTCAAACTCGGATTCTAAATCTTCAACTAGTAGTACTTTCCCCATACCTCCACTATCACTGCAAAGTCCAATTACCTCGTAACGGTCATCTACAATGTCATTTACTTCGTATTCCATTTGATGGTTATTTTATAAGATTGTAGCAAGTTGGCATAACGGCCCCGCGCGTAACCGGCAGGCGCCAAAATGGTAATTAATTACAAATGTACTACGGAAACCGCTGACCTCAAAACAGCAACGGCCTGCTCGCCGAAGCCCCGGTTTTGGGGGCGTAGGAGAGCGAGGCGCGTCCCTGTTGAAGCGCTTGTTAGGCTTTTAACTCTCACTTCTATTTTCCTTTCGAGCTTCACACCAAGCATTTTTTGATATCTTGGTTATTGTCATGAATGCTAAAACAACTACTGGAATTAAAAATGGTGCTGCCGCTCCGACGAAGGGAGCAATTGCAGATGAAACGGAGCTTACGATTGTTGCTTCAGTGAGATTTGATTTTGATAGAAGTTTATTTCTTTCTTCCTCATATTTACCATCTCCGCAGACAAATTTTTCCAATTCCAGCATAAATTTTTGGAGATACTGTTCTTTATTAATTCTATCAGGAGATGAACCAAAGGGAACTGTTTGGTCAGGACTGGAGGTTAACCACTTTTCCGCAGCCGCATTATATGTATCAGATTTATTAATAAATTCATTTACAATATTTCTCTGATAATCTTTAAGAGACAAAAGCCATTTATTTTCATCTCCTTCAAAAAATTTATTAAAATCAGCCATAACTACATTAAATCATTTAAGTATTGAGCAGAAATTGCATGGGTTGTTTGATGTAGAGTTTGTGGATCAATGCCACCTAACGAAATTCCACCTTGTGCTTGCGGAGCATAGGAACCCACAATAACAGCAGCTAATTTTCCATTTTTTAAATTTATAACTGGACCACCTGATTGTCCGGGTCTTGACTGGATATTAAGTACAATATGCTTAGATTTTATTCCTGACGATTCTATTAGTATTTTCGCTCCAATTTCTGTTCTCTGGTGGGTTAAGATCATTCTGCCATGATTAGCATGAGGATATCCAAAGATTCCTACATTATCACTAATGTTCAAAGAGTCGGTACTATCAATGATAAAGTTAGATTTCTCATCAGTTTCGGTTTCTAAAGTGCAAAGATCATGTACTGGATCAATCTCTTTTATAGAAGCATTGACGAACTGAACTTGCTTATCCGTAGTATCTTGATAGTCATTTAAATTATTTAAATGAGGTTTTAGTGCAATAACTAAGTTTTGATCATTTGAGTCCGTTACGTGTGCACAAGTTGCAAAAATACCTTCTTTGTTGAGTAAAAAAGCAGTGCCAAGTAGATTAACACCACTTGGGGTTGTTCTACCAACGGCAAATACTACTTTGTTTATTTGTTCAAAAGCCATGTTTTTAAATTTAATTTGAGTTAAAAGCCTAACGGCCCCGCGCGTAACCGGCAGGCAGATTAACTAAGAATTTGATGATGAATGAGCTAAAAAGCAAACAATTAAAAAAAAGCAACCAACGGCGAGGCCTGTCACCCTTGAAGCGCCTTGTTAGGCATAAAATAGAATATAGAACTTATTTAGAAATGAAATAAATTATCTTGAGCAAGGTGTTTAATTGAAACGGCATATCCAATTCCCACATTTGCTGATCGCTCTATCTCATTTGTAAGACTTTTTAATTGGTTCTGGCCAGCAATAAAACCACTAACTGGATTAAAGCCACCTAACCATATCATCCCTTTAGCTTGTTTAATTTGAGCTATGTTTTTGTCTAAGACATCTCGAAGTTCTTCAAATATCATAGATAACCCTGTCGCTTTTCTGGTGATTATGCCAATTACATTTCCTGTTGATATATCTACTAATGGTCCACCTGAATTACTAGCATTTACACTTGCATCAAGTTGAATAATTTCTGTATTGGATGGTCCACTATTATAAAATGAAGATATCATACCATTATGAACCACCAAGTTATTATGCTCTAGTGGATATCCTAAAAAGGCAATATTATCACCAATCTTCATTTTATCTACCTCACCGAAATCAAAGCTGAATAAGTCATTTTTTCTGATTTTAGGAATATCAAAAACTGCAAAATCAAATGAATTAACATCTGAACCAGTGGCAAGGAAATTCAGAAAATCATCATGCTTATATAATAACCCATCGCTTAGATCTTTAGGATCACTATTATGAAATCGTATTAAGAAATTAGTGTTTTCTGGTGTTTGTATAACATGGTTATTCGTTACTAAATATCCATTGAGTATGAAGCCTGAACCAGAGCCAATCTTCTTTTGATTTTTTACATATACAATATGGACAACGCCGGATTTAACTTCCTCAACTAGTGGATTTAAACTCATGATGATTTCCTTTTTATACCTAACATATACTTATACATATCATTTTTATGGTAGGTATTGTCAAGATAATATGCAAAAACCCCGCGTGTTCGCTATGTATATACAAATAGATACTATTATCCATAATAAAAAATGCCCCTGAGTATGGATAACCTATCTTGATAATATATTTTATCTGTAAGCAATGTCGCTCAGCCTTGTCTTACTATAAATGCTAATCATAAAAAGATAAGGCCATGCCTCAACAAAAATTATTGGTACGTGTAGTAAAAGAGATACAGCGAAGGAATTATAGTTACCGCACGGAGAAATCGTATGTCAGTTGGATAAAGCGATTTGTGAAGTTTAATAAGCTGCGCCATCCACAGACGCTTGCCGAAGAGGAGGTGGTAGCATTTTTGAATTGGCTGGCGGTGCATCGGAATGTGGCGGCTTCTACGCAAAACCAGGCGCTGTGTGCGTTGGTATTTTTATGCGAGTTTGGAAACGTTCCCGCAGGCTTGCTGAACGATGAACGGAAAGTTTTCGTCAGCCGGTCACTTTTTGGGTTCCCAGCTTGTCTGGTCCCGTACTACCGTCGGGATTCGTGACTGTCCCAAACGGATCCCTTCGGGTAAAAAAATGAACAGTATGCTTTGGGAGCTAACGCATGGTAAAACTGAGATTACAATTAGTGATTAACGATCTGTGATTTATGATGTAAAAGACCGGCCCTTAAAAAGATCTCAAATCTCCAATCCAAAGCCGGCAATCATAAATCCCTTCCCTTACCGTAAAATCCTGTAACCTCATTTCCTCACCCGGCTTGCTTGCCCAATAAAAAGGGTGTAATAGCGCTATAGCTATAGTTATTATTATTAAAATTACGAAACCACCCATATATTTCTGCGTTTTCCTATTTGGTTCTAAATAGCTCTTATAACACGATCAGTTACAAATATAAATATCTTGGACATCCTTATCTGTTCTATTCAACTCAAAATTACCCATGCCTATACACCTTCTTTATTTACTATTTTACCCATCAGTCTCCACCTCAAAGACCTGTGATGTATCAATCCCCAAAATATCCACAACTTTTACCATAATCTTGTATCTGCCGGGCTTCTCATAAGTATGCGGGGCGCTTAACAGTTCAAGATCGCTATCCTGTTTGGTGCGGAAGCTTTGCCATTCGTTTTCAAAGATGTAGCTGCCGGTCCATTGCTCTTTTAATTCGTCATTTTCTTCGATTTTTATAATCTCTTTTTTGCTCTCATAATTAAAATCTACCGCCCAGTAATCTATCCAGTCTGTCCAGGATGTTGTTAACTGTTCTCTGTCATAAATATCGTCATCCTCTTTGGTAAGCTTTATGATGTCTCCATTTTCAATAACCACTTTAGAGCTGCCTTTGCGGAGATTATTTTCCACTTTTTCAAGATCGTCCTGCGTATAGCTGGTAACAAAATTGGAGAGTTTGACCTGCATTTCATGGCCATTCACCTCTGTGTCGGCATCCAGGTAAGCCACATCAAAGAACTTCACCTGCCCTTTTTTAACGGCTCGGGGATCGAATACTTCGCGCGGTATATTTTTGAGACGAATATCTACGCCTTTATTGCTCATCTGCTCTTCCATGAACGGCGCCAGACCCATTTCAAACTCAAAGCCTAAAATATCTACCTGGGTAATCATATCGTCTTTACATTCTTCGTAAACGGCTTCTACCAAATCTCGGGTAACGGGCATGTTTAAGGGACCTACATGCACAAACCGTGTGGCGCGTTTACCGTGCAGATATTTGTAGCCTTCTATTCTTTCGGCGGAATAGCCTTCTAAAATTAACTTAAGGTACTTCTCTTGTTTCGCTTCTAAAATTTGCTGCTGTTTTTCGGATGATACATTGGCAGGCACGCCCATAAAGTGCTGGCGCTCATATTTGCCTAAATTTAGTATTTCAAATGCCCGATAGCTTTCGCCTTCTTTTTTGAGCTCCCGCTGAACCTCAATCATTCGTTTGCGGGTAGTATGAATGGCAAAGCGCCCGAGATCGGCTGCCATCCATTTCCGATTAAGCTTTTCTGCTGCAGCAGCCGTGGTTCCGCTTCCACTGAAGAAATCAGCTACTAAATCGCCCTCATTGCTGCTCGCCTCAATAATCCTTTCTAATAACTTTTCGGGTTTTTGAGTGGCATAGTTTGTTCTAACTGATGATTGAGAATTTTCATGAAAAATGTCTGTCCATATATCATCCATATAATACCCATCAGCTTCATCAGCAAAGTGCTTAATTCTCAATTTCCCATTATTTGTTGTGTATATTCTATTTTCCTTTTTTAGTTCTTCGATTCGTTTTTGAGTTGTAGCAGTACCAATTTTCTCATCCTTAAACCTTCTACCATTTTCATCTTTTTTACTAAATCTTTCTTCAATATATTTTTGATCATATGGTATTTTTTGAGGATTATAGATGCTCTTATCTTTATTTTTTCCGTAATAAAGAATATCATCATGGCTTTTGCCTAATGAATATTGGCCTTTAAATCCGCTTGGGGTCATACTTCGCCATACTATAAATCCCTTATAGTTTTCTATACCAAAAATATCATCTAAAATAAGTTTTAGATAACTATTCATTCTCCAGTCACAATGAACAAATATATTCCCATCTTCAGCTAATAATTGATATATCAACTTTAGTCTCTCATACATCATGGATAAATACGAAGAAATTCCTTTTCCCCACGTATCGCGATAGGCAATTTCTTCTAAAACCGATTGTTTTTTTGTAATATCTTCACCATGTAGCTCTATTTGAAAGGAAAAATCTGCGCCTACGGCAAAAGGCGGATCAATATACACCAGTTTAAGCCCACCCTGCGCTTCAATTTCCTGTCGCAATGGTCCATTCACCAATGAAGAAAGGATAAGCTCATTATCACCCCAAATAAGTTTATTCGTCCAGCCTTGCAACTGCCGTCCTCTTTCATCAAACAGTTGCCCGGAACCTTCTACCTTTTCTTTACGCGGCTCATCAATATGCTCAATGGAATGAAAGGGCAGCGCAATATTTGATCGCTCCTCATTACGGCCATTCCAGAACAGAAATACATCTTCTTCATCCTCAAATAGCTTGTAGATATATTCCTTCGGCAGGTTTTCATCGTTTTTGATGAAATCTATTATTTGATCTTTTTCCTTTTTCGATAAGTTTTTGGTGCTCATGCTTACTTATATTTACGTATTTAGTATAAGTTTGAGATAAAGAACCACCACAAAGAATCTCCCCTTGAGGGGAGTGTCTGTTCTGCGGTTTTCAGAACGGACGTGGGGTGTTACACAACTCTATAGTGTAAAACACCTCCCACCCAAATTCCGAAAATCCATGGAATTTAGGTACCCTCCTCAAGGAGGGATTTCCAAGTGCCATTTTACTATCCATAAACTGTTTCAAGTTTGCAACTTGGAACAAGTACTTTTGGCCTTTTCGTACTGGCACAAGTTTCAAACTTGCGCCAGTAGAGATTTAGTAGTTAAAATTCAATTGAACTTACTGCTGTTTTGACCCATCCTCTAACTCCTTCCCTATCCGCCGGTTGGCGGACAAGGAAGGAGAACTAAAGTTCGAGCTGTTTTTTTAAGTCCCTCCTTGTCCGCAGTTTTTAGCGGATAGGGAGGGATTTAGGGTGGGTCCTGAAACATTTCTATCATTTTTCAATGGTTTGAGGAAAGAGTTCTACAATATCATTCAAATGGCTGATCTTGCCTTTGTAGGCTTCCCATTCGTTTTGCTGAATATAAATAGGAACATACCGGTGTTTATCCTGAGCTTCATTTACATCATCACACCATTTTTCCAGCCGGTTAAACTTATTAAAAGCATCGAGGTCTTCCCTGCCTTTGGTCTCTACAATATATATGGTTTTTTCGTCTTCTGATTTAATAAAGAAGTCAGGCTGGTAGTTGCTGATATTTTTGTCTTCCTTTTGGTACTCCATCGTAAAATTCACGCCGTTGGTATTTTTTGCAAAGCTGCGTACGCCGTTCAAAGAATCCAGGAATGAGGAAAATGATAATTCAAATTTGTTGTCATGCTCTGCTACCACTTTATTAAATACGCTCTTCTTCGGCTTCACAAATTTACGGTTGCTAAACACCTTGGGTTTAACCTCACGGAGCTTCCTAAAATGCTGTATTTCTGCCGAACCTTTATCTTCCACGGTAAGTTCGTCAATCGCTTTCTTAAAGGTACTTTTTATGGTTTGGGGCACCGTAGGTTCCGACATATTTCGCAAAGTATTGGCATCTTCCAAATCAACCGGCTTGCCAAATAAATATTCCCGAATAAATGTCTCCACTTTAGGATACAATACATCAAAGCCACTCACCAATCGGTTGTCTCTCAATATGTTTTGCGTGAAAAACGAAATCATATTGCGATAGTCCGGCAGTGCCCCGCTGAATTCGGTTTTGTGGTGTACCTCACCATCCAAATCTCGGAATACAATTTCCTGCTGTTCTTCTTTGCTAAAGGTTTTGAAAGTTAGCGAATCGAAACTTAATGCATCTACTTCTATAAGCTCCAGTTTCTTATACTCTCTGTAAATTCGGGGTGTCATTACCGGCAGCTCAATATCCAGGGCATCCAAATCTTTATTGGGATTTTCCTCATCTACTTCAACAATTATAGGATTCTTTTGAGCGGAAGAAGATTGCAGGTTCATGGGGCGATAGTTGAACTCCACGCCTTCGGTTTTAATGGATTCCACAAATTCGATAAATGCAGACGTGCCCACCACCACTAATTCTTCTTCGACATCCAGAGGAAACATTTTTCGTAATCCACGACCAAGCGCCTGTTCCGGCAATATTTTTGAATCAGAAGAATACGGGCGCAAGCCCACAATGGTACTAACATTTTTAACATCCCACCCTTCACGCAGCATCAATACCGATACAATAGCCCGGTATGGCGATTCAGGTTTATCGACTTCATTTGCGGCCTGCCGTAACATTTCTACTTCTTCCTGACGGCTTTTTACATTTTCTTTAACCTCACCTCTTCTGTTGGTATGAATAACGAGTACGCTGTCCTTCATTTCTTGAAAGTGCGATTCCAGGTATTCGGCAATATCATCTGCATCACTGGTTTTATTAGCCATTATAAATAACAACGGTGTTCGCTCGCTCTTTAATTTTTCGTACTGCTGTTTCCACTCCTGATAGCCTAAATCAATATAATCCCGATATTGCTCTACCACATCACTTGAATCTTTCTCTTTTAGCTTGGAACGGCTTGCCTCATCGGGTAATACCGGTTTTTTTACTACATTTTGTTTAATGGCTTCTACCAAGGGATAATCACTTATCGTCTGTACAAAGATAGTACCATCTTCATGCTTGGGTGTAGCGGTAAAATCAATTTGAGCTGAAATTCCATGTCCATGCTGAAGTATCATTTTATTATGGACGTCCTGAATACTTTGAAACCACTGTAATTTTTTATCATGAATATGATGGGCTTCATCGTTTAATACCAACAAATTATCAAGCTGTTTACTTCTAAGAATTTCATCTAAATCAACTCCTTTATCCGTATCGGCATCTGCTTTCGGTTTATATCCTAAAAATTCTTCTTCAACCGTGGGTTCGCCCTCTTCCGTAAGATAGACCCGGTGTATATTGCTTAAAAATATATTCCCCTTACTACTAAGCGGCTTAATATCATCCTGAATATGCAAGGTCGGTTGAAAATCGTTTTTCCACCTACGATCGTGAAATCCATTTTCAGGAATGAACGGCTCGTTTCTAAACATTTTTAAGCCCTCAAAATCAATCTTTAGTCTATTTAAGACGATAATATTTGGTGCTATCACTAAAAAGTTCTTGGCAAGCTGCGAATCTTCTTCGTAAAGATCATGAAAATATGACCAGATAATAGCCAGACCCATTACTTTGGTCTTCCCCGACCCCGTAGCTGCTTTAATAACATATCGTGTCCAGGATTCATAAAACATTCCCGTAGAAACTATCCCTGAATTGTCAAAGCGCATCATTTCAAATTTATCATGCGCCTTGGCAACCTCATATAAATAAATGATAGATTCGATGGCTTCACGTTGGCTAAAATAGAATTGAAACGGTTCTCCGTTTACTTCATGTTCTACATCAAACCAAAAAGAAAATAAATCTTTGGTGGTCTGAGACGCGCCTTTATAACCACTCTCTCTCCATTCTTTTACTTTCTGGCGGATTTTTAAAACAAGAGGCGGTAAAAGTTGTTGCTCTTCTTCTATCGTTAACTGATCCCCCGGTTGCCACCGTACTTTGGGGTCGAGTATATCGAATGGAGTGTATTTCATATCTTTTATTGCACCTAAATTTAGCCAATTACTTTTTTTAAAAGCCTATAAATGATTTGGAAATAATGTAGTAACGGTATTCCTTGCTACCAAATGTAATTGTATAGTTTCAAATGGTTAACTTTAGGAAGCAGGTTATTTACTGTTTGTTTTAATCGGAACCCCCCTTCCTCACCATATAAAAATTTATATATAACTACTCAAAATAAAAGAAGCGTAGGAAAAACGAAGAGAAAAATAGGCCTTTTCAGCTTTGCCAAATTATTTTAAAATGTTTTTATGTCACCTTCAAAATAGCAGATGGTAGTATTGGTACCTTCAGATATACCAATTTGCATAATATCAAAAACCCTGTGGGCAAAAAGATTAAGATGATCTAATGTCGACGTATTACTAACTACAAACGTGCATTAGTTCGTTGAGATCAACCTAAAAACCTCCAAGGTTTCCAAAACCTTGGAGGTTTGATATAAGTTGAATTATTCACCAGCTGCTGCACCTTCGGCCAATTTTTCAAGCGCTCCCGAAATTTT
>Ga0136596_1000643_pt1 | contig 17172 bp, 14 predicted proteins | sample AntRauTorcE11897_FD_101387 | JGI IMG/M metagenome (GOLD analysis project Ga0136596, IMG submission 101387) | Saline lake microbial communities from Rauer Islands, Antarctica - Metagenome Torckler E11 #897 | ecosystem: Environmental > Aquatic > Non-marine Saline and Alkaline > Saline | place... | reverse complement strand
TACCTAACAGCGAGTCTCCGCCGTAACCGTCGTTCACAATAAAGTTCTTCAACTCGTAGTCCGAGTCTACCTCAATTAGAAGGTGGTCATCTTTGCGGGTTGTGACAAGTTTACCTGTCAGGGACGCGCTCCAAGCAGCATCAAGCTCTGTTATGATATTAACACTGGTAATCTTTCCACTATCTGCAGAAGACCCACCATCTGGTGTGGTGTATGTTGCTGTAAGCGTTGTTTCCGTACCAGTAGCAATCTCCTCAATAACCACATCGACAGTATAGGTAACGCCATAGTCACCACCAAGGCAGTACAGCATGGCCACATCGTCTACCCTATCAGCGAACACAGCGGAGGTATCTTCCTCCACCGTAACGGATGGGTTAGTGATATAGGTATCATCTTCCAATGCAGCAGCCCGGAGGCTGTACATACTGGTTGACATGTTATCGTTCAAGTAAGCCAGAGCGGGTGCTGATACAGTCACAGAGCGAACAGCGTCTGCAATAACATCGTATAAGTCTACCTTACCAGAGTCAACCATCAGTATCTTCTCGCCGCCCGCGTCTGTAAACGCAGCGTAGTGGTCATACTGGTCAACCAAGTATTTGAAATGTGTTGGTACACGACGGGCTGCCCCATCAACAGGGTCTGGTATAACGTTGAGCTGTTCATTCGCCTGCCCGTCTATACGTAAGGTAGGGTCTTGTTGGCTTACGCCCTGTATGGGTTTACCCATAGACTTACTGAATACTGAACTCATAATTAGCCCCTGTACTTAGAGTTTTTATATCTGTGAATGGGAGCGCCGTGTACTGTTCGTGTACCAAGCTGTCTCCGCATAGCTGTGTTGTTCATGTTTAGGTCTTTGCTTCTCAGGTCTTGCTCCAATAGCTTACGACCTGCAAATTCCATGGCTCGTAGTTTGGACTCAAGTGGCATACCTGTAATATCGGCACGTCTCATAGCTTCCACTTGGCAAATCGAGCTCAGATAATCCAAAGCAAGGAACGGTATGTTGAGTTCCGGGTAGTCCAGAACCACATAAAGCTCTACCTGCTCTTCGAAAATGTTTGTGTCGTCTTCGTTGTTATACAAGGTACCGCCCAAATCCGAGTAGATACCAACAGTCTCCTTGACTGGTTCTATATCTAGTATATTGTCTGGTAGTAAAATCTTTCCTTGCACGTTGGGGAAAAAGGTTCTCTTCTGTTTGTTAAAATACCAACCCTTACCCAGTAACCGTTTGCGCTCTCGGCTTATAATATTGTTCACGTTTGCGTATTCAGGGTGACCATCGTCAAGACTTGAAATTTGGTCTTCGCCTAGTGCATCAAAGCAGGCGTTAAGAATATCTAGTAATTTTGTGTTCATGGTTTACCCTCATAATAATAAAAGATGAGGCGGGGATTGCTCCCCGCCCCTCTATTGTTTAGATAACTTCAGTGGCCGTAATGTTAATACGGGCTGAGTCAATCTGGTCTGCACTAGGTGTAGCATTGAATACTTCAAACAGATACAGAGCAGCGACATGGTCTTGTCGGCGGATACCAGCATTGAAGAAATACTGAGTATCGATGTAATTCATCTTATCGCCTTCGACGTAGAACATGTCGAAAGTAGGCTGCATAGCCTCAAATACGCGGATAGATTGATTTGAGAACAGGATAGCGCGTGCGGCCTTGTCTTGTTCGTCAATCGTGGCTGCGCTCACAGATGATACTGCTGCGGCTGCCTTACCGTCGTTGAGGTATTGGAACATATCCACTGGTAGGATAGGGATGTTCTTGATTACACGCAGCTCGTTACGAGACACGTCACCGTTACCAGATGAGAAATCTGTGCTGACGAGCTTGTCGTCTTCCAGAAGAACATCATACAGGCCAAGTGATACCAATAGGAACGAATCACCTTTAGGTAGGCGACGGCGTTGTTTCTGGTAAGTAATCATCAGGCTGATTTTCTTGACAACTTCAACGACATCAAGTTCGTCGTTAGTAGCATCAAAGCCAGCAACACCACCTTCTTGGATTACCGTGTCAAGGTCGACATCAGCATCAACACTACCGCCGGCAGCTGTCATAGCAGCCGCGCGTGAGGCTTTAAGAAGCTGGAGGAAGATAACTGTATCGTAAAGCAGGGCAACAGCTGTGCCGTGTTCGCGAGCCATCTCCATCAGAACGTCAACGTCCTGAATAAGCTTACTAATGTTTTTCTCTTCGTGACGAAGGTAACCAGATTTCTCCAGTTCATAGGTGATTGTACCTACGGCTGCTTGTTGAGCAGATTTGTGTCGCTCAGTCCAGTCGATAGTAACCGGCTTGGCTTGAGTTACAACACGGTCAATCATGGTGTCTGTGCCTTGAAGGATTGATGGTGTGAACAGATAAGATACCTGGGACTCTTCTTGAAAGGCGTGGAGAACCTCGCCAGTAAGCATAGGTACCAAGTCTGCGCGTTGTTGTTCAGTAATTGCTAGGGTCATTTATATATTTCCTTATAGTATTATTTGTGTATTGGCTTACCTAAATTCTAGTAGCCTTTAAGTTGTTTTAGGCGGTTAGAAGGCTGACCCTTCTGAACTGTACCACCGCCGTGTTTCCTCAAAGTCTCTTGAAGTACATCTCTGCGGCCTTGTGCAGTAAGAGGGGTATCACCGTGGTCTGCTGTCTCAGCAGCTCGAGCGATACGTGCGTGTACATTCGTCCCCGCTGCGTCGCGGAAGCGTCCGTACAGTTCTCTCACAACAGCCTTAGCCGCGTGGCCTCCATTGGCTAGAAGCTCACCAACTTCGTTCATGTATTGAGTCAGCTCCCCATCCGGGTTGGATTTGGTCTGCTCTTTAGCCCAATCAGCCATAGCTTTATAGTGACTGGCACCACCGACAGCTTCTTCATAAGACTGTCGAATCTCTTTGCCTTGTTGGATACGTTGGCGATACATGTTTTCTGCTGCTGTCTTTACAACTGCGGCATCACGTGGAGCCAACTCACCTAACTTAGAAACATCCAGATTACCCTGCCCGTCCATAGCATCGGCTACCAGCGACTCGCCGATACCCAGCTCTGTAAACAGGTTTACTTCTGAAGAAAACATATCTTTAATATCTGACCACCCAAGGTCTTCAGTGCTCTTTGTTTCTTCTTTAGAGTTTTCTGGTTTACTATTTGCTTGTGCTGCATCAGTATCACCTGACTCCTGGGCTTGTGCCTCTGGTGTAGGTCTATCATCCCGGGGTGCGGCCTGTGGTTTCTGCTTGTTACCAACCTCTTGACGTGAAGAGGTAAAGTTATTAGGGGTTTCATTACCCTCTTGTTTAAGTTCACCACTAGACTGCTCCGGAGTAGGAGTCTGTGCTCCACTATTCTCCGAGGAAGCCTCAGGGCTTGGTGTATTAGTTTCTACTTTTGCATCTGATTCTTGCGACATAAAAATATCCTTTATATGAGAGGTGGCTTCAGTACCTCAGACAGCTCATCGTTCGGGGTGAACTGCTGTGTCTGTTGTACTTGTGCTGGTTGCTGGGCTTGTTCAGCCTGGGCAGCAGCTTCTCGCTCTGCTTGTTGTTCTTCCTCACTCTTAATGTATTTCTCTGGGTCAACATTATTAGCGGCGAAGATAGTGTTAAATATGTTGGTCTTCCGCAGTGTCTGTGCTATCTCTGGTGGGATGTTATTCATAACAGTAACACCATTAAGAGAGGATAGGAGGTTACTCAAGTCAGCATTCTGACCAAGTGCCTCATTCGCAGCAACCAAGTTAATCACCATATCCTTGACATACGGTTTTATTTCCTCGTTGTCAATAAGTGATAAACCATAGTGAGCCAGTGGACGCTGAATTTCTTCAGCAAGCTGGGCGTAAAGCCCGCTGTGTGCATCTTCGAGTGAGCGTTGTACTGCTCTAATCTCGGCTGCCGTAACCCTTTCTGCATCACGCTGTACTGCGGTGAACATAAGAAAGGCTCTCTGTAGACGTTGCTCTACTTCTGCGTAAGAGTTTGCAGCGAATTGCATCTGCTGCCCAACATCCGGTACGATGGGGAATATCTCCCCATCCCTTAAACTAAATGCTTGACCCTGCTCTCTACTTGCAAAGTCTTCCGGTCTCACAGCGGAAGCAGGGCTTACACCCCAGTTCACCATGGAACCCATAGCAGCCACATCATTCTTCGCATCGGCAAAGATGTTCGCGGCATGTAACCATTTCAGGTACCGGTAGGCCACACCCACGCCGTAGTTACGACCTCGTGATGTGTACAGTGATGCGAACTGAATCTCTGACTCCATTGGGGTATAGAAGTTATCCCCAGTGTCTATCTCTTTCTCGTCCACAGCCTGCTTTATTTCAAACTTACCGTTAGGTAATCTTCTTGCCATCGTATACAAGGTTACACTCTTACGTGAGCTTATCTCGAAATCCTTATCTATCTGCTCTTTGATGTCCGAAGGTAAATGTTCCTTTGGCATCTTGTCCTTGAGGATAACTTTAATTACTGCGCCACGGTTGTCTCGCTGCGCAACAACATCATTAAGCTCATAGACTTCAATCTTTTCTTTGTCGTCCTTTGGTTGAGTCCAGCACACATTACCCATCATAACAAACCGGCCAATCAAGTATGTCAGAGCTACGGTCAATCCGCGCTGCCTTAGCTTCTGCGTAGCCTCCTGCCCGGCCTTCAAGCAAATGAGGGTTTGTTGCTCCGGAGATAGCGCAGATAATTCACTTCCTGGCTTAGGCTCTGGAACCACAAACGGTTGGGTAGGTGGAAACGCAGTCCTCTGCAGTACAGACAAAAAGTTATTTGTCACGTCAGCACCAATAGAATCTCCCTCTACCATATCTGACGGGTCATTGTGCCACTTGTCTCTAAGCTCGTCTGGAAGATAAAGCTCACGTAATGTGTATTGTGCGCTCACATCCCACACTTCTTCGTAAGGCTTACGCTTGGACTGGAGACTATCGAATTCGCCTTTAATTGTTTTATCGTGCTTCATGCGAGCCTCCGTTTATAGGCCAAGACCTATTTCATTTTCTTGTGCGGTGTTAAGTACAGAGAGGAAGTTACCCTTCCGAGTAGACCGGGAGCCTGCAACAGGTTTGGAACCTCTAGTAGTATCCGCTTCGCCTACACTGATGTCGTCCTCTCCAACACGCTGCTCTCGCTTTGGTGCGGGTGCAGGCCGCCTCGGTTTAGGCGGTTCGGGTAAATCCTGAAACAATCCTAAAGTAACCGTGTTAAATAAATCTTTGAAAAAACCCATTGTGTCATCCTAATCTTGTTTTGTTAATCCGCCGTGCGGACTCTTTATTATTAAACATTCCTACTACGGGTGGTTTAATCAAAGAAATACCGCGCGTCCATAACATTATTAAGGTCAAGAGTACCAACTTTTTCAAGGGGTTCCTCAATATCAAGCTCCTTTTGGAAGCTCTCCACAGGATTCACCTCATACAAAGCACAGAAATAGGCTCGTATAACGTCGTTCAATACGTCACCCTGGTTGGCAGGGCATCCCACATCATCATGTACCACATGTACCGGAACCTTGCGTCGCAAATGGTTGCATACCATAAGCAAATGCTGGGCATCCATACTGTGTACAAAGTTTGGTGCCACCGCGAACAGACATTGCTGTACATTCGTGGTGTCTTTAGGCAGTCGCATACGATACTTTATCTGTTTCCCGAGATACTGCACGTACACAGTACATGCCCGCATATCCGGTTTGTATGTACGTACCGGGAACCCATAAAGGTTCTTCCATTCGAGTACATTATGCCCAGACAAGAACAACTTACCACAATTCTTCAGCCACTCAAGAACTTGCATAGCACCAGATATTCGGTTGTGCATTGCTTGGGTCACGACATCAACCATAAAAGACACGGCCTCCGTGAAAGAATCTCCGAAGAACTCTGACCCGTTGTTCCCGGCGAGGTACTCCTGAATGTACTCCCGGCGGGAATAAGCCGTCGCGCTATACGGGAGGGTCATCACTGGCCGCTTCATTGCTTTGTAGTCGACCTCACTAGCGTTGTACTTCTTCCAGTATCTTTCCCATTGCCGCGCCACAGGCTCGTTTGATTCTTGGGTCAGTCGTTTTACCTCTTCGGCCACAACCTTGTAAACAGACTGTGGCTTATCATCTGCATCGGCGGGCATAAGATTCACTGACTTGCCCATGTCCGCATCCAGAGTCATGGCGGCGAAATGCTGTAGCCCATTACAGGAGCCGTCCTTGTTTACCCGCGCATGGTTAGGTGCCGAGGGATTCCGGTACCACTTGGCATAGTTTACACACGCAGCAAAGAACTGATAAGGACTATCCGACTCTTCCAGAAAGTCTAGGTTATCCAGCGGATTCTCTGCGAGTCTTACAATATCTACCTCGTGGGCATGAACCCAGTCAAGCCTGTCCTTGTGGGATTCCTTATCAATCCCAAACTTATTTGCAAGCTGTAGTCTAAGGTGATGTACCCCGCGCTCTGTTAGAACTTCCGCCTTGGCGAATCGAAGAACCCCCTTAGATAAATCATCTCCCTGTGGATTAAGCACCGTAGGTATAGGGTAGACACGTCCGCGAGAATCCACATTATGCGGAAAGTATATAACATTTTCTAAATACTCCCCAGCAAGTTTATTCGTCTGGTTAAACCTGATTCTGTTAGAGCGCACGCTCACATTCTTGTCGTGAATCATACGCGCGGTAATCTTCCACTCCTTCAGAGCCTGCTCCTGATACTCCGACATATCTTTCTTTGATACACCGCGGAACTCGAACTCCGGTGGGACATCATTACCCGCCTCTGGTACCAGACTTGTATGCTTCATCTTCAACAGGTTCTGAGCTAGTTCGAGAACCGCGGGCTCTATCTGCCATGCTGTTGATTGGATGATACTTACTGCCTTATACATCGCGTCTGGAACTTCCTCAGGCTTGACCTTGACTTTATTGTACCGGGTACGCACAAACGCTAGTGTGCTGTTGACCAGTTCAGTGACGTAAGGTTTTCGGGTCTTACTCCAGTCCCGAGGAGGTACAAGCATTGGCCTATACTGAGGCTGCAGGAGAGCCATGAAGTCTTGGTGTTTATCAATCCACTCAACTGCCTGCTCTGTGAGGCGTAGCGTTGACATATTCTTGCTTTTGTTGTTCTTGTTTATTTGAACAAGCTCAAACATATCTGTACTCTCAAGCACCGCATGTAATATACTGGCACCAACATGTACCTTTACCTGTGGTGACCACTCTTGCCAAGGTATCTCCTTTAGCTTGAGTAGCCTGTTTACCACATTCATCCGATACTGTACGTCACTGCTACCCCTACGCTTCCACTGCTTGATGACTTGATTCATATATTTTTTGTCATCTTTGATTAAAGCGCGGGTCTTCAGCTCTAACTGCACAGCTCTACCAACCTCACTGGCCGCAGATGTTCTGGTCACGTCGTTACTCCCGTGACTCTTGCGAGTCAAGGCGTTGAATAGTGTACGTAACCCGATGGCCGCAGCCGTATCACAACCTACCCGGGACAATACCTTGTGTGCTACTGGTGGTCTCTTGGCTTCGGCGGCCTGCTCCATGTCATACACCAACTGCTCGGCCACTGGTTCCAGTAACTGAGATATTGCGGTGCGTGCATAGCTTGTGTCTTCACCTCGACCCTGCTCTTCAGCATTGTCAAGTCTTCTGTAGTAATTCTCTGCACCCGTAATGAGCATCTCTCGTTCTGCCCTTGTTTGTTTGTGCATAAGTTCTTCCATACTACTTCTCCTTCTTGAGGCGTTCCGATGCTATTGCTTGTCTTCGCGAGATGAATTTCCGCATATCATCTTCGCCGAGTTTGATGTTGTCCGTACTGGCGTTCTTCTCAGCTTCGTTTGATGTTCGCACCACGGAATTACCTGCGTCGTAATATACCTGAGATTCCTCAGATGATAGCACGATTCCATACTCCTGCTTAATAACCTTACGTATAGCTTTCTTAATGTACCGGGCTGTAGAGTCCGGGCGCACATGAATAGAAATCATATCATGAGTCATGCGGCTCCCGTCACCATCAGGTTCTGTACATACAAATGGGAAAGTGAATTTCATTTCTTGGCCTTCCTACGCTCTCGCGCCTGTTTGTTTCTACGTTTTCTCTTATCTTCTTCAGTCTTGTGGGTAGGGTGAATCCAATTTGTTTTGGGTTCTTTATGCCTATGCCAGTAAGATACCAGCTGGGCAAGCCAACCTATCAGGTCACCCTCTCGCTTGCATACAGTAGCTTGGGTCTTTACCTTACCCTCACCCCTGTTACAGTTCCTACACAACACGTCCCTTATGAACCCTGTCGTATGGCAGTGGTCTAACACTGCATTACCGGGGTTGTCCATCAAGTGTATGTTGCATATAGCGCAGCGGTAATCCTGCTGTTCCAGAAGCTCATCCCGTATACCTTTAAGTTCTACTGTTCGGAGCTTCGTCGCTTGGTCTTGTAAAAGTTTCCGTCCCTTGTCCATGTTTTGCAGCCCTCAGAAATTCTTGGAAATCATATTCCTTTAAGTTATGGCGCATGTACAGAAGCTTTGCTTCACTGTCGAATGCTTCACCAAAGTCGATTGGGTTGTCGTCGTAGTCCCGGAAACCAATGAAGTTCCCGTACAGGGCATACAATAACACAACACGATGTACTGCCTCTTGTAGACTGAGACCCTCCAATAGTTTGAAGGTTAGAACCTCGCCGCACTTCTTAGGCTTGCGCTCCACTAGAACCTTCTCTGCTTTTTTAAGCTGCGCCTCTGTGGATTTATCGTCTTCAAGAACTTCAAGAGCCGCGATAACCGCTTTTGTTTTAGCCACTTGGTTCAGCAAAGACCCGTGGCACAGAGGCAATCCACTGATGTTATCGGCAGCGTCGCCCATAAGCATCTGGGCTATAAAGAACAAACCCCCATTACCTCGCAGCTTCTGTACTTTATTGCCACCTTCGGTAGTGTAACGCTCCATCCAGAGTTTGCCCTCAAATGTGACCCGCTCCATAACTAGCGTAGACCAGTTCAGGTGTAGCCCGGGAATCATCATTAGGTCTTTGTCACCCGAGATACACACAGGGTCATTCTCTGCCTCACGGTACATGTAGTGGGCGATGGTATCATCAGCCTCCATACCGTCGACATACACACAGTTAAGTGACTCTGCAATGTAGTCACGTATCGCGCCCAATAAAGGTGGTGTCTCTTTGTCTCTCCGGTTTGCTTGGTATTCCTTGAGTCGAGCTTGCTCTACCCGCCCGCTCTTGCCTTGAGACAAGTGAATCTTGTAGTCCACCGCGCCAGAGAAATCGAGTATGTTATCGATAAACTCCTCGAGGTGTTTCTTAGCTCCTGCCATTGTTGTTGGTTCTTCATCCTTGCGGTCAGCACTCACAATGTAGGCAATGTAGTCGCCGTCAATATGTGCAATACGCCCCGCCTTCTTCTTGGGATGGGTGGGGCAAGATATACCTGCCCCGTCCTTGACCCCGCGAAGTAGCTGGTCTAAATTAGCCATTCAACTTCTCCAGTTTAGCTTTCTTTTCATCGAGTTCTTTCTGCATACCCTTAGTCTGCTCTTCCATGCCGGAAGATTTCAGTGCTTCAACGGCAGCATTCAAGCTTTCAATCTCTGAGGCGAGCGCATCTTTGTCTCCGGTAGACGCGGAATCACTTGTGGATTCTTCGTCCTGCTCTTCAGGCTCTTCTTCTCTCTTCTCTTCCACCTTGTTATCCTTGGCTTTAGGGAGCTGCTTAGATGAGCTACCCTGAGCCGAGAGCATAGCTTCGAGAGGACTGTCGCTGAAGTTCTCAGCACTGCGGATTTTCTCCTGAATCCAGTTCTTGCTCACGCTCTTTGTCTTGCCATCTTCGCCGGTTACTTCTCGCTCGCCGTCGATGAACAGAGACATCCAGTGGGATTTAATAGGTGCTTCCCAGAGGAAAATCTTGTAGTCCACATGTGCGTTCTTAGGAACATTCATGGGGCTGTCCTTATCCACTGCGCCTTCACGGTCTAGGAAGTAAGGTGCGCGGATAGTCATCTCGCCATCCGCATCTCGGATGTTGGCGTATGTCTTATCCTTCTGGCCGTTCTCTCCCTTTACCACGTTATGCACTACCTGCACCGCGATGTCCTTGCCAAGGAACTGTGATGGTGTAATGATACCATCTTCAACGTCAAGCTCAAGTGCCTTCGCAATCTTGTTGAACATCTTGTGCATGTGAGATTTACTGTTAGCAGACTTGGCCGGCAGGTTCACAGTCAGCGGTGTGCCTGTAATAACCTTCTCTCCGTCGTCGCCTTCTTTCTCGTTGGTGTAGCCCTTAGGCTTCTCCTGGTCTGGGTCGAACAAGGCCAGAGTAAGCATGGCTTGGTCTTTCAGTTTACCCTTAGAGTTTTTGTGCTTACCCAAATCAACATATCCTGTAATGCGGGCAAGTGCGAGACCTTCAGGGGCTGGAGCAAAATCACCGCCAACTGTGGATTCAAGCTGCTCTACCCACGCTTTCTCATCCGCATCTTGGATAAGCGTATTTAGGTCAAACTTTTTTGTTTTATCGTCACTCATGTGTATCTCCTAGTTATCTATATGGTGCATGTTGCACATATCTGTGCCCATTTCTGCATCTACAGGGAAATCGACAATGGTATCCACTCCGAATTTTTCCATGTAGGTATTCTTTACATCGCCTAATACGTTGGCGATAAACTTGAGAGCTTCTTCAGCCAGCTCTCTGGGGCTGTCGTTCCATACACAGTCGTGTACGGTATTGATTAGAAGCGGTACCACATTTCCTTTTGCGTACTCCGCAGACCACCAACCTTTTGCAACCATCTTGCGGAACAATACCCCAAGCATTACCTGCATTATCTCACCGCCGGTACCTTGGGTAGGATAGTTCTTAACCTGTGTCGGTTTGAATGACTGGTCAACTCCCCTGTCCTGCAGCCACTTTGGTGCCCGCTCTGTTCTGAAACAGTAGCGCGTGTTTGTTGGTGTTCTCCAGTAGCCCTTCTGGATGTACATAGAGCCGCCGTTAGCGAACTCTACCTTATGTGGTTTGCCCGTCTTCTTCAGGTGGGCTATCACATCTTCTGAATACTGAGCTGCCTTCGCGTATTCTTTGGCTTCAGTATCCATAATCCTTTTAACCTCTGCTTCTTCCATCCCGGAAGAGATGGCAATGGTGGATGCACCCGCGCCGTACTGAGACTGGAATGAGTACACCTTACAAGATGTTCTCTCTTTGCTCCAGAATTCATACTCCGGGTGAGACTCATCCTTACACTTAGGATAAACTTCTTCGTAGCTCTTGTGGTGTTTGAATGCCACACGCTTTACGTGGAAGTCTACACCCGCGCGTAAATCTCTAATCAAGTTCTCATCACCACTCAGGAATCCCTGAATCACAACCTCTAGCTGTGAGTAGTCTACCTCACCCATCATACCTCCGGGGTACCGAGAGCAAAACATGCGCTTCACTGGTGCCGTCGATGGCCTTGGTGTCTGCTGTAGGTTAGGCTCCTTCGCCGAATTCCTCCCAGTCTTCGTGGAAGTGTGGTTAATGTGGTGGTTAATGGTGCTGTCCTCTGGCTTCACGAAGGTAAGCATACCTGTCTTCACGCCCGTCTTCGGGTCTTCACTAATGTAGAACGAACTCAAGCTCTTGGTAATCTTTTTATATCTAGCCAGCATAGAGACATACTTGTTCTTGTGGTCTTCAAGCAAATCAAAAATACTCGACGCTGTGGAATACACAGGCATACCAATAGCGTCTTCTCTCGTCCCCTTCCACTCAGCCAGAGGCTTGATGTATTGCGGGAACTTTACTATCTGAGACTGCCTGCGTTTCTTTAAGTCACCCTGCGGTAGCTTTACATTGCAGTTCTTAATCATACCCTTCTTAGAGCCGGACTTAAACCTGTCGGCCTTGAGTATCTCTTCTGGTTTCATGGAATCCATCGGAACTTTATTACCATCTACGTACAGGTGCTTTACATCAACCTGCGTTCGCGCCCAGTTACCTTCTTCATCCATGTAATACTCAGACCATTCATATCGAACATGTCCACCGAACAAGAACGCACTCAACTGTGGCGATGAACCAAAGTTGAACTCCGCCTCTTCGGGGAAGTCATCCGGTAGACCGGCCTTTAGTTTTTCTACGATACCATCACACTCTTCCTGAAGCTCCGCCATATCTTCCATGGCCGTGTCCACATCTACGTGTACGCCATTCATCTCCATCTCTAGGGTGGCAAGGTAGCCATCCATACGAGCGGTTATGATGCCCAGCATACCTGCTTCCTCGGCACGCTTCAACTGGGCAAGGTATACAATCTCCGTGTTACCTACGTCACCTGCATTGCGCCCTTCACGCTCATCACCTACGAGGTAATCTTCGAGGAGGTGCTGTGGTATTTGTGATGTAAGCATTCCGTTGTTCCACATAACCTTACACACATCCAGCTTTGCGGTACCACCATATCTTTTAGAGGTATCCTCAAGACTGACCATATGATAGTCTGTGTCATGACCTTCAAGAAGGTACTCGGCGTACTGTGTACACCAGACTCTACCTCCTCGACGGATGAAGTTCTGCAACTCCTCACGCTTCCAAAGCCACTGCAAATCGAATCGTAAATTGTGCCCCACAAGAACATCCACATCTTCAGGTATACTCCAGTTATCCTTGCTATCTTGTGTGGGCATGTAGTCCCAAGAACACTGCTTATCTCCTTGGTTCTTCCACCCCAAAGCAACCACCCAGTTATCCGGGTGGAACGGGCTTGCGAACCTGCCGAAGTAGTTGTTGTTTTCTACTTCCAAATCGATAGCTTGGTATCTCATTTCCACTCCCCGTCGATTATGTTTATAAGCTGTACCTGCCCGGTCGGAAAGATTACAGCGTGTGTGTTAAGCCAAGAGGATAGCCCCTTAGTGTAAGGCAGAATCAGCTTGGTACTTGTACCTGCTGTGTAGTTGTTACCCTCTATACTAGGGCTGTGGGAGTGACCCACAACACTACCATGGCAGAACTTGTCGTACATCTTGGGGTTACCGCGTGCGCCGTTGGCACCTACATCCCCATGCATACTGCATTCAATACCCTCAATGGTAAATTCCTGATTACGTCCTCCCCACAGTATACGCGAGTTCTGCTCGTTTGTCAAGACACTTTGTATAAAATAACGGAACGCTGTCAGCCCGGAGGATATGGAGGCTGAGTGTAGCTTCGCTCCCAAGGCGGTGTTCCTCGGCTCATCTGTGTACCGGGTCTCAGCTAGATACCGGTCAAGGTGGTCGTTATGGTTTGATGCCACCATAAACATCTTTGCCCTGTCCGGCATGTGATTCAGTAAATCACGAACCTCATCTGCATTAAGAGCAAGCTCTGACCCAAGAATATCCATACCCCTCTCAGCCATACGTGCCCGGATGGTTGCATCCTTAGCTGTGTGGTGACTGATAGAATACCCGTCAAAGAAATCGTGCATCACCAAATATTCCGGGTTCGTTTCCTTAACAATAGAATCTTCCCGGGTGAATGTGGCTTCCTTAACCGCAGGGCATGTCTGCCCTGTGTGCCAGTCTCCCGGTACCACAGCTGATACGCCTTCAATAGCATACGCGCCAGTTGGGGTATACTCCCGCATGGTGGCCGCGTCACTGAATGAGTTACCATCCGGAGATATAAGGTGCCGGAAGTGGTACCGTTTGTCGTCCTTGATGTCAACAACCACAGCACCAAACTTATGGTCGCGCTCTGCAACCGCGCCGGTCTTACTCAGTTGGTAGTAGGGGTAAGTCACAGAGCCTGTTGTCATAATGGGCTTATGTCTGTCCGGGCTTGACGTTGCAACCGTCTTAAACGCTACTTTAGGTGAGGCGAATACCTGACCCAAGTCGTACCCAAACTTCTCCATACCGGAGAGCGGGTTCATAAGCGTAGGTCTAAGGTGAGTTACATTAAAACCAATACTGTTGTTTAGTCTTAGGCTCTTGTAGCATACCAGACCATCCAGCTCGGTACCCATAGGCTCGAACATACTACCGTATTTAATCGGGAGAACAATCAGCTCTGCGTTGTTCTCCTTGCAGTACAGCTTTAGGCTGCGGAGGAACAGAGCGTTTACCTTGGCACCATACTGGGCTGAGGTGATAACGTATTTCTTGTTGCCCTGAATCTTCCTGTAATCAATACATGAGTCCCTGACTACACCAAGAGACTCATCAAGTAACGGGTACGTACCATCTTCTTCTACATTGCGGCGGTCTACGATTGGTGGTAGACCCAGCTCTGGGTTACTACGGCGCAGTGAGCGGTACCTCTTGGCCTTACTCTTAACCGCCTCAGAAGTTACACCCAAGAATGTAGCCACGTCCTTATTGGACTTGAACCTCTTCACGTCGTTGAATACCTCAAGAAAATCAAGGTAGTGTTGTAAACTGTGATGCTGTTCCATTATACTCTCTTCCGTTGTTGCTGTGTAGCTGTCCGCGATGAGGGGTTCTGTTCCTCAAGTTCGCGAATTGTTTCTCGAACGTGCCCATCACTGAAGGAGAATCCGTCCGCTCGCATTGCTCTGATAGTCCGGGTGGTGTTGATGTAGTACCCGTAGTATTCAATAATGTCTGTCTTACTTGGTCTCATGATTACTCTCCTTCTTGGTTGATGCGTCAACATACGCCCCAGTGTTCCGGTTAATGCTTGCCTGAAACTTGCTGGAGCCTTCCCCCTGACCTGTGCGTCTGCGCTTGGCTCTCGGAACCCATACATAGCGGAGGTTAGGATTGTCGCTGTCTTCATTGATATGAATCAGCACGTCTGTCTGGCTCTGCTTCGCCGTCTTACTAGACTCCAAGCAGTGCTTAGGCACATACGCATAGTCGAACCCATCGGAGCTTACCTGAGTTGTACCAACGCAGATGAGCCTATGTTGTGGGTTAGCTGCTTGTGCCCGGAACCATCCGTACAGTTGCTTGAACTTAATGTCCTCCCGGGCAGCCTCTTGGAATCCACCGACGGCATCCAGCATATCAATAACCACCACATCTGGGCGGTACTTCTTGTATATCTGCTTGATGTGCGCGATAGAGCAACCGTGAATATCGACCACCTCTATCTTATCGCTGTCCCCACGTATCTCTTTCTTGTACGCATCTTCAATGCTCTCGCCCCTATCCACCATCTCATCGAGTTCGGGGATTGTTTTGTTTAGCATTATCTGACGAAGCCGGAGTACAATATGGTCGCCGGTTCCTTCGTTGTTCAGGTACATAACCTTACCGCCGTGTGGAAGCTGGCTACCAAAATGTGTAGCGAACTGCATGGCGAGGGCTGTCTTACCTACGTTGTTCGGCGCGGCGATGACAATGAAGTCTCCCGGCCTTGCATTTTGTAGGTTATCATTCAGCCCCTTAAGTGGGTACGTAAGACCGTTGTCCGGGTCGTTCTCCTGAAGGATTTGCTCCACGCTTTTCTTCACCGAGATATATGCGTTGTCTACGTCGGCCATGGCATTGTAGTTCTCTACCTGCTCTGCCAGCGAGTTACCTAAGTCATCCTCAAGGTCTCCGCTGTTATACTTCATGAGTATAGACTGAACACCACCAGCCAACTGAAGGCTGGCCAACTGATTCTTAACATCGGCCATCTCTTCCCGAGACAAATTATGCGTAAGCACCCGGGCTAGTAGTTCACATACAAGGCTTAGCCTCTTCTGCTCATCATCATCTGCGCCCTGCATCTGGATAGTCTTGATGTGTGGAAGGATGCCGCCAACCTCGACGTGACTCTTGGCCGGGTTGTCCTTGAAGTACCGCCGGATGCAGTTCAGTGCATCCTTCGTCGTATTCGATAGACCATCTGCAACATTACGCACCACTGTGCTGTACTGCTGGAAGTATGGCCGCTCACACATTGTCCTTATAAGGCTATGTTCCCACATCTATACTCTCCAATACATTTATTATTTCTCTGCGCGATAGCAGCTTAGGGTCTTGTTCTGTAACAACCGAATCAACTCGTATACCCAAGGCAGAAAGCTCTTTACTCCAAGCAGTATCCGCCTCTCGTCCGGCCTTGTCTGAATCAGTCCACACAATAACGTGTTTGTGGTTATTCATTATGTGCAGCTTGGTCTCGGCAGGTGTACCTGTTCCCATGGCACACACGACTGCGTACCCTGCATCCTCGTGTATTCGAATCGCGGATAAGTAATCCTCGACCACTACCACTGGGTCACCTGTACCGAGTGCCGCAAAGCTCATCTTAATATCTGATATATACTTTGGTTTCTTACCATACACATTACGTAGTATGAATCCGTTATATCTTTTATTAATCGGTATAGGCAGGAACACCATCCCCGTATCGAGGCATTGCTTAATCGAATACTTACTCCACAAGTGTGGCTTTATATCCGCAAGTAACAGCCACGCTATTGCCTTCGAGTCGAGGGTTTCTGTCAGTCGGAGCTTCTTATCCTTCACCTTCTTCTTGAAGTGCTCCACATCGGCCTGCGATTTAAGAACAGCCAAGGCAGTCTTTCTCTCGACCGCGCTCTCCTTACAGCGGAAACAATCTGTCAGGTAACAATCTACCTTATGGGTTATTGTCCTGCTATTGTCCAGCCCACAGCATTTAATGCGGAGCTTGTCACCTACCGGGAGGTTCTTCGCTGTCTTTACCCATGCCCGTTCCCAAACCATTGTACACCTATAGCTTATCTGTTTCCTTGAATGTTAAGTCGTACTCGTCTTTGTCGTACCTGAAGTTCTGAAACGTAGGTTCTCGAGGCTTCTCATAAGAACCGTCAGACTTGTACCTCACCTCAATAATAGGGTGGAACAGCTCGTGTCCCTTCTGGTGCGTCTCCCAAAGCTGTGTTGCTTGCTTATGGGTCAACTTACCTGCGCCCACTTTGGTGATTCCGTCACCCCAGAGGCAGATGAAAGCTCCAACTCTCCCCAACTTCTCGCCATCCTTAGAGACAGCCTCAAGTAATCCAGTTACCCGGAGGTCAAGCGTGTGTTGCTTCAGCATCTTCATGTACTGGGGCGAACGCTTACCCGGCACCCACTCAAGCCCAACCTTATAGGCGATATATCCCTCTACCGGGTCACCTAATGTGTCGTGCATGAAGTCGC
>Ga0136596_1000642_pt1 | contig 17202 bp, 14 predicted proteins | sample AntRauTorcE11897_FD_101387 | JGI IMG/M metagenome (GOLD analysis project Ga0136596, IMG submission 101387) | Saline lake microbial communities from Rauer Islands, Antarctica - Metagenome Torckler E11 #897 | ecosystem: Environmental > Aquatic > Non-marine Saline and Alkaline > Saline | place... | reverse complement strand
GTATCCGCCCACCCCTTGATGTCATCCCAACCTCGACGGAAATCACCCTTGATCTCTTCCCAATCTTCCTTTGAGTCTTCGATCAATACACCGAAGGAGATATTCCAGAGTCGCTGCAACCCTCTCCAGAATGTATCCGCCCATCCCTTGATGTTTTCCCAACCTCGACGGAAATCACCCTTGATCTCTTCCCAATCTTCCTTTGAGTCTTCAATCAATGCACCGAAGGAGATATTCCAGAGTTGCTGCAACCCTCCCCAGAATGCATCCGCCCATCCCTTGATGTCCTCCCAACCTCGACGGAAATCACCCTTGATCTCTTCCCAATCTTCCTTTGAGTCTTCGATCAATGCACCGAAGGAGATATTCCAAGCATTCTTGATTGCTTCCCACGCACTAGCTGTGTTGATTCTGATTGTTTCTAAAGCATCAGCCCAATTAGTCTTGATTGTCTCCCAAAAGCGTTTGAACGGCTCCGTGAAGCTGTCCCACTTGCCGCTCCACCACTCCGTGAAGCTGTCCAACTTGCCGCTCCACCACTCCTTGAATCTCTCCCACTGCTCGCGCAAGGACTCAAAGAGATCAAAATCTCCAAACATGTCTCCGAACTCGTCCTCCCACTCAGCGAGCAGGTCATCGATGTCTCCTGCTTCCCATTCGAGCCCCTCCATGCCGCCTGGGATTTCGAAGTCACCAAATGCATCTGTGGCAGCCTCGGCAGCGGCAGCGGCAGCATCGGCAGCGGCAGCGGCTTCCGCGAGTTCCTTGCTGGCATCTGAACCGAACCCCTTGATTGCAGATTCCAGTTCTTGAATCTCGTTTTTCACATCGTTATAGGCATCGTCAAGATCATCAAGTAGATCAAGCTCACGGTTATAAGAATCTTCAATTTCATCGCGAGCCTTGGTCAACTGCTTTATAACCTTCTCTTGGTCAGTAACGGCACCTTCGGCAGCTTCGTATTCTTTCGTGAGGCGCTCAACTTCCTTCTGCTGATCCTGAATGGACGCAACGATGTCATCGAATGGCATCTCCTCATAGCCATCGACCATGCGCTCAATCTGCCTCGTCAATGGATCAAACTTGAGTTCCTTCTCGAGATTCATCATCTCGGCTTCACGGCGAAGGTCAGCCATCTGCTTTTCGAGAGCTTCCATCTGCTGCGCTGGGCCGCTTCCGCCACCGCCCATGAGTTCAGACTGTGCTTGCTTGAGTTGGTCAATCTGCTGATCGAACGCCCCAAGCACATCACTGCCAGCGCCCGCAAGCCGCAAATTCTCCCGCTTGCCGCTGAGCATCTCGATGTCACCCTGCAGTCCAGCGAGTTTGTTTTGGATGTCATCAATCGGACCGTTGACTTCTTCGAGCTTTAGCATCTCTAGACGAAGGCGTTTTTGTGCCTGTTCATTCCCCCAAATCGCGTCACCCATCTCTCGCATCCCTGAGATAGGCACTCCTGCAAGTCGATCAAGCTCAGTTTGGCTAGAGGACAGCGCATCCCCTGCTGCACTTGCTCGCTCTCTAAGCAGGTCAAGTTTGTCATTGGCAGCGTCGAGAACCACATTGGCAGCGTCGAGTTTGTCGCGCCACGTACCAACCACACGCTCCTGGCTTTCATATGCAGACTTGATGCTTACCAAGGCTCGCTCCAGGTCGCGTAGGCGATCCACAGCAGCGTCGAACCCAGCCCCTGACCCTGGAGCTACCGACGTGATGTCGGAGCGAATCTGGGCCATCTCAGTGGACTGCATCCGGTCACGCGCAGAAGCCGTAGCGCGCTGGAATGCTTGTAGTGCATCGTTGGAAGCGATGTTGCCACTTGACGAAGATGTGAATAGTTCAGGTCCATTCTCGCCAATGATGTACTGATTGCCCTTGCGCACCGGACCACCAGCGGCCCTAGCCTCCGGAGGCGAAGAGACTTGGGGGGCAGAAACTTTCTGACGACGTCCGAAGGGATTGAGCATCTGCGCAAACAGGTCGATTACCTGCCTCGCCGCAGCCCGCACGATCATTACTACCCCGCGCATGACATTGGCAACTGAACTTGTCAGGGTCTGCCATGCCCCGACAACCCAGTCGATCGTTGTCCTGAAAGCATCGATGACCTGATCACGGAAAATCCACAGAACAGTTCCGAGGGCAGCAACCAGCGCGACCACCCCAGCGATGATCCACCCGATCGGGCCAGCCGCAATGATCTGCGCCGCAACCATCTGCCCCGCCCATACGAACGCTGCCTTGCTCGCACGCCCAAGCCACAGGATCATTGCCTTGAGTCCAGTTACCACCCCTACGGCAGCAGAAGCGATGAATGCCCTACCGCCTGCCAAGGCCGCAGCAGCTGTGGATGCCGCCCAAGCCCACGCAGCCGCTGCCGCCCTTGCGAATGCAGGAACCATCGTTGCAGTTATGTAAGTTGCGATGCGGCTGATAGCAGGAACAATCGCCTTAGTGAAAATCCATGCCAGAACAAGTGCTATTTCTTTGGCTACCCACCACAGCATGCCGGGAATCTTGCTAAGCCTAATAAGTAGCCACCCGAAGCCCATGGCGAGGGACACTAAACCCTTGGCAAGAAAGACAGGAAACTTGACTAACTGAGTAATTAGCAGAATCAAAGAACCCATGATCCGCACAAACGGACCAACAACTGCAACCAAAAGGATCAACGACAGAATCGTGCTGCGAACTTGTGGGTCAAGCTCAGCAAAGGCACGGACCCAGTCTCTGATCTGACCCAAGACTGCCAACATCGTCGGGATGAGTTGAGCAGCGATTTCGGCAGAGTAGTTCTTGATCTGCGTTGTAAGAATCTTGAAGCCCTGCGGGCCTGAACGCAGGAAGATATCAAGCTCTCTATGCATCTCGGCAACGCTCTCTTCTGCGTCAGCCGTAACCTCAAGAGCAGTTGCGTATCGACCGTTCTCGTTGCGAAGATCTCGCATCAGAACAGCCAGTCGAGAAACCTGTCTCTTACCAGCAATGCTTTCCAGAGCCATCGTGCGTTGCCCGCCACTCACCTCTTCCAAGGCATCGGCAAGTTCCAGGAACTTCCCGGTGGCAGTCTTGTTCTTCCAGGCAAGAGATTCAGTGGCGATGCCTAGACCTTCAAGTGCATCCTTCGCTCGGCGCGTAGGAACCATGATCCGGGTAATGAGTGTCTTGAGTGAGTTACCAGCTTCGTTTGCATTACCAGAAGCAGGAACCATTGCGGCAATCATACCTGCAAGCTCTTGGTGAGGAACACCAGCCTCTCGAGCAACACCAGCAGACCTCTGCATCGCAACAATCAAGCCATCAAGACTCGCAGTCGTGTTGTTTTCAACAGAGTTCAAGTCAGCAATGATCTGAGTCAACTCCAAAGAACTTACACCGTACTGCGCCTGGATGGCGATAACGGCCTCGGTCGCGTCAGCCAACTCTATCTCACCCAAGATCTGCAGTTCAAGTGCAGCACGAACGCCATTGGCAACAGCGATGTTGCCAGCACCGGCCTGAGCGAAGTCCGCACCTGAGTCAATGACTTCATCGAGGGCTGTCCCGAAATTGTCACTCAAGAAACGAAAGGCCCGACCCAGGGCCTCGGTTTCCTCGGTGTACTGCTTCGTAGGCATCGAACTACTGCCGTACACCTTCCGGAGGCGAACCATCGCCGCCTCGTTTGCAAGCGCCCACTTCGTTGCGAACCCAGTTGCAATAACAATCGGCAGTGTGAAGTTGTATTCGATCTGCCGACCGACCCACTGCATGTTCTTGCCGTACTTCTCCATGCCGCGCGTCAAGCCACGCATGCCATCGCCCATCCCCCTTCCAGCAACAGCCGCACCAACAGATGCACCCCGCACCGCACGAGTAGCAGTAGCGATCCCAGCCAACTGCGTCTGGGCAGCTTTAGCTCCCTGCACAACCACCACAAGGTTCATTACGGCCTGCACGGCTACAGCCTCTCGCCTACTTGTTGCCTTTGCCCGACTTCTTTGCCTGGTCCTTATCGTACTTGGACTTCTCTTCCCAGAGAACTCTCCACTGTTTCAGAAGTTCAGGATGCTGATCGTAGATGCCACCGGCTACTGGCAGGTGGCTCCACTTCATCGCCTCGCATAGAGAGAATAAACGAATCGACTCCGGTGCATTTTCTACAACTTCGCCTCTTGCATAGGCTCTCGCTTTCAGTCGAAAGGTCAGTTTCCCGCTTCGTTCCTCTCCACGACCTCACGCATCTTCTGAAGGTTCTCGATTTCAGTGTCGATGTCCTTCACGGTCATCTGGTCGAGCAGCCACGGATGCTTGAGAGTGACCTCACGATGGATGAGGTCGATAACCTTGGGATTGGCCGAGTTCAAGAACTGATCGAGTTCGCGCTTGTTGAAGATGACCGGCTGCCCATTGCGGCGCAGGTTCCAGTTGGTCAGCGTCAATCGCAGGAGGTTGTACTTGTCATCTCCGGGCGTGAGGTCCATCTCCGCATCGCCACTACCCTTGCGGATGGTGACCTTCCTGTTCTGCGCATTGAGATACTGCCGACGGTCGCCCTCGTTCATAACCTTGAACTCGACGTAGGAATACCCGTCAGAGAGAGTGACACGGTCTGTGTCACTGAAGCCGAAGTAGTCCTCGTAGACCTCTTCGGTAGTGGGCTGGCCCGCCGCTGCCAGATTGGACTCGATTGCGGCTGCCTGCGTGTCGCGCTGTTCCTGTGCTGTATCTGCCATAGTGACCCTCCATGTGGTCTTGTTGGCTCTTTAGTTGTAGTGCTGGACGGGTGGCTTCGTAAAGTCAGTCCCCACCCGCCCAGGCTACGATCCTTTCGCTTTGCTCAGGCAACCGTCTCCAGAGTGTTCGTAACCGCAACCGACACGATTTCCGTCGAGGGGTCCGGCCGCAGAGCCTGCAGAGTGACATCGTGCTCGATGACATCGTCACCGCTCGGCTCCACCGCGAAGGGCTGGAATGCAGCCTTCGGCACGGTGATGATGATGCCGTGCTTCACTGTCGCGCTGGTACCGGCATTCTCGTAGGACTCGATGGCGATGACCACCGGCTCCTTGCTGACGAGTCCACCCGGCTCGGTTGCGCCAGTCGCGCCGTACACGGCCTGGCGCCAATAACCGACATCCTCTGGTCGGAGGACAAATCCCATCGTCAGTTCGCGCCGCTTCTCAGTCACATCTCCGAGGAAGAACGAACCCAATCGGAAGTCGTCATCCTCCAGGTTGTTGTTCAGTTCCAGGGTGAAGGACTTGGCCGGAAGCGTGATGCCCCCGTAGGTCGCCGTGATGTTCGTGCCGACCATCATCGGGTTTGTATCCCAAGAAGGTGCAGCCGTCTTGACATTCCCCGCCGTTTGTTCGCGTGCGATGAAGCCAGCGGTACCCATCAGGTAGCCGTTGGCTTCGGCCTCGAACGAAAGCGTGTTCACCTTGGCATCGACATACTGGAACGTGTCGAAACCGTTACCGATTGCCTCCTCGACAGACAACCACGGAAGAGCGCCATCGGTCGGAGTCAGAGTGTGTGTCGCATGCCCATCAGTTGCAAAGTCAGTATCAACCGTTGCCTTTGTACCGAAGGCAGCGTAGAGCAACGTGGCAATCGAGTTTGTTCGTCCGTAGAACTCGTAGTCACCTGCAAACGAAACGGCACCCAAGTAGGCGTCCGGTACGTCACGCCCCCCGCCGATTTCCGGGTCGGGGATAAGCAACTCGCGGTTAGCGGCGAGAGCACCGGAACGTGTTCGCATGAACACGCCACCCGTGCCTGGGTCGGTGTATGCGCCGGGAACAGCCTGGGTGATGAACCCGACCTGACCGGCTTGACTCTGGAAGCCCATTTACTTCACTCCTTCTTGTCGTCGCCGGGGTTCGTGGTTCCGGTCGGTGTGGACTTGGCACTTGCGGGCGCTCCTGGCGCTGCCGTCCCGCCCTTCGATGCCTGCTGCGGGATGGCTCCTGGGTTGTCGACCGAACTCTGCCTACTAGTAAGTCGCGCTTCGAGTCGGACCTTCTCGCGGTCCAACCGAGCACTCTCAATTTCGCGAGTGCGCTCCGCGACTTGATCTGCTCGCTCGACCTCGGCGGCAGCAACCTCCTTGCGAAGATTCGCAACTTCGTCGCGCTGCTCTGCGACTTTCTCTTCCGTGGGGGACGCCATGTCCTCCTCCTTCAGACGATTTCGGTTTCGAGAAACATCTCGGTAACTGCAAGATACAGGAAAGTTCCCTGCAACTCGTTGCTCAGATACCTCTGGGTGCGTACTCCCCACCTCTGCGTGCGTTCTGTGACGCCCGATTCTAGGGTGCTCAGCGTGCCCAACCGTACACGGAGTTCATCATCCCGGTACAGCATTACGCGCACTCGCTTCGCCAGCCTACTATGAAGTCCCACACCCTCCTCATCGTCGCCATGCTTTACGAAGGTCTGGATGGCAAGCAAGTATCGTGTTACTGCCGGATCATACTGACCTATCTGGTACTCCTCCGGCGACCAGTCAACTGCATATACGCCGGCAGAACCGTTCGGGTCGGTCGGGCGAAGTGGCCTCTTGAGCACCACCTCGATGCCATTGAGCAGATCAAGGGAAGTAGCGAGTTCATCGATGATGTTCTCTGGGAAATCCAGTGGCTCAACAGGGGGCGGTTCTCCACTCATGCCTTACCGCCAAGAGTAATAGTCTGAATGATCCATTGGTTCATTGAGACTAGCGCAAGTTCCAGATCAGGAGTACTCAAGCCCAGCACCGGGCGAGGCGGCGTCTTGGGACTTGGCTTGCCAGCCTGTGCAGTTTCGACCTTCTCCCGCACGAGTCCTGTGGCTGGCTGACCTGGATAGGTCATTGCCGCGCCAGTCGCGGTAGGCGTCACCGTTGCATCGGACTGCGTGATGTAACGCTCCAACTCGCCCGTTCGCACATTGATAGGAGTCGGCCCGAAGCCCTGCGCTCGACGGAAATCGATAGTGGAATCCTTGAGGGGCTCCCACGCCTTCCACCCGCCGCCAGATACATCTTCGCCCTGGGTGGTGAAGCGTTCACTTGCTCGAGTCTTAATGACCTGTTGCATGGGCCCGCCCAGGAACGCTGCCGCCCCAGCGGGACCAACAGCGAACATCGCCGACGCCAACAACTTCTCGACACTTTCTACATTGATGATGACGTTTGCGACTGCCATCAACCACCACCGCCCGGACGCCAGATAGGCGAACTCGGAACTGGACTCAAGCCGCCGCCACCAAAGAACTCGTCATAGAATGCCTCGACGGGGCTGTTGGCATCGTGGTTTCGGATACTCGGAGCTGGGGTGTCGATCAAGTCATCCCGAAAAGTGGCACCATCGAGAGGAAGTCGATTATTCTCGATGCTCCCAATCGTGTTCTCTGCTTCCTTGATGAGGTACATGCCGTAAGCGTGCAGCGAATCGTCCTGAGCTGCTTGCGCCTGAGCCATCAACATCCGACCAGATGCGAGACGAGCATTCGCAATCTTCAGAACAAGTTTAGAAGTTGTATCAAGATCGGCAAGAACAATAGGCGTAGTGTAGATGCGCCCAATGCGAACATCGATTTCATCTGCCGAATCCGCGATGAACTTCGCAGCAGAGATGGCTGCACTGAGTGTCATGTCACCCAGGAGCAGATCGTCCTCTACGCAATAGCCCGTTCGGATTACCATTGAACTCAGCTTTCGCTGTCATCGTCGCTGCTGAAAGTACTCGGCGTCGGTGAAAAATGAACGCTGGCAGGCTTGTGCTTATTCTCGGAACTGACGCCCAGGAACCCATCATCGTCAGGCTTATTCTCGGGACCAGCCTCGGTCACAGTTGCTTCGGGAGCATCGGGCTCAGTGGTCTCTGACTCGGGCTCAGTCCCACCTGCATCGTCGGCTTCAAGTCTGGTGACAAGTTCATCCTTGTTGCCAGAAGTATGAAGTCCTCGAGACTCAAGCTCAGCGCTCAGTTCATCATTCGTGAACCCTTTATACTCGTTCACTTGCGTTCCTTTTGGTTTGTGCGAGCCGGGGTAGGGAAAAACCTACCCCGGCTCGTTATCGATGCTCACTTCGGTTTACGGAGCCAGGACGACCATCGTCCAGGTCAGATCGAGATGCGGGAATACCGGGAAGGCCTTGGAGCCAGCGCCGATGTCGTAGCCCCACGGGTCAACCGTGGAACGCTCCCACTCGTAGAACCCGGTCTGCCAGTCACCCTCGGGGTGCGGGCTCGTCAGGGTTGCTCCGAAACCGATGGTGTCATCGATTTCCTCGATGTCCTGCTCAGAGGGCAGCAGGTACACCTTGTTTGGCGACAAGAAGCGGTTGTTGACCCAGTTCGTAGTACCCAGGCCCCGCGTCCGGTAGACCGAATCGTAGATAATGAACTCGATGCCGACCTGCTGCGACACGATGCGAGCAGCCCGCTCCGGTCCCCAACCCTCCACGGTATAGAGGGGATTGGCACCGATGAGCAGGTTCTGGAAGCGGTCCGAGTTCATCATCGAGTTCCAAACCTTCTTGGAGATGATGGCTCGGGTGAGCGTGACGCCGTAGCGGTCGTCGGCAGCTTCCTGGCGAGCCAGGAGGTCACCGATGGGGTCGCTGGTAGAAGCGCTCCAGTAGTCACCGCCCACCGATACATCGTCGTCGGTCTGGTCGGCGGGTCGACCGAAGTCAACACTGAACTTGATCTTCCCATCGTTGTAGACGATGCCGCCCGTCTCTAGTGCCTGCGTGATGAGCCACTCGAAACGGTTGTCCAGCTTACGGCGACGCAGCCGCGTGTCGCGGGCTAGCTTCTCCTGGAAGCCCTCGGTCATCCGACCGATGGTCAAGGGGAAGTCTCCCTGAGTAACGGACGAACCAAGCTGAGAAAGCTCGCGGTACCGAGTCACGTCGCTTGGGTCGTAGTGGTCCTTAAGCGCCCAGTCGATGATGCTCGCCCGACCGTAGCCGACCGTCTCGTCCTTCTGAGCGAGTTCAGACTCCGCGTCCTCAGCACGCGCCGGAGCAAGTCCGGTAGTGAGGCCAGGAGCGTAATCGAAAATTACATCATCGCTCTCTACGTCACGGAAGGGAGCGAGCAAACGGAGACCAATGTGATCCTCCGGCTGCGGGATTTCCCGGATGACGCCGAGAGCGACTTCCTTACGAACCAGTCGGTCCTGTGAGAGTGGCATATCTCAGCGCCTCCTTAGTGGAACATGATGTCGAGGTTCTTCAAACCTCGCATCGAGTCCGCAGTCGCGTCGGTCAGGGGGACAATGGTAGTGGTGCCAGTTGCAACGCCACCGAAGGCACCACTGTTGTAGACGCCTTCATCCATTGACTCCAGGCACCATGCCTGAACGGCCGTGCATTCGTACACCGCAGCGACTTCTGCATCCCGTTCCATCAATTGCCACGGGAGGAAAGTGTTGCAGAGCCCAACGATGTTCGCCGCAGTCTGACGTCCGTCGGTCGCAATCGCATCGAATGGACCGACCTTCCCATCTTCTGCACCGGACGTGATCTTGGCGAGCACCGTTCCGGGCTGGACGACCTTCTGGTCGTCGGCCCCATCGATAGTGACAGCCGGGACGGATGCCGCACTCAGCGTGAAGGACGTAGTCTTTACATCCTGCGTCGAGCGGAGGAATACGTTCCGACCGAATGGAGTCCGGTAATTCGGACCCTTCGTGAAAGAAGCCATTCGGCATTCTCCTTCGGTTGGTTGACGTTGCGGTCAGGCAATCAGCCCTTGTTCTCGGTCAACTCCATGAGGCGCTTATAGCTCCCCGTGTCCTTGACCTTCTTTTCGGGCATTCCCGAACGCTTGTGCATTTTCACCCGCTCGCGCAGCGTTTCGACCTCGGAGGCGGATTCATCCGGCTCAGTGGTCGTTCCCTGCCCGTGGTGAGCGAACAGCGGAGACTCAGGAGCCTCCTCGTACATCTTGGCGAACGCAGCGTACTGCTCATTGTTGAGCGTAAGCGCGTGTGCCTGCATGGCGTCGACCTGGGTCGCCGCGATGCGGCTGGACGACGCGAGCGATGTCACGAAGTCCTTCCGTGCCTGATTGCGGTTCTCGTTCAGGACACTCTCGAGGTTCTCGATGTGTACCTGAACAGCCGCAAAGTCGTTGGTCTTGGTTCCACCGTCGAGCGTGAACTCGAACGTGGTGGGCTGGTTGCCATGCTCAGCCGGTGGCGTCACCGTCGTTGTCACCGTCCCTGCGGTCGCGGCACCAGCCGCAGGCTCGCCCTGGGCGTGCTCGACGGCCTTCCCGCTGGGCGACTTGCCGCCTTCGGCACCTTCGTTGCCATCCTTGCCCTCCTTGGTAGCTGCCGGGGGAGCAGTGTGCTCCGTGGTCCCAGCGTTCGGGTCGGGGGTGCCGGGGCTGCCGCCACCCTTGTTTGCATCGGTCTTGGCGTGCGACACCGCACCCTCCTTATTGTCTCGAACTGGAGTAAACTTATCATCGGTTGGTTCGTTCTTGCCGAACAGGCCTTCGACGGCGGGGATGTCTACCCACGCGACGCCCATGAATACGGGCCAGTACATCACCTCATCGTTCGTCTCGTAAAACCCGATCTCGGACGAACGCGAACGCCAAGTACCGCGCTGGATCTTGGCGAACGCTTCCGGCTCGGTGATCTCCATGTCGGCAACCAGGAGCTGGTTTCCCTTGTCGTCCTCACCCTCGACCCGCAGATCAATGACGTACCCGACAACCTCGCCGCCGCCCCCGAAGAAACTCCGATGACCATCGCGGATAGGCACGTTCGGCAGAATGCCACGGTCGCGCAGCATCCCGAAGTGGAACGCCATCTGCGCCAGATGCTCTGACTCCCAAGTGTGCTGGTCGCCCATCGAGTCCTTGAAGGTCCCCGCGCGGAACACAGAAATACTCTTGACGAGCTTGACGCCTTCGGCTGTCTCTTCGACGGTCCGAGATTCGAGAGCCGTCTGGAAGTACCGAACTGACATCCGGTCCATCGTCGCTGTACTCACATCACTTCCACCCTGTTCGGCTCACGGGAGGTGCAGATCCTGCAGTAGACCGAGACGATACGTCTCTCTGTACCTGTTCCGCAAGCATTACGGCACGTTCTCCTGCCTACGCTACCGGGATGGCCCTTGGTAGCTGCACTTCGTCAACGGTAACATCTCTCCGGATGGTGATTCGATGCCAACGGAAACACTCGCGACACCTAAGCATGACTACACCCGATGTCGCCACCATCTCGCCATAAAGACGCTTTGCCTTGAAGATTTTCATATGGACATATGGCTCACCAGTCTCATCGCGCCCCGCAAGAGCCAGTAGTGGTTCTCTGGCACAGAAGCAACGAACTTCTACATCTGTGCCGATTGCTGGGTCCATCAGCTACGCGCCTCCTTCGATGCCATCTCTAGCACCTTCTGGAAACTTGCCATGAACTCGTTCGGGCCGGAGAACCCTTCAGTGCCCAATGGAATGAAATCATCCAGCCAGTTGTTCAAGGTCGAATAGAACTGGCCCGCTACGTCGCTGGCTTTCTTCTCGGTCAGCCCAGCATCCACCAGGAAATGCTCAGCATGGCGTCGGTATCCAAGGTCTGGCGCGAACTCACTCGTCCCGAACGTCCCCTCGCGGAACGCCTTACTCACCTGCGAGCGCACACGATCCGCGATGCGGTCAGTCGGGAAATGGCTGGCCTCCACCTGGATAGGTTTGCCATCCTCGCGCTCAGGGCGACCGACGCGCGTATCACCGCCCGTTGGCTCAGGGTCGTCCTGCTGCTGCGGATGGACCGCTCCCTTGATCTCCTCGATGCTCATCCCAAGCGCCTGACCCAGTTCATCCAGGTCCGAAAGCTTTACCATCCCGTCACGCATCAGTGCCGAGACAACCGCTCGCATCGTCTCACTATCCTGCTTGCCCAGCGGACGCGGCACCCACTCAGCGCGTGGAGCATTCGGCGTGAAGTTGAAGGCCTTGAGCTTCTGGATAAGGAAGTCGTCTAGGTACTGCTTCATGTCGCCGGCGATGGCATTGAGCATCCACATCCAGACTTGTTGGTGCTGTATGCCCAAGTTGTAGCTACCCACATCCGAAGTTCGCAGCATCAGGATCGGCGTAAAGAGCCCAAGCGACATCTCCTCGTCCAGCCTAGTCAGATACCTCTCGAAGTCTGCGCCGCGCATCTGGCTGTTGCCAGTGAAGTAAACGGTCCCGCGACGCCGAGCCAGCCAAGTGCTGTTCTGTGTCGTTGGGCACCACAGGACACCCGTGTACTTACGATGCTCGATGCTGAAAGGACCATTTGCCGAAACCGACTGAACGGGATTGACATACTTCTTGCGTCGCACGCTCACAACCCACATCGAGTAGTTCTCGTATCGCTTCTCCTTCAGCTCGTAGAACGAGGTCGCGTGACCAGCGAGTGTGCAAGCGAACTGGAACCGCTCCGCCATCTCGTGGCTCTTCTGCATCAAGAACGTCTGCCGGTCCGTCACGTTGCCATCCGCCAATAGCGAGGAATCTATATAGAGGTCAAGCTGCGCCCGTGTAAGTGACAGCATGAACTCATAGGATGGCATCTTGCCTGGCGCAACCTCATTAAGCATCTGGGTTGCTTCGTAGTTGAGGAAGAACTGCCGGCTCTCCTCGTCGTTAGTCTTGCCATTCTCGCGCCAGCGTGGCACACCATCCATCTTGCCGCCGCCCGCACGCGGAAACTTCTCGGATGCTGGGCCGAACAATCGCGTCAACGCACCACGGATGCGCTCCGGGTAACGCTTCTGGGAAATGCTGACGTAGTTGCCTGTGACGTAGATGTAGCCCTCAGTCCAGTACCAGGCGACCAACTCAACGAAGTCGTCATCGTACTTTGCCTGGGTGGGGAACCCATCGTGCTCGGCGCACAATGGAATGCGGTCCCGCTGGTCGAGCGTGGACGTGTACCTCCACTCGCGCTCAATCACACGCTCGCCCTTGCGCCTATAGCTGTGCAGCACCGGCCAGCGGTGGTTCTCAGTTGTCAACGAAGAATGAGTAGAACCCTCCATCGCAACTACATCGCGGTCTTCGACTTCAAACACATTCATCTTCTGTACTGGCTGCCATGAACTCAGGCCCGTGTCGTGATTGAGCGTGAGCACCATGTCCCCCACGACGACCTCGTCATGGCGCTTCCAACCCCGCTCAGTGAAGATTTCCGTCTCAGAGTCAACGCATTCGAGATATTCCAGATCAAAATCGAAGTTGCCATTCTCGTCGCGGTCGGATGGCAAAGTCACCACCGAGCGCGACCGCAGTGCCATGAGGATGTTCTCCATGGCTTCGCGGCCGGACACCTGCTGGTCCCCGATGGTGAACTCTGCATCGTAGTCAGCGCGACCGATGGGCAGCGGCTCACCGAACCGTTCGAAGTAGCGGTTCGCGTAGAGGTGGATCAACATCGAGAAGAACCATGGGATGAACGCAGGGCGCAACAGCTTCCTGCCGTAGTAGTCGCCATTCTCCGCAAGGAGTGGGTACCAAAGCGTGTTCTCAACAGGGATGGGATGACTGGAACCCTCCTGCTTAATGCCGTCGTAGACTTTATATTTGGTCTTGGGTGCGCCGCGACTAGGCGTATAGCCAGTGACTTCTTTCCAGTTGACGCGCGTCGTCTCCGGCTGCAGGTCTTTCACCTTGTCGAGGACAATGCTCCGGTTCGCTACATCATTCTTGTACTGGAGGGCCATCCCGCTGAACCCACTCCAGAACGCCTGCGAGAACCCGCGCACGATCTGCGTCCACAGCGGGCGAAGCTGTTCTTCGATCTCGTCAGCGATGTTCTGGTCAGCACACTTGATCTTCCAGTCAATCTGGTGAATCATGAAAGTGAGCAAACTCAGGTTCGCGTTGATCTGATAATGGTCACGCATCTGGCGATAGTCGTTGAGCGTGAGACGACTCAGGTCGAACTGCAGCACACCGCCACCGGGAAGCGATGCGAACTGCAGACCCTCGGCTTGCCACTTGCCAATCTCGCCCGTAACGGGCGGGTCAGCCTTCTTGAAGGTAGACGGGCGCTGGTTGCTCGGTGGCGCCCACAGGCCGCTTTGGCGCTTGTCCATGTGTTTCTCCTATCGGAACGGACCCCGTGTCATCGGGGGCGGGACCGGAGCGGCAGGGATGTCCTGACCGCCGTTGTACGCCGGATGTTGCAGGGTGGGGTCACCGAAGGGCGAATGACTCTGCCCGACGGCCTCACGCTGCTCCCGGTAATCGTTCAGGTTCGTGACCTTCTTGTGGTACCTGCGATCACCCATCAGAGTACAGACCACACCGGCTACCGAGTCTGCAACATCCTTGCTGCCATCAGGTGGGTGGTCGATCTTGTCTCCAGAATTGATAAGTTCGGTAAGTTCCTTGTAGAGGATATCTACTGTCTTCGTGTCACCACGCTTATACTTCACCATGTAAGGCGGAAATTCGATACGATCTTCGTAAAGAGCTTCCTTCAGATCGTGGTATGGCAGGACATCCTTATCAACGCTCAGAGTGTCAGTCGGGATGCGCCTTTTCTTGAGTTGCTGACGAGTATCAGTTGACTGGAAGGAGTCTAGAGTAATCTTGTCGATGCGGAACTTGTAATCATCCTTGAGGCTGTAGATGAAGCGCCGCACATCACCCAAGAAGATCTCAGTTCCCTTTGGGGCCTGGATACGGTAAAGCAAGTCGATGACAATGTAAGGCTTGAGTTCGCCATCGATTTCCACCACTTCACGTACGTGGCCGAGCGCGAACCCGAGCGCGTCGCCCTGTCCACTGTAGGCAAGGTCCAAATGACCAACCCGCTTAAGGCTAGTAGTTGTGTTCTTGAACCAGGGCGCGATGCGACCTTCGGCGTCGACTGGAGACTCATCAGTGTTGTGGCGGTCGATCCATCGCTCCTTCGCCTCTTCTATCTTGTGGACGAGGTTGATAAACGGATCGCCTACAGCGGGCGGAATTCCCGCCAAGTCTCGTAACGCCTTCTCGGGGTCGTTGACGAAGTTGCCCTTGAACACAACCGGGATTTCGATGACGTGCTCTGAACCAGTGAGAGTCTTAATGCCCTTCGGCACGATCATCTTGCGCTTCACGTCATAGAAGAACGTCGGCACCTCGCCAGTAGTCTTGTCACGGTAATGATCCCAACCCATTGATTCCCAGATACTCATTCGCACCGCGTAGGCGTCGTCGCGGTTCTTGAACTCTTCGTACTTGCGAGCAGCGAAGCCGTTGCCCTTCTTCATCTGGCCAATAACAAGCAGAAAGCCCTTGTCCTCGAACCGTGAAGTGATACGGGAACTAATCGTAATGTAACCCGCATCAGCGTAATCCTTGTTCTTGGTTATCTTGTGCGAATCTGCCTCGTCAAGGATGCCCCCTAAGATATTGTAGCCTTCAAAGGTCGTTTCCGCGCTGTCTCCCGGCAGCACCCAGATGTCTTTCGGGAAGCGCAACTGTTTACTGAACTTCGAGTCATACGGGTACTTGTTGGCAAACCAGGGTGAGTACTGGATACGTGCTTTGATGTCCCCGAACACGACCTCTGCAGCCTGTCCCTCCGAAGTGGACATCTGCATGAACGCGATGCGGCTTCCCGGTAGCAGATTAAAGAACCCTTGCGGGTCCTTCAGACACAGAACCCAGTGCGCCAGATACGGGAGCACGATGGATGCAACAGTGGTTTTCCCGATGCCGATCCCACCCGTCACAATCGCAAGTTGAATCGCAGTCGGACGTTCCGGGTTGACCTCGTCGCCCATGATGATGGACAGCTCGCGCTTGATGCTGGCGCGCACCCTGTCCTCGATGCCGAGGTAGTCAGGCCCAAGAAACTCTAGAAGTGTTGCTGGACGCTCCTCGAACTGAGGATTATCAGATAGGAACTTAAGTTCCTCGACAATCTTGGAAGTGTCCATCAGGCGAACCGCTTTGACTTCTCAAGAAACTCGCCCATGTGTGCCACATCATCCGAGTCAAGCGTGAACCCGCCCATGTGTGCGCTCTTGACGGCAGCGATGATATCTAGAGCTTCGCGCAGCAACGTCTTATCTTCAGTCACCGTCAATCTCCATTGCCGCACGCGCATCGATAGCGGGCTGGGTCTTAGCATTGGGGTCCAGCACCTGACTGATCATCTCTGGCGTGATGTCCTCGCGAGGAATGCCCTTCTCCTCAAGCTCACGAACGATGGAGGCAGTCAGTTGGCTCGCGCTCGACCCAACCGCAACCTGCGCTCCCTGTCCACCATTCACGAACACGCCAACCTTCGTACCGCCGCTGAGTTCCGGATTCGTCAGCTTCGCCAGCTTCACGCCGTTGCTGAACAGACTGTTGATGAGTTTACTTACCTCTGGGTCAAGTTCCTCGCTCCACTCTTCATCTTCCATGCCTCGTTCTAGACGGTCAGCCTGCTTGCCAAGCAGAGCGCCTAGACCAGAGATGATGGTGTCGCTGTCTCGAGTATTAAAGAAGGACGCGAGCTTTACGGGTTCAGAATCAGGCACGCTGCACACCGCCCCTTGTCGATAGTACTTACAAGCGTCAGAAACACTACAAGTATCGCATGTAAACTTATCGCCAGGCTTGTAAGCAAGATTTACACTCTTACTTGTCTTCGTCTCTACAGGCGTGAGGCTTGCCGTCGGTGTATGCGCATCGACAGCCGTCCACCCTCGCGTCTTGAACTTCAAGTTTTCGTCGTAGTGCTTCGCTGCCCACAAAGCACTCTTCATGTTGTACATGCAGCGATTCCGAGGAATGCTCAAGTCAACAGCTTTGTATCCCAACAAGTTTATCCACTGGGGATGAGCGCCTGCCTGTTGGTAACGAATCTCCCGACCATTCGGAAGAGAAACCGTCCCCTTCGCCGCCTTTGTGCGTCCATCGAAGTCGATTGAGCGCAACCCGTGGGCGAACATCGCCTTCCACGAATAGGTCGCGTGGAGATGCAGGATGACATCGGGATACTCCTCTTGGAGTTCCGCGACCATGCGAACGAGTTTACGACCCGGCCCTGTGGTGAGCTTCGGAATATCAGTCATGATGATGCGGTGCTCCTGGCCCAACACCGGCCGGTAAGCGCGGGGACACGCCTCGTCCTCGCAAGTCTCCGGGTCCTCGCCGGCCGGGTACTGGATGATTTCCTCCAGCGTTTCGAGGCTCTCCTCCTCCGCACTCCAGACCGGATAGACAGCTTCCGGCTTCTC
>Ga0136596_1000633_pt1 | contig 17422 bp, 19 predicted proteins | sample AntRauTorcE11897_FD_101387 | JGI IMG/M metagenome (GOLD analysis project Ga0136596, IMG submission 101387) | Saline lake microbial communities from Rauer Islands, Antarctica - Metagenome Torckler E11 #897 | ecosystem: Environmental > Aquatic > Non-marine Saline and Alkaline > Saline | place... | reverse complement strand
TTACTGTTTTGATTATTTTTAAAATAGGTGATTTAAAACTCAGCTTAGAAAGCCTATTATGTAATAAGTACATTGCAACGGAGTGCTATATGAGAGACATAAAGTATTATGACAATATAAGTGGCAAATATATAACTGTTAAAGTTAACAATGCCGTTGCAGACAACCTAAAGACTTTGTATTTTGAAGAAAAAGAACTAAAACGACAAGTTGCAAAAAATGAAACCTCAATAGATGCTTTTAAAAACAGTGAAGAGTTTTTAATTGACAACACGCCCAACCCATATGAAGCACTAGAGCAAAAAGAAGGCTTAACAAATAAAAGTAAAAAAGAAATTAGAATTGAACTACTAAAAAAAGCATTAAGGAAACTCAAGAAAGAAGAGTGGTTTATTATTAAAAAGATATTCTGGCAAAATTACAAAAAAATAGAAATATCTCGCAAATATAATATTACACCAAGCCTAATAACTTATCGCTATAAAAATACTATTAAAAAGTTAAGGAGTTATATTGTGGAAAATGAAAAATTAAAGATTATAATTAATTAAAAAGACATATTAAATATTATTTTTGCGGTAAAAAGTATAAGATATAACATTTTTTTATATAAGTCATGCTGATGTTAGCAAATTTTGTTATAATATTTATATAAGGCAAGGAGAAGTATATGTTAGAAAAAAATATTATTCATTTGGGAGAGAAAATAAAAAATAAAGATGAAGAAAGCTATTTAAAACTAATAAAAATTATTGATAACCTAATAGGAGGAGAAAAAGAGTATACATTAAGACCTTATTCATTAAGACGAGATTTATTTTTTAGATTCCTAGAAATTCCAGAGCCATTAGATTATAATAAAATAATTGTATACAGTGAGTATTTATTTAATATTACAAAAAGCCCATTAGCTGCAAAAATATTAGGCATAACATACATGTTATTATTTGATGACGTAAAAGCTATGTATTGGTTTAAATGGTTTTTTAAAGGATTATCGCCTCAAATACCAAGTGCTTTTATGTCAAATATAATTGCTGAATATACATCAAAGCTTATAGATAAATTATTAAAGAAAAATATAGAACATGAAAAACAAAATGGGATTGGATACAAAAAAGATAACCCCATAAACTTTTGCAACAATAAAGAGAGAATAAAATACTTAAGAAATTTGGTTAGTGAAGAAGGTTTAATTATTTATGTTATAAATTCCAATTTTTTATCTAAAGGCAAAAAATTAATATCAGATGAAGAAATAGAAACATTGAATTTTTTTGTTGTTACAAATAAACCTGATTACAAACTAAAAAGATATGTGATATACTTAAATAATTCAAGTAATTATAATGAGACAAAAGCTCCTAGTAAATTTGAATTAAAAGGGTTTATTGAGGTTTAATGTGAAAAGTGATAAAATTATAAAAATTTTATGGGCAGTATGTGTAATACCATTCGTGATAGGTTTGTTTTTAATTGATACCGTAAACACTGAATATTCAACAGATGAGTATTGGGTTGCTCAAAACCAGCAACATGTTTATGAAAGATATTCTGGACAAATAGTGGATTACATAGAAGAAAATGAAGTTTTAAAAATAAAAAGTGATGTAATAATTGTAAAAGCAAAAAGTGATTTTTATGGTTTCGGAATGTTTCTTACCGTTATATTCGGACTATTTACTTTTGGTATGATAATAGGAGAAGTGCAATCAAGTGATTGGTGGAAAGATTTTAAAGAAAGGAATAAATTATGAAAACAGGTTTATTAATATTTGCAGTGTTTATTGTGAGTTTTACTGTTTTAACGGGATGTGGTGTGAGCAGATTTACAGAACAAGAACAAATTATAGTTGGGGATTATGCTATGTCTTTTTATATTGATTCTCCATTTACTGAAAATAAAATAAGAAGAGAAGAAGTTGACTATTTTAATTTTACAATAAATGAAAACTTAACTTATGATGTAAGTTATAGTATGTTTGGTTCAGAAGTCAGTTATTCCGGCAGAATTAAAATAAAAGAACATAATGGGGCAACAGTATATACGATATCACTTTCAGATCAATATAATAATAGAGATACAAGTATGGTAATTGACAGCGCAGAAAGTGCTATTCTAACTTATAATGTTGGAGGCTTTACTCCAAATAGAACTATTGATATGAATGTATATTTGACAAAATAAACTACTTTATTTATTAAAAGGAGGGTTATTATGATCAAGACAGGATGGGTTATTTTGATAATTGGAATATTGTCTTTTATAGGACAAGCAATTGGAAGCGCGGGCATAACAGGTTACTCTTTTGTATTTCCAGTTTTAGGGATAGTATTATTAATTATGGGGCATTCAAAACAATCAGAAAATTAAATAAAAAGGGTTAAATGAAATACTCTTTTTTGATGATGCGTAGTAGCGGCAAAAGTGTTGATAAAAGAAGCAGGATAAGAGATTGACACCAAATAGGTTTTTGAAAGTGCTGGAGTTTAAGTAAAATAGTGTATTTTACTGTCACCAGCATTTTTGTTGGTCAATCTTTTGTTGCAAGCGTGCAAATTAATAGAAATAGGAAACCTATTTTATTTTTATATTTATAGTGGAGGTGAAATTATTGAGTGAAAAAAGATATTGGATGAGAGTGTATGATGCAGAGTTTGAAAAAAGAATTGAGAGGTATTACGAAAAAAGCAAAAAGCAGTTTGAAAGCAAAAACGACTTTTTTGTAACCTGTTTTAACTATGGTTTAACAATGTTATTAAATGCTAACAAGCTGGAGGTAAAAGAATTTTTAAAAAGTAAAGATTTTTTATTGAATCAAAAAGTAAACCAAGTTATGCTAAGCAACATTTATAGTTTGCTAGAGTATTTATCGATTGTGTTAAAGGCTGACAAAGAAATGGTTGAAACACTAAACTCTAGCAGTATCACTTATGAAGTAGAGCAAATAAAAGAAAAAATAAAAAGCAAGGAGGAGATTAACTATTAATAGGGTTAATTTTTTTATTAATTATGTGCGTAGTAGAAAAGAACTTGATAGAAATAACAAGTTAAACTTAAAGTACGGCGAAAAAAGAAATTATTACAGCTGTAATAATACTAACAATTATTTAAGTTATGTAGAAAAGGGAGTTAAAGAAAAAGACTATATAAATTATTCTGGAGATGAAAAGAAGAGTGCAGGTATATTTAATAGTAAAGGCCTACTTAGTAAAGAAGAAGTAAATCAATTAAAGCAAAATTTAAAAGCAACAACCAGTCCAATATGGCACGGCATTATTACTTTTGAAGAAGTATTTGGCAAAGAATATTGTGGCACTTACAAGCAAGCCTATGAGCTTATGAAAACACAGTTTTCTAAGTTTTTAAAGAATGCAAAGTTTAATGTTAGTAATGTTGAGTGGTTTGCAGGACTACATACTAATACAGAGCATAGACATATTCACTTTTCTTTTTATGAAAAACAACCTCAAAAGAAAAGGTATAATAAAGACGGGCTATATTTTTCTAAAGGTAAGGTAAATCAATTTTCGATTAATAGATTAAAAAGTGATTTTGAGCTTAAATTATTAAGTGACAAAACAATTTTAAAAGAGCGAGATATGCTAATTAAAAATGCTAAAAATATTTTAGGTACTGGAATAGGTAAAGAGTTATATAAAGACATTGAAAGGTTAATAAATATTTTACCTAAAAACGGCAAACTAAGTTACTCAAGTGATAACCTCAAGCCTTACAGAAAAGAAATTGATAAAGTTAGCAAAAGGTTTATTAATAGTAACAAAGAATTAAGCAATGAATATTTTAATGTTTATGTGCAAGCAATGAAGGTTGATGAGCAAATTATGGAGGTGTTTGGTTTTGACGAGAATAAGTACAAATACCACTTAAGGCATGATAAGTATATTAATGATGTTAATGCAAGAATTGGAAACTTAATTTTAAAGTTTATTAAAGAGCTTGAGGAGAACGAATTTAAAAAACAAATAAATAATAAAAGGCTTCAATATCAATATAAAAATAGGTTAGTAGAAAAAAGAATTAAAAAAACTAAGCGTAAGCAGTTAATAAACAAAATGAATTATTTGAACGATTTAGTTAATAAAGAAGTTATGTATTATTTTGAAGAGTTAATGAATAAGTTAAGACAGTTTGAGCATGAAAACTTGCTAAAACAAAAACAAAGCGATGACTTTGAGATGTAAAAAAAAGAGTTATTAATTACTCTTCTAATTACAAAATCATATCATCACTTAAGTCATTTTGTGTGTCAAATGTGTTAAAAACAAGCTTTTGCTCAGTTGTTTCAAAGTTGAAGCTTTTACCATCAAACACAACAAATGATGGAGTATCTAAAATAAATACAAGGTCGCTATCTAGTCTAGAGACTGTTTTAAATAAATTTTCGCTAAACTCGCAACCTGCAAAGTTTTCAGTAATATATTGCCACAACTTAGATTGATGTTTTCTTTGAACATCATCCCAGTTGGAATTGCTCATAGTTATAATATCTAAATCTTTTTGGTTATCTATTTTTAATACTAAGGCATCAACACCTTCTAATTCAAGTTTATTAATGATTTGGCTTTTTGAGGCTTTTACAGTAAATAAGTAATCAAGTTCTCTAACGCTTAAGGTTTTAGTATTTTCTTTTAAAGATAATTCGGTTACATAAGTTGTACCACTCTTAGTTAAATATTCTTTGCTAATTTTATCTTGACTCCAACTAAACTCTACATGGTTATGCCATTCGCTTTTTATGTGTGACTTGCCATCGTTGGTTGCAGGAGAAAACCATAGTCCGCAAGAAGGCTTTCCAGCTCTTGATACTATGTTTGTTTTATCAAAATCAGAAATTTTGTTTAAATTTATATTTTTATTGCTTAAATTAATTTGTTTCATATAAAAATTATACCACAAAGCAAAATAATTTTCTAGAGGTAAATTCAATTATTTATGTTATAATAATGAAAAATAAATACAGGAGAGTTTATGAGGGAAGGTATAGCAATAGATAAGTTTGATTTTAAAGATATTGAGCAAGCAAAAGAATTATTAACAATAACTATAAGTAAAAATTTTAAAAATAATAATATAACTGATAAGCAAGAAATAAAAGATGAAATTGAAGCCCAAATAAAATTGATTTATGATTATTTTGACAATAAGGCAACATGTACAGCTATGCTTGGAGCAAAAATTGATAATGAATTAATAGGTATTGTTGCGTTAGGTAAGCAAACACCTAAAATTATTAAATATGTAGAAGATAAGTTCAAAAATGCTTTAGAAATAAAAAACTTATATATTTCACCTAAATATCAAAGAGAAGGTTTAGGTAAAAAATTATTTAATGCAGCCTGCAAAGGATTAATAGACATAGGTGAAACTCATTTTATGTTATACTCCAGCTTTAAAACAGGGCAGACTTATTGGTATAAGATGTTAGGTGAGCCATATAAAATTCTTGAAGATGATGGAATAATAAGAAAAATATGGCTACAAAAAGTTAAGTTTTTGGAAGTATAATTATGGAATATAAAGTTATTAAAATTAATAATATTGAATTTGCTAAACAAATAAAAAGCTTGTTTAAAGATTTACATTGGGCTAATGGTAGAACAATTAAAGACATTGAACATCAAATAAAAAATTCAATTAATGTAGGTATTGCTCATAATAATGAATTAATTGCTTATGCAAGAGCAATATCAGACTATAAGTTTATAAGTACAATTGTGGATGTTGTCGTAAAAGAGCAATATAGAGAAAAGGGCTTTGGAAAAGAATTGCTAAAAGAGCTTATAGAACACCCAAAATTAAAAAGTGTGAAACAACATGAATTATATTGCAAAAACTATAATTTAAAATTTTATGAAAAGTTAGGTTTTAAGCTTAAAAAAGATTTAAACTTTATGAGATTAACAAAAGAATAAATATAAGGTGAATAAATGAATTTAAAAAACAAATAAATAATAAAAGGCTTCAATATCAATATAAAAATAGGTTAGTAGAAAAAATAATTAAAAAAGCCAAGCGTAAGCAGTTAATAAACAAAATGAATTACTTGAACGATAAATATTTAGGAAATATGGTTAAAGTTATTATGGATAGGCCACTTGGAACAGCTCATCCTAAACATGGATTTATTTACACTGTTAATTATGGTTATATTCCTAATACAATATCTGGGGATGGGGAAGAACTCGATGCGTATGTTCTTGGCGAGCACAAGCCATTAGCTGAGTTTGAAGGTGAAGTAATTGCAATTATACATAGAACCAATGATAATGATGACAAGCTAATAGTTGTTTCAAAAGGCAAAAATTATACTGATGAGCAAATTAGAGTATTAACTGAGTTTCAGGAACAATGGTTTGAAAGTATTATAATAAGAAAAAGATAAAAAACAATTTAATTAATAAACAAAAAACACCTTAAAATTTATGAGGTGTTTTTTGATGGAAAAGTTTAAAGGTTAAATAAAGATTAAGGAGAAAAATTATTTGAATAAATATGAAATGCAAGATATCAAATTAGAAAAATTAATAGAGGCTGAAACTAAAAGACTAAGCAACAGATATGCTAAGGATTTTTTTGATTACAAAGATCTAATACAAATAATTGGACTAGGCAGGGATAATGTAAGAACACTTATGAATAGTGTTAATTTTCCTATTACGAAGGTTGGCAATAGAAAAATTGTAAGTATTGTAAACTTTACAAAGTGGTTAGTTACTAACAGTTATAATCAAAGAGGTGGCTATGGGAAGTAAAAGAGGCAATGGAGAAGGAAGTATATATCAAAGAAGTGATGGCAGATGGGTTGCAGTTTTAATAATGGGTCAAGATGATAAGGGTAAACAAAAAAAGAAATATTTATATGGCTACTCAAGAAATGAAGTTGCAAAGAAATTGGCAGTTGAAAGTGGAAAATATTTTATGTCACCGCAAATACTAATTTCAAATGAGCCACTTGAAGTTATGCTGTTTGAATGGCTTATGCTATTTAAAAAACCAACAGTAAGTTCAAGAACTTTTGACAGAAATATGCACGCATACAGAACTCATATTGTGCCAGCAATAGGAAAAATGAAGATTGAAGATATAACAACGCCTGTTGTACAAAAATTTCTTAATGTACTATTGTTAAAAGGCTATTCAATAGCCACTGTTAAGAAAAGCAAATTTTTATTAAGACAATTTTTTGAATATTGTGAAGATACAAATTTAGTAATTAAAAATCCCGTTACAAGAACAAGAATAAGACGAATAGAAACAAAAGTCTATAATCAAGAAGATGCATATAAGGCAATCCCACCTAATTTAAGAAAAGAGTTTTTAAAAGCACTTGAAAAAGAAACCTTACTTAAAACATTATGTAAAGTTGGAATGTTTGCAGGGCTTAGAATTGGAGAAATTTTAGCACTTAAATGGAGAGATATTGATTTTGAAAAAGAATTACTAAAAGTCGAAACGGCATTATCGGTAATATATGATTTTAATGAGATGGGCTATATAGTTTCTAAAAGCACAGTAATATCGAACACAAAAACCTCTGCAAGCATAAGAGAAGTGCCAATGCCTAAAGTTTTAGTACAAGAACTAAAAGAATGGCGTGAGGTTAGGAAAAAAGAAGAGTTAACTACAGGTATAAACGTAACAAACTCTAGTAATTTAATTTTTTGCAATAAGGATGGAAGCCTTAGAACCTATGATGGTACTAAAGCAATTTTTAATAGATTTATTAGGCGAAATAAATTTCAAAAATATAAATTTCATTTTCATACCCTAAGACACACTTACTCTAATATGCTTTTTGAAACGGGAGAAAATCCAAAAGTAATTCAGCAGCTCTTAGGGCATAAAAGCTTAGAAACAACGCTTATGACCTATAACAGTATTGATAGAAGTTATTTTAGTAGAGCTATAACTAAGTTGAATTTTCAGCTAGAAAACTTGCTTGGCATTGAAAACAAAACAGTAAAAGAAGAAGATAAAAACAATCAAGAACAAATAGAAAGAATGGAACAAGAACAAATAAAGAAAATAGAGCAGAATCAAAAAGAAAAAATACTAACAGAAAAAGAAAGAAGACTAAAAGAGTTAGAGGAATTTAACGAGATGTACAAAGCAAAACTAGCTGAACTTGATAATTATGTCAGTATGTATGACAACGAAGTAAAGAAAAGAAAAAAAGAAGAGATGGAAATGGAGTAGTTTATTAAAGTTGTAATATAAACAAATATATTGTATAATTTTTATAATAAAAATTAATTGGAGACTTTATGGGAAAAGATAAAACCTTGCAAATAAAAAACAGTACTACTGAGTTTTTATTATTCACTTCTCAAAATAGCAACAATAACATTGAAGTAATTGTTCAGGATGAAGATGTGTGGCTAACTCAAAAAACAATGGGTGAGCTTTATGGTGTTGTAAAAAGCACAATAAGTGAACATATTAAAAATATATATGAAGCAGGTGAACTTGATGAAGATGCAGTTGTTCGGAAATTCCGAACAACTGCCAGTGATGGTAAAAATTATAATACAAATTTTTATAACTTAGATATGATAATATCTGTAGGTTACCGTGTTAACTCTGTTAAAGCAGTAGAGTTTAGAAAGTGGGCAACCAATGTAATTAAAAACTTTGCTATAAAAGGCTATGTGTTAGATAATGAAAGACTAAAAAATAATAGCTTACTAGGAAAAGATTACTTTGAAAATTTACTAGAAGAAATTCGTGAGATACGAGCTAGTGAGCGAATGTTTTACCAAAAGATTACTGACATATATTCAACGGCTGTAGACTACGACCCTAAAAGCCTTATAAGCACAAACTTTTTTAGCACAGTTCAAAATAAATTGCATTACGCCATACATGGCAAAACGGCAGCTGAGCTTATAGGAGATAGAGCAGACTCAACAAAAGCAAATATGGGCTTAACTAATTGGAAAAACTCACCAGATGGTAAAGTTTTAAAAAGTGATACTCAAACTGCTAAAAACTATTTAGAAAAAGATGAGTTAAAAGAATTAAATAGAGTTGTAAGTATGTACTTAGACTACGCAGAAAACCAAGCAACAAGAGGTGTTGCAATGACAATGGAACAATGGTCTAGCAAATTAAATGCATTTTTAGAGTTTAACGACTATAAGTTATTAAAAAACCTGGGTCAAATAAGTGCAGATGATGCAAAAGAAAAAGCAGGCAAGGAATATGACAAGTTTAGAATAACTCAAGATAAGCTTTATAAAAGTAGTTTTGATAAACTTATAGAAAAAACAAAAAAGGAAGACTAAATAAATTAGTTAAAAATATCAATCTTAGGTAAGTTGTAATGTGGCACATAATAAAATCTATTAATTCAACTATATAATTAAATATAAAAATAAGTGATTATAGATATTTGTAAATATTGTAAATATTGACACCTACTGACACCTACCCACTCAGTTCAAGGCAGTTTAGGACAGTATTAGAAAGATTTTCAGGTTTTTAAAAAAGCATTTACTTTAAAATTTGGCCACTAACTTAAAAAACTTTATAGTCCAGTGTTTAGTGTGCTTGTAGCATTTTGTAGGTGTCAAAAATATAGTCAAAAATGGCTACAAGCACTATAAATAAAGGCTTTCAGGGCGATGCTCCTAAGGCAAAGGTCGCAGGTTCGAATCCTGCCGGGAGTACCAAATAAAAAAACCACCTATAAAGGTGGTTTTTTGCTAATATTTACAGTTCCTGTAGCAATTTTTAAAATTAGCCAAATCAAGCCTAACTTTTAAGCCTACGAAAAAAACAACTTGACAGCAGTTTGACAGCCACGCGAGCAATTTTAGACAGATTTATAAAGGTTTATAAAGAATTAATTAGTAAAAAAATACCTTTATATTTTTTAATATATAATAAATATTTTAGTAAAAATCTTTATATAAATGTAAACTGGATTTATCACTAACTTTCAAGCGGCCACTTTACCATATTCTATAAAATTACACAAAGCTATTGTTTGCTTATAAACGCAACGAAAACAAAAAAATAAAAATGCTACACCCTAATAAATAAATAGTTATAGTAAAAACAATGCCTAAACAAGACTAGGCAAAACCAGATAGAATTAGGCAAGGCAAAATAGTACTTTAAATGAATTTTTGAAAAAAGTGTTAGACATTCAGTAGAAATCGCCCTTTTTCAGCTATTATAAATTAAGAGTTTTGACGAAAATAGAAAGTGTTTTTCTTAGCGTTAATAGTAAAATTATGGTAAAATTAAATAATATTAATTTTTAAATTGAGGCTAAAATGAGAAATGATAATAAAGATAATATAAACAATAATTTTTTTGAATTGTATAAATCTTTACCAATAGAAATGGGTGGACCAATTGGTAAAAATAGAAACAGAAATGAATTTTTATGGGGTTTAAATAGAGTATATGAGATGAGTTTAAATGAAGATGATTTTGTAATTATATTTGATAATAGATGTGATATAGAGATAGTAAAAAAAGAATCTATAATTTTTTATCAATTAAAAACATCAAATAAAAATTATACTATTAATGAGATTTGTAAAGTTCCATCTGATTCAAAGAATTCAATATTGTCAAAACTATACTCAGTTAACGGTGACATTGTCAAAGCTATGTATATAGTCTCAAATAAAAGGTTGAGCATAGAAGATGCCAAAGTAGGAAATCAGGAGAAATTTTGCTTTAATGAGTTAAAACAAAAAGAGACAGAAAAAATAACTAAAAATATAAAGGAAGTCTTAAATGTTGATGTATATTGTTCCAAATTATATTATTGGACTTCTGAATTTTGTATAACTCAGCCACATAAACTGTTACAAGGAGAGACAGTTGATTTTTTGAAGCATAAGTTTAATGAGGACTTTATGAAGCCAAAATATTTTTTTGATTACATGCAGTCTTTGGTTATGGATAAAGCATCTTATGAAAAACATTGTATTAAATATGAAGATGTACTTGAGCATAAGGGCTTGACTTCAGATCAATTTAATAAGATACTTAATAATTATGATAAATCTTCAGATAAGTTTAAAGAAAAAATAGATATAAAATTAAACAACTTTCCTGATTATTCAGAAAAAATCAAATTGCTTACTGCATTTTCAGAGCTAAATAAGTTGGGCTTAAATTCTATACTCGTCGAAAATGAGACTAAAAATATATTAGGGCAAATAGATGATAACAAGAAAAGTTTTTTAAAAGGGTCTTTTGCTGATGTGGTTGAAAAGGTATATAAAGCTATTATCATAAATACTGAAATTATAGATATATATCAGAAAAAAATTTTAATAATAATAGCGCTAGTAAGAATGGAGGAGAAAATTTAAGATGAATAATTTAATTATTAATAATATTTCCATTATAAGCTCAGCATATAAAAAAGCAAAATATTGTGAATTTAAAAAAGGTATTAACGTTGTAACATCTGACCATATTTCTGAAAAGGGTAATTGGGTTGGGAAATCAAGCTTAATTAGAAGTATTTTTCATACATTAGGTGCAGATGGAAAATTTTCTTCAAAATGGAAGTCTGAAGGGGAGTATACTTATCTATTAAACTTTAGTATAAACTTAAATGAATTTACAATGATCCGTAACGATGGACTATTTGAATTATATGATGAAAATAAAAACCAATTGTTTAAGACTGCAAACAGAGAGGAATTAGCTTTGTATATTAAAAAGTTTTTAGACTATGGAGTATATCTATTAAATCAAGAAAACAAATATCAGTTAGCTCATCCGGTATATAATTATCTATTTAATTATATTGAACAAAAAGAAATAAAATGTTGTGAATTTGCATCGTTTAAAGGTCTTCATGCAAGTAAAAATTATTATGATGATTTAATATACAATATTTTGGGTGTAAGAACAGATGAATATGGTCAACTTAAGGTTGAAGAAAAGACAAAAGAAAAAGAATCGAGAGGCTATAAAAAAAGTGAAGACCTTTATGATAAAATTCTTGGTGAGATAAACGATGAGTCAAACAAAGATGTTGTTAGTGATAGTTGGAAATCCCTTGTTATCGAAATGAAAAAGCATGAAGAAGAATACTCTATAGCTTTAAATAAATTAAGCAGAGTAAGACAAAAAGTATTAAAAATGTCTGAACTTAAGCAAGAAATTGAAAGTTTAATAAGTAATATAAAAGAGCAAATAACTGGGAATAATAAGCAATTAAAACATGCTTTAAAACATCAATGTCCTTTATGCGATTCAACTGTAGAAGATAATGGTAAAACATATTTTAACATTGCCAATAGTAAAGAAAATAATGAATTTAAAATATTATCATTAGAAGGTGAACTGCTAGACATTGAAAGAAAATTAAGTATCGAGAAAGAAAGATATGATGAAACAAATATTATTATTAAAGAGATTGAAACAAAAATCAAAAATAATGATACTGATGCGGATCAAAAGATTAAACTTTTTGGGATAAGAAAAATTAAATCAGATATATTATATAAATATGATGAAATTAAAACAAAAAGAAAAAATGTTGAAAAAGAAATAAAAGAGATCAAATCAAAGATTAGGGCTATAAATAAAGCCAGACAAAATGTTGATAATAAATACAACTTATTAATGTCTGAGAGTAAAGCCAAGTATAATTTATTAGATATAAATGCTGAAAATATAAAGACAGCTACAAGTAAATTTATACCTGATGGAACAGTGAAAAACATTGCATCGGTAGTCTGGATGACTAATTTATTAAAAATTAAATATGAATTTAATAAAGACTCTATAAGATTTCCTTTAATATATGATACTCCCAATAATGCAAATCTAACGAAAAATAATGATAAAAATATTTTTAAGTTAATATTTAACAGTTTGCCAGTTGATGGGCAAGTAATTACTTCAACAATTGGCTTTGATAAGGACGAACATCCTGATCATAAGATAAATGTAATTAAATTAACTAACGAACAATATAGGTTGTTAAATAAAGAGGATTATAATAAATGTTATGGTATATTAAAAGGTTTCATTAATTAGATCTATAAATATAAAAAAGAGTCAAATTGACTCTTTTTTTATTTCTCTCATTATATTGATTTATGATGTAAGCTCTTTGAATTGTTCATACATTCCTAATTGAGGCCCTGCATCATTTATATTTTGTAATAGTATAGAGATTTCTTTAAAGCTAAAATACAAGGTATATAATTTAATGCAATCAATTTTTGTTGTTTCTCTATCGTAAATGCCATGAACTAATGCATTTCTGTTAACAAACTGTTTATCCCACTTTTTTGATGAAAAGTTCAACACTCTAAAATGTTCATTGATAATTTTCCAAGAATCAATATAATAGCTAAAATCAAACTCCTCGACATTAAGATCACCTACCAGCTTATTTATCTTGTTAGCTCTAGTGGGGCCATTTGCCATTTTATCTAAATCACTAGAGTTTCTGTGTTCAAATTCTATCAGCGCAAACAAAGTTCTTGCACATGCACTATATTTTTCTGAAAAAAAATTTTCTAACGTTGAAGCAAACTCTTTTTTTATATCTTTATCAATGTCATCGGTAACGGATACTCCATTATCTACCATATATTTATATCTATAATGCAGTTCCTGATTTAACTGTTCATAAAGCAAAGCTTCTTTGTTGGGATCTAATATAAGCTCTTCTTTAAAATATAAGTTATCTAAATAAAACAAGAAGAGTCCTTTTTTAGATAATTCATCAACCCTTTTCTTATGAGCATCTTTAAATATATCTTCTCGATCCCTAAAAGACAACAACATGTGTCTAATGCAGGCTGAGTTGTAATCATCTCTAAATCGAACATATTTACCATAAGTTTTATCAAATTTCGGGTTTAAAGATTTTCAATGTCTATCCTTAATGACACCACCTAAAAGCATGCCCATCATAAGATCGCTATCGTTCAAATTATCGCTAAACATTATCGATCCATTTTTTCCATTTGAATTCTTCATAAGATCAATCAATTTCATATGTGCTAGCTGGTAATTGTATTTTAAATCAGCTATATGACTTTCAATATAATTTAGATCTGAAATATATTCTTCTAATTTATTGTTTAATTTGTTATCCATTGTAATACCTCAACTTCACATTTACGTATAATATTTTAACATTTTTTAAGATTGAAATAAAATTATTATTAACTAATTAATACATTTTACAAAATAGAAAATGTATTTATTGGCTTATTCTGTAAAATAATGATAGAATATATTAATCGATAATTTGGGGATAAGATAAATTTGAATACTACAGATAGAGAAATAATAAATGCAAGTAACGTAATAGATAAAGCATTGCTAAAAATGAATAAAAAAAATAGAGGGGAAGCGGCTTTAAATATTCTTACTGTTGTTCGTAATTTAAATGATCATATAGCCAGTAAGGTTTGGGGAGAGCTTGAGCCTAATCAACCAATGAATATTAATAAAGTGGCTAGTAGGTTTATGAGCAAGGGCTCCCTTAAGTTTATAGCTCAATTTGATAAAGGGCTGCAATATGCATTGTCTCATTTTACACCATCTGAAGATGGTGCAGAAAGATTAATGATAAAATATTATAGATATATCTTACAGCTTAAAAAACTTGTTAAAGGTAGATACAATTTAGATATTATAAATAACATTGATAAATTTCTAGCGGATATTGATGAAAAAAACAAAAGAGTATTATACTCAAGTTTCAAAAGCAATAGAACTAAGTTCTAAAGATGATATTTCTAAAACAGAGTTTGACAATTATTATGTTAACAAGGTTAAACCTTTCTTTTTTAATCAAGAAATATATTATGAGATAAATTTAGAGCCAGCACAAGAAAGACCTAGTAAATTTAATAGGATCACAGCCTTTACGAAACATGATATTATGACAAATTATGCTGTGGCATTACGTTTTGCCAACTTTGAAATTAAAGCCTTTGATGTTCAATTTCCCATAAAAGTTATAACCGATTGGAATGTTTCAATTAGACCTTGTGAAATAGAAAATTTTGCAAGAATACTTAATTATGATATAAAAATTCAGAGAAGTAATTACGAGTATCAGGCATTGATGAATTTTCTGAAGGAGGAAAATCTTAACCTAGTCAATATCATAGATTTTTCAGAAGAAAAATATTTAAGAACTAAAGAGCATATTTTAAGTCGTACACAAGGTAAATATTCTAAAATTTTTATGTTATTGGATAAATGTAGGTATATGTGTTTAAAAGAAGAAATTGGCTCAAATATTTTAAGGTACTTATTGTTTAGAATGAATAATAGACTAATTAGGCAACAATGGCCAACTGCAAGTAGGCCAAATAATTTATCTAATCTTTTTTTAACTTCTAGTTCGTACCCTTTTGATCAAAAACCAATTTCTTTTAACCCTTATGGTCATAATTCTAGTGCGTATGATATATTTTCTTCAATTAACATTGGTAAAAGAAAAGGTGAAATACTTGCAAGATATATAAATACCAATACAGATCAAAAAGGTGAATTATTTACGCATCATTCGAAATTAAAGCATTTTGGAGATTTGGAAAATATAAAAAACATTATAAAAGAATATAATGATAGTTTATGGGGTGGATTTAAACCTGAAGCAGAGCTAGATATACATTGTGAACATATATTTAATAAAGGTTATGTTAGCGAAACACAAGAAATAGTAGAGAGTTTAAAAAATATAGCATCTAATGGATCACCATTTCATTCTAATTTTTCAGAAGAAAACATTAGGAATCTTCAAGCATTAACTAATCCAGAAGAAAAGCTTGATGATCCTATAAAAATTGATATATTATCAAACATGTTTAAAAATTCAAGTGTTCATTTTATATATGGTGCAGCTGGAACAGGAAAATCAAGGTTGATTAATCATATCTCTGATTTAATGAAAAACAAAAGACGTTTATTTCTTGCAAAAACAAATTCTGCGGTAGAAAACCTTAGGAGAAGAATTATAAACAAGGAAGAAGGGGATCTTTTCTTAACAATAGATAGATTTACTAAAGATGTAAGATATGAAATTTTAGGTTATGATCTAGTTGTTATTGATGAATGTAGTACAGTAAAAAATAAAGAGATTTCAAAAATATTAAGTCTAATTGGAGATGCTGTAATAATACTTGCAGGAGATATATATCAAATTGAGTCTATTGGTTTTGGAAATTGGTTTGAAATTATAAGGACTACTGTACCCGATTATTGTTGTCATGAGTTAACTACTCCTTTTAGAAGTACGGATGAGAAGCTTAAAGGGTTATGGAAAGAAGTTAGAAATATGGATGACAATAATATTACCTTGGAGAGAGTCGTTAGGGAAGAATATTCTCATCCAATCGATAAGAATATTTTTAGAAGAAAAGCAGAAGAAGAAATTATTTTATGTCTTAATTACAATGGTTTATATGGTTTGAACAACATAAATAAGCTTATGCAACTAGATAATTCAAATAGTGCTATAGAAATAGGTATATGGACATTTAAAAAAGGTGATCCTATATTATTTAATGGATCAGACAGATTTAAAATTTTATATAATAATTTAAAGGGAAAAATTTTAGATATTAAAGATAAAAAACATTATGTTCAGTTTATTATAGAGGTGGAGCTAAAGCTTACAGAAGTTGATGTAGAACAATATGATGACTTAAAATTGATAAGCAACATTGGATCTAAATCAATTGTTGAGTTTCCTGTGTATAGGCGAAAACCTTATGCTAGTGATCAGGATGAGGACACAAAACTTCATATGCTTCCATTTCAAATTGCATATGCTGTTTCAATTCATAAATCCCAAGGTCTTGAGTTTGATTCTGTAAAAATTGTTATTGCGGATGATTCTGAAGATAAAATAAACCATAATATATTTTATACGGCAATTACTAGGGCAAAAAATCACTTAACATTATATTGGTCTGCTGAAGTATGTAATAGAATTTTGGCTAAAATAAGACCTAAAAATAGCAATAAAGATTACGCCTTACTTAAAAGTAAATATGAAATATGAAAGAAATAAAAAAGAGTGACTAATTTCACTCTTTTTCCATATCTTTAAAAAATAGTTTAAAAAATTTTAAGCCAGGGTTTATAAGGCTTATTAAGATTTTTAAAATGAAATCAAGTCACTAGATTTGAAATTTATAAGCAATTATCCTATTATTAATAGAGGGATAATAATTTTATTATCTCTTTTATTTTGTTTTAATTATAGAACATATGTTTGACAAATAATATTTTATTTAATATAATGTAGTTGCAAACAATGAGATTACTGTTTTGATTATTTTTAAAATAGGTGATTTAAAACTCAGCTTAGAAAGCCTATTATGTAATAAGTACATTGCAACGGAGTGCTATATGAGAGACATAAAGTATTATGACAAT
>Ga0136596_1000623_pt1 | contig 17630 bp, 14 predicted proteins | sample AntRauTorcE11897_FD_101387 | JGI IMG/M metagenome (GOLD analysis project Ga0136596, IMG submission 101387) | Saline lake microbial communities from Rauer Islands, Antarctica - Metagenome Torckler E11 #897 | ecosystem: Environmental > Aquatic > Non-marine Saline and Alkaline > Saline | place... | reverse complement strand
CCTCATTTGAGCCTGCAGATGCAAACGCCAAATCAGGTCCATAAAAAAGCCGAAGAAGTACCACTCCTCCGGCTTAATTAAAATCACCTAAAATCTGTCAACATATTTTAGGACGAGACATTTAGTATAATTTTCATGGCGTATACTGAATTATTTTAATCACAGAGTACGCAAAGAAAGGCGTAAAGTTTATGAGAGATTACACTGATATTACAATCAAATTATCAGAAAAACGGCTGAGCTGATGAACCCAGTGCAATCTGTGATCTTATTGACCTTTGAATTCCGGTTTTCGTTTCTCCAAAAAAGCCTGAACCCCTTCGTTATAATCATCTGTTTCACCAGCTTCGGCCTGGAGTTTGGCTTCAAGTTTCATTTGTTCTTCAAGGTTATTTGAGAATCCAGCGTTGAAACCTCGCTTTGTGAGACCAAATCCTCGAGTGGGCATTTTGGCTAATTTTGAGGCAATAGCCTTTGCTTCTTCCATAAACTCATCAGCAGAATATGATTTCCATATCATGCCCATTTCAACAGCTTCTTTAGCGCTTACTTTCTCTCCCAAAAAAGTAAGTGCGGTAGCTCGTGCCAACCCGATCAACCTTGGCAAAATGTAGGTTCCTCCACTGTCAGGTATGAGTCCTATTTGGGAGAATGACTGTATAAACTTGGCTTCTTCGCTTGCGATCACAATATCACAGGCAAGAGCGATATTGGCTCCGGCACCTGCAGCTGTTCCATTTACGGCACAAACAACTGGCTTTTCCAGTTCCCGAATTCCTTTAATGATGGGAAGATAGGTGTGATACACGATCTCACTGAGATCTCGTTCCGGATCGTTAGAAACTTCTGTGGCTTCGGCTAGATCTTGTCCGGCACAAAAAGCCCTACCTGCCCCTGTGAGTAACACGCATCGAACCTTATTATCAGACTCAGCTTCCATCAAAGCTTCTTTCATTTGGCTGCCCATTTCAAAATTGAAGCTGTTTAGTTTATCGGGGCGGTTTAGGGTGATGGTGAAGATGCCGTTAATAAGTTCAGTAGTGATCACGGAATTGTGGGATTTAAGGATTACACAGATTTAGTTCGATTTTAATTTAGAGAATGGAAGCCTTATCACAAAAAGCGATCACAAATTTAATCTGAAAAGTTCAACGTAATCCGCGAAATCAATGGTCGTTAGATGCATTTAAAATGCTCGAAAGGCTGATCACAGTCGTTACAAAAATATTGTGATTTACATGCAGTAGATCCAAACTGACTTACTAATTCAGTTTCAAATGAATCACAAAAAGGGCAGGGGACAACTTTGGTGCTTGAGAGACTTTTTAGAAAATCATCCTCTTCTTCGGTTTTCTCAGGAGGAGCTATGCCATAGTCTTTGAGTTTAACTTTGGCTTCCTCAGTCATCCAGTCGGTGGTCCAGGTTTCAGCGAAATCCAGCTTTACAGTGAAATCTTCAACTCCACGTTCTTCAAGCTTTTCATGTACTAGCTTCTCAATGGCGTTCATGGCCGGACAGCCGGAGTATGTAGTCGTTATTTTAACCAATACTTTCCCACTCTCGTCAATATCAACATTACGTGCAATTCCCATCTCTACGATGTTAAGCACCGGAATCTCAGGATCGGTAACTTCCCTCAGGAAGTCCCAGATCTGTTTTTCGGTATGTAGTTGAAGGGTTGCCATATTAGTAATGAGATCTTAGATGTAAGATTTTAGACAGGGAAAATCTCACATCTCTTGTCTAAAATCTTAAGTCTTTTCTATTTCCACTCCGCTTCGGGATGCGAACGTCGCAGGAACTGCATTTGAGCAAGTAAGTGACCTAAATGCTCAGTATGAATTCCTTTTCTGCTGCCACTCATCATAAATTGATCCCAATCTGGAACCGTCAAAGTAGCTTCTTCCAATGTTTCCTTGACCAATTTCTTCCAATCATCCTTGAATTTCGATGAGTCAACTCCCAGCTTTTTCTTAACCATGAATTCATCCACTTCATCCATATAAAATAATTCACCTATGTACATCCAAAGCTCATCGAATGCTTCTTGAATTCGATCGTGACTTTCTTCGGTTCCATCTCCCAATCTTAAAACCCATTCACGTGAATGTCGCAGGTGGTATTTGATCTCTTTAAGGTGCTTACTCACCATTCCGGCAAACTGTTCATCTTTGGCTTCTTTTAACTGTTCGTATTGGAAGTAACTGAACGCACTGAATAAAAATTGCCGGGCAATGGTAAATCCAAAATCACCTTTAGGAAGTTCACAAAGCTGGAGGTTGGTGAAATCGCGATCATCTCTGAAATAGGCAAAATAGTCTTCATCATGCCCCTCATCTTCAATCTCTGCAGCATATTCATACAGAGCAGTAGCGTGACCGATCAAGTCTAAAGCCATATTGGCCATTGCAAGATCTTCTTCAAGCTGAGGCCCGTGCCCGCACCACTCTGACATTCGCTGACCTAAAATCAGACGGTCGTCTGCTAACCTCAATAAATAACTTAGGAAAGTTTCTTGTTCTGTTAATTTTTTGGTATCAGTAGTCATTATTTTAAATCAATTTCTTTTAGTTAATCGTTATTTGTGTAATGGTTAATTGGGAGATTCCCAATAGCGAATAACCATTAACTAATAACTAAGACCTTTTCTTAACGGCTCTTGGTACACTGTAAAATTGGGGATGCCGATATGGCTTGTCATTAGCCGGGTCAAAAAATGGGCCCATATCTTCAGGAGTAGAGGCAGTAATATGTTTTGATTCTACCACCCAAATGCTAACGCCTTCATTTCTTCGGGCATACGTGTCGCGCGCATTTTGGAGTGCCATTTCTTTATCTGCTGCGTGCAGACTGCCGGCATGTTCGTGAGGTTTTCCTGATTTTGGTTGGGTAAACACTTCCCAAAGAGGCCAATTATCTTTATTTGAATTGTTGTCTGACATTAAAATTCTTGATTTTGGATTAAGAAAGGATTTAGAACTCAGAAGCCAGAATATTCTGAGTTCTGACTACTGTATCCTGAATTCATTTTACGATGCTTTTTCTTGACTCAGTTTCTTCTTGCGGGCATATGCATTTGCAGCTTCAAGAACCCATTCACCATTCTCATGGGCAGCTCTTCGGGATTTAATGCGGTCGCGGTTCATGACACCATTCCCTTTAACCACGTTCCAGAATTCATCCCAGGGAATATCACCGAAATCCCAGTGTCCGGTCTCTTCATTGTATTCCAGATCCGGATCAGGAAGAGTGACGTCAATAGCTTCAGCTTCCATTACCATACGGTCTACAAAATGCTGACGTAGCTCATCATTGGTTTTTAATTTCACTTGCCATTTGATGAGTTCTGCGCTGTTAGGAGAATCGGAATCGTGAGGACCGAACATCATCAGGCTTGGCCACCACCAGCGGTTTACAGAATCCTGAGCCATTTTTTGTTGCTCAGGCGTTCCTGAAGCCATTTTGGCGAGCATCTCGTATCCTTGTTTTTTATGGAAGCTTTCTTCCTTACAGATACGGACGTTTGCTCGTGAATAAGGTCCATAGGAAGAACGCGCCAGCATGGTTTGATTTACTATGGCAGCTCCATCAACCAGCCAGCCGATCGCACAAATATCAGCATAGGTCATAGTTGGATAATTGAAAATGCTCGAATATTTAGCACTTCCATAAAGATATTGGTCTACAAGTTCACTGCGATCAATACCCAAAGTTTCCGTAGCACTGTATAAATAGAGACCATGCCCGGCTTCATCCTGAACTTTAGCAAGGAGCACCAGTTTTCTTTTTAATGATGGTGCCCGTTCTATCCAATTTCCTTCAGGGAGCATACCCACGATCTCAGAGTGAGCGTGCTGACTCATCATTCTAATTAATTGCTGGCGATACCGTTCCGGCATCCAGTCTTTTGGTTCAATTTTTTCTCCCGCATCGATGCGAGCTTGAAATTCGTCTAACTTTTCTTGATTCTCCATATGGAAGCGCTTTTTTATTTTGTAAATTAAACAAACCAACATTTACAATCATTCAGAAGATACTTTAAAACTCACTAAAATTCTGAATCGTATAAATTGGAAATTCAATAAATAAAATTGAAGTAATGGCTGAATCACAAGGCACCCTAAAGCGACCTGTTGAAGAAAAATTTGATGATCACCTTGGTTTGCAAGATGTGGATTATGTAGAACATTATGTGAGTAACGCTAAACAGGCGGCTCATTACTACATCACTACCTTTGGGTTTGAACTGAAGGCCTACTCTGGATTGGAGACCGGTGTTCGGAATCGGGCTTCCTATTATTTGGAGCAGGGTAATATTCGTTTTGTTCTTTCTGCGCCCCTGAACAGTGATTCTCCGATCTCAAAATTTGTGCATCGGCATGGAGATGGGGTTAAGGATATTGCCATGCATGTGGAAGATGTGGACCGTGCTTACAATGAGTCGGTAAAACGTGGTGCCGAGCCGGTTACCGAGCCTTATGATATGAAGGATGAACATGGAACCATTCGCAGAGCGGCTATCAAAACCTATGGCGATGTGATTCACTCTTTTATTGATCGTTCAAATTATAAAGGACTTTTTATGCCGGGATTTCAGCCGAAAGAAAGCCTGATCAAATCAGAATCGGTTGGCGTTCAGTTTGTGGATCATTGTGTGGGGAATGTGGAACTGGGACAAATGGAGCGGTGGGTAGATTTTTACCGTGATGTACTTGGCTTTACGCAATACATCAGCTTTGATGATAAAGACATTTCCACTGAATACTCTGCTCTTATGAGTCGTGTGATGGCCGGCGGAAGAGGCATGATCAAATTCCCCATAAACGAACCGGCGGATGGGAAGAAAAAATCTCAGATCGAAGAGTATCTCGATTTCTTTCAAGGCCCCGGCGTGCAGCACGTAGCTATGTTATCAGGAGATATTATTGACACCGTTAGTAAGCTTCGTGATCGAGGAGTTGAATTCCTGAAAGTACCGACTACTTATTATGAAGAATTAGAAGACCGGGTAGGTAAGATCGATGAACCCCTCGATAAGCTTGAAGAGCTCGGTATTTTGGTAGACAGGGATGATGAAGGGTATTTACTGCAAATTTTCACCAAACCTGTTGTTGATCGGCCAACGTTATTCTATGAGATAATTCAGCGTAAAGGTGCCCGTGGTTTCGGAAAAGGAAATTTCAAAGCCCTCTTCGAAGCTATCGAACGCGAACAAGACCTTAGAGGCAATCTTTGATTAATTTTAAATGTAGAATGTTAAATGGACATGAAGCCATTTAAGATTTAAAAATTCAAAATTTAACATTATGTACTATCACGCATTAGGGAAGATCCCGCATAAACGTCATACGATATTTCGAAGAGAGGATGGCGAGCTATATACTGAGGAGCTGTTTGGGGCTGAGGGATTCCATGGTAATAGTTCGCTTCTATATCATCACAATATGCCAACCCGAGTCATCAAGGTTGAGGAGGGTGCAGAGATCAACGTCAAAAAAGCGGATGAGAAGACACTTCGTCACCGCCTTTTGAAGACCAAAGATGTTCCCGCCGGGGGAGATCCTATTACCGGGCGGAAAGTGCTGATGTTCAATAATGATATTCAAATTGGTGTGGCACGGCCCACTGGAAAAATGGACTATTTCTATCGAAATGGAGAGCATGATGAGCTTCTATTCATTCACGAAGGAGAAGGACACATTCAATCTGTGTTTGGTCGACTAGATTTTGGATATGGAGACTACATCTTCCTCCCTCGCGGTACTACTTACCAGATGAATTTCGAGTCGGATGAAGCCCGGTTTCTTTTTGCGGATTCTACTGGTCCGATTGATTTTCCAAAACGTTACCTGTCTGAAATGGGGCAGTTCATGGAGAATTCCCCGTTTTGTGAGCGGGATTTCCGGTTGCCTTCCGAGCAGTTATTCTTTCCTGAAGAGGGTGAGTTTGAAGTTCGTATAAAAAAAGGGGGACGATTCCATCATTATACCTTCGATCATCATCCCTGCGATGTAGTAGGCTGGGATGGTTATCTATATCCGTGGATATTCAACATCAAAGATTTTGAGCCTATCACCGGGCGTATTCATCAGCCGCCACCGGTACATCAGACTTTTAGGGGACATAATTACGTGGTGTGCAGTTTCTGTCCACGTAAATTCGATTATCACCCCGAATCCATTCCGGCACCTTACAATCATTCCAATGTAGATTCAGACGAGATGATCTATTATGTGGAAGGAGATTTCATGAGCCGCGAAGGCATTGGTTATGCAGATATCACATTGCATCCAGGCGGAATTCCCCACGGTCCTCAACCCGGTAAAGCTGAAGCGAGTATCGGTGCTGAAGAAACAGACGAGTATGCCGTGATGATCGATACCTTCCACCCAATGTATGTAACAGAAGAAGCGATGCGCCTGGATGATCCGAGCTATCCTTACTCATGGCTCGAAGACAAGTAGAAGGTTTTTCTTTTTGTTAGTGAGAAGGTTTTTTGGGTTGTATTTGTATTCATTCTGTCCCGATTTTAGTCGAACAGGAGTTTTTATATAAAGAGAATGGCAACAAAGTCTTTATTTAGTCGTAAATGGATTGGTAATACATCAGGATTTACAATTGCTGATGGTATTTCATTCTATTTGCTCTTATCATAAAGCTACTGATCAAAGAAGGGTATTTTAATTAATTAAGTTATGAAAATTGTGAATTTTAAAGCTGAGATCTTTTCAAAAGGTATAAAGTTAGTATTGGTGTTTATTCTGTTTGCGGGTGTATCTGCATGCAAAAGCAGTCAAGGTGTTTCGGATCAGGATGATACAGTTACTGAGAAGTCAGACTCTACTGAAGAGCTGGAAAGATTATACTGGGCACGACAGGATAGTGCCAAAATGAACTTTACTGAAGCCGACTCTGAGTTCATGACCGGAATGATAGCCCATCACGCCCAGGCACTTATAATGTCTCGCCTGGCTCCTGAAAATGATGCCAGTTCTCAGATACAAACTCTTGCTGCACGAATCATTAATGCGCAAAAGGATGAGATCAAGTCTATGCAGACATGGTTAAAAGATCGTGGTCAACCGGTACCCGAAGTACATATTGATGGATTGAATTTAATGATCCATGGACTGGGAGATCATCATCAGCATATGGATCACACGAATATGGTTGGAATGTTATCACCGGAACAACTGCAGGAGTTATCTGAAGCTAAAGGAGAAGATTTTGACCGGCTATACTTAAAGTATATGATCCAGCATCATAATGGAGCAGTTGTTATGGTTGATAAACTTTTTAGCACTGATGGAGCTGCTCAGGATGAGGGAGCGTTCCGCTTAGCTACCGATATTCAGGTTGACCAAAAAACAGAAGTGGCGCGTATGCAACTTATGCTCGATGAGATGACCGCCTCTAATTAATTCACAAAAGATATTTTCTATAAGAACTCAAAATAATTACATCAACAATAATCAATATCAATAACTCTATGACTAAATCAGATACAAGTAAAAGGTCAGCCTTGATAAGCAGGTCTTTCAAAATACTATCCATGATGGTTCTTGCAGTGGTTGTTGGTGCTTACGGTTGTTCATCTTCTTCTATGATGGATGACTCCTCAGCATCTACAGACCCGGCTATTGAACCAATTCCAATGTCGCAAGTAACCCCTCCAAGTCCTGATCCACGGGTAGGATTGAAAGCCGGACTTTTTGACGCTGAAGAAGCGATCTGGAACTTAAACTTCCTTTCACAAACACCGCCACCTGAAAATTTTGTGGGTGTGACAAACTCTGATCTGGCATTCAAAGATAATTATGCTTTTCAGGGAAATTATAATGGTGTGATCGTTTGGGATGTAACCAATCCAAGATCACCTGAGTTAGTTGTAGATTACCTCTGCCCTGCTTCACAAAGTGATGTTTCTGTGTATGGAAACCTGATGTTTGTTTCCGGTGAAGGCTTTGGCGGCCGGCTCGATTGTGGAACTGAGGGAGTTCAAACTTCAGTAAGTCAGGAGCGTCTCCGTGGTATCCGAATTTTTGATATCACAAATGTAGAGGAGCCTGAATACATAGCGAATGTTCAAACTTGCCGTGGTTCTCATACGCACTCGGTATTGAAAGATCCGAATGATGATGAAAATGTTTACATCTATGTTTCTGGTTCAGCACCGGTTCGTCCTACAGCAGAAATGCCCGAATGTGTAAATGCAATGCCGGAAGATGATCCCAACTCTTCATTGTTTAGAATTGAAGTTATCAAAGTGCCACTGAATAATCCTGAGGATGCAGCAATTGCAAGTTCTCCAAGAATTTTTGAGGATCTTCAAGCTGCTCCTACTCACGGTCTTGCTCCGGCTGATATGGAAAGAATTCGTGAAGCAGAAGAGCAAGGTGCTTTTGTCGTAGAGATCGGCGGAACACCCCGAGTGCTTCCTGATCGTTTTGTAAATCAGCTTATAGGTAATGTAATGCAAGAGCGTGGTAATGAAACAGGTGAGCCTACGGCTGCTGACAGTGCCGCACTCAGAGAGCAACTACCTGATATGATCGCCCAAATGTTCGGAGGTGGAAATGATGCTGAAGAACGAGGCCCTAACCAGTGCCACGATATTACCCTTTACCCTGAGATCGGCCTGGCTGGCGGTGCTTGTGAAGGATACGGTCTGCTTCTTGATATCAGTGATCCTGTGAATCCTAAACGAATTGATGCAGTAGCTGATTCTAACTTCTCATACTGGCACTCTGCTACATTCAGCAATGATGGTAAGAAAGTATTGTTTACAGATGAGTGGGGCGGTGGCGGACAGCCAAAATGCCGTGAAACTGATCCTTATGAGTGGGGTGCTAATGCGCTTTTCACTATCAATGATGACATGGAAATGGAATTCCAGAGTTACTATAAACTCCCTGCTCCACAAACCGAGTTGGAGAATTGTGTCGCTCACAACGGTTCTCTGATCCCGATTCCTGGACGTGAAATTATGGTTCAATCTTGGTATCAGGGTGGAATTTCAGTATTCGACTGGACCGATGCCTCAAACCCGGTTGAGATCGCATTCCACGATCGCGGACCTACCGACTCAACCCGAATGGGAAGTGGCGGAAGCTGGTCAGTGTATTGGTATAATGGAATGATCATCAACTCTGAGATCGCTCGCGGTTTGGATATTTTTGAATTGGCAGCAAGTCCATATATCACTCAAAATGAAATAGATGCTGCGAATACGGTTAAACTTGATTATCTGAATGCGCAGGGACAACCCATGTTCAAATGGCCAACTACGTACGCATTGGCTAAAGCTTATGTTGATCAGCTTGATCGTGATAATGGCTTAAGCGATAACCATATTAATTCGTTAAGAGCAGGTTTATCTCAAGCTCAAAGAACAGGTAATGCTTCTATGCTTACCGATCTTGCCGGTGAAATTGAAGGCAATGCAAGTTCTTCGGCTCAGGCAGATAAAGTTCAAAGCCTTGTGAAGGTCATGCGTGATCTTGCTTCTATGTAATAAGCTGAATTTTTAGTTTAAGCATATTTAAGATCCTGATTCGGTGTAAACCGGGTCAGGATTTTTTTGTTAAAAAGGGTATGCACCATCGAAAATCTTGCACCTGTGGATATTCATCTACATATTCCGCCCCATCAATTCAAATTCAAAAACAACATGATGAAAAAAACGTTACCACTCTTCCTTTTTATTTTAGTTGCTTATACACAGAGCTTTGCACAAAATTACCCACATATTCTGCCAATGAAAGAACGGGCAGCGGTAATCGATGATCTGTTAAAAGATAAAGTTCAAAATGTATTGCCTGAATTGATGGAACGTACCGGAATTGATATGTGGGTGGTCGTTTCCCGGGAATACAATGAAGATCCTGTGATCAAAACTTTACTCCCTGCTACCTGGCATGCTGCCCGCCGCCGAACTATTTTGGTTATGAATAATCTTGGAAACGGAAATGTTGAAACATTCGCGGTTGCCAGATATGATGTAGGTGAGATGTTTAAACGTGCCTGGGATCCTGAATCAGAACCTGATCAGTGGAAAAGGCTGGCAGATCTCATCAAAGAAAAAGATCCTGAAACTATCGGGATCAATATCTCAGAGATATGGGGTCATGCCGATGGGTTGGTTGTTACAGATCATGAAGAAATGAAAGCAGCTATTGGTGAAAAGTATGCGAGTCGATTGGTTTCAGCAGAAAAGCTGGCGGTGGGTTGGCTCGAAACCCGTACGGAAAAAGAGATGCAGATCTATCCGCAGATCGTTCGCATTGCACATGAAATAATTGCGGAAGGATTTTCAGATCGTGTCATTCAGCCGGGAGTAACAACAACTGAGGATGTAGTTTGGTGGTTTCGTGAAAGAGTAAAGGAGCTGAAACTGACCACTTGGTTCCATCCGAGTGTTTCCATTCAGCGGGCAGACCCTGAGTCTTTTGATCACTTAAGAACTTTTGACAGCCGCCCCGGAGAAAATCTGATCATGCCCGGAGATCTGTTGCACGTAGATTTTGGGATCAAATACCTTCGCTTGAATACTGATACTCAGCAACATGCCTACGTACTACGTCCAGAGGAAACAGAAGTACCCGAATATTTGAGAAAAGCATTCGAAAATGGAAACCGTGTACAGGATATCTTCACTGATAATTTCGAAGAAGGCAGAACCGGGAATGAGGTCTTGGCAATGTCACTGAAACAAGCTAAAGATGAAGGCCTCAAGCCAAGTATTTATACTCATCCGATCGGTTATCATGGTCATGCAGCAGGGACTACATTAGGGATGTGGGACCAACAAGATGGTGTTCCCGGCGATGGTGATTATCCACTGCATTTAAATACAGCATACTCTATTGAATTGAATAATGCTACCTACATCGAAGAATGGGGTAAGGAAATACGAATCATGCTGGAAGAAGATGGATATTTTGACAGTACCGGACATTGGTATATTGACGGGCGTCAGCGTGAGATCATGATGATCCCAAGGGTATCTGCTACACAATGAGATAGTTAAACCAAACTATAGGGTGGTATCCTATGCAGTTCAATACCTTAGAAGAAAAGATCGCAAACGCCAGAAGTATTTCTGAATATCATCCTGATCTTGAGGTTGATTATAAAAGCCTTTTAGAAAGAGGGATCGGAAGTGAAAAGGTTTATTTGACGTATCGCGATGCTAACCAAAAAAGAACAGAGATCACTTATCGTCAATTTTACGAGTATGTGTTAAATACAGCTCGATTCTATCAGTCAAGAGGACTAAATGAAGGCGATAAAATTGCCACGATCTCCCACAATCACTGGCATACGGTAGTACAATATTTTGCAGCATGGTTCTGTGGATTGGTGGTGGTTCCTGTCAATTTGGGAGAAGATGATAATCGCGTAGCATACATACTTGAGAATGCCGAAGTAAAACTGGCTTTGGTTCGTGATGAGTACACTGAGCGAATTAGCGCCATCATTAAAAGTGAAAAGAAGTTATCAGATGTGGAAGTAGTTAAGTGTGATGATAATGTAGAAAGCTTTTCAAATTCAGAAGGTGAGTTGGTTGATCCTGAAATTGACATGGAATCTGAAGCACTGATTGTGTTTACATCAGGGACCACCGGAAGACCAAAAGGTGTTGTTTTAACTCAACGTAATTTACTTGAAGATGCAAGAACTATTTCTCATTGGCACAACATTGATGGTCAAACAAAAATGATGTGTGTCCTGCCCATCCATCACGTAAATGGAACCGTGGTTACGATGATAACACCGTTCTTTGCAGGAGGATCAACCGTACTTAATCAAAAATTCAGTGCGGGTCATTTCTTTGAGTCTATCGAAGAAGAGCAAGTGCAAATCGTTAGCGTGGTTCCAACGCTGCTTCAGTACCTCACGAATTATTATGAAGACAAAGAGACTCCAAAGTCAGAGCAATTCAGGCATATCATTTGTGGGGCGGGGCCACTGACAGTACAAGTAGCTCAGAGATTCGAAGAGAAATTTGGGGTTCCTGTCATTCATGGTTACGGCCTTTCGGAAACAACGTGCTACTCCTGTTTTTTCCCTATCAATCAACCCAAAAAAGAACATAATAAGTGGATGCGAGATTTTGGATATCCAAGCATTGGTATTCCGGTTCCAGCAAACGAAATGGATGTTCAGGACGAAAATGGAAATTCTGTGCCGGATGGAGAACGCGGAGAGATTGTGATCCGGGGTGTAAATGTGATGAAGGGTTATTTCAACAACCGTGAAGCAAATGAATCAGCCTTTAAAAATGGATGGTTTAGAAGTGGAGATGAAGGTTTTATCAAAAAAGATAAAGAAGGAAAAACCTACTTTTTTATCACAGGAAGATTAAAGGAATTGATCATTCGCGGAGGAATAAATTTGGCTCCGCTCGAAATTGACGAAGTCATCAATAAAGCACCGGGAGTAAAAGCAGGAATCGCTGTTGGCTTTGAGAATGATTGGTATGGAGAGGAAGTGGGTGCTTACGTTCAATTAAAAGAAGGAAAGAAAAAAAACGAACAAGCCATTCTGGATTTTTGTCAGAAACATCTGCCATTTTCAAAAGCCCCGAAAGTCGTCGTATTTGGAAAAGAACTACCGGTCACATCTACCGGCAAATACCAGCGGTTAAAAGTGGCGCATTTGTTTGAAGAGTGGAAAGACGTTCAGTTTAAAAAATGAATAACTTTAAATGTTGAATGTTAAATGGCTCCCTCATTTAACATTCAACATTTAGCATTTAAAATTACCTATTCACCACCGCCAGGGTACACCGAGAAGTGCAAACAAGTTTATCCTTCTGATCCCGAAGCTCACATTCCCAAACCTGGATTTTTCTGCCAACATGAATTGGTTTAGCTGTTCCGGTTACTTTCCCTCCCATTTTTACCGACCGGATGTGATTGGCATTGATCTCGACACCAACTACCGTTTTCTCTGTTCCGTCCAGTAAAAACCATCCACCCACCGAGCACAATGTCTCTGCCAACGCTACCGAAGCTCCGCCATGTAAAACTCCAAAAGGTTGCACCGAATTCTCATTTACCGGCATTGTAGCTACAAGTTTATCCTTTGCGACGTGTATAAATTCCATTCCGAGTGCATGCCCCATATGCTTATGCTTGAAGTTGAAGTAGATTTCAGCTTTTTCTTGGAGGGAATCTTCAATAAACATAAAACTTGAATTTGATTAACGGTGTTAAGTTATTAAAATAAAGGTATGGAATCGCTTTCAAATGAATTTTGAAAGTGTATCTTACTCATTATCCGCGAATATGATAGGAAAATATTATGAAATACGATCCAACAACAATTTTATCGGTAGTAGAACAAGGTTTCGAAAAAAATAATACCGGGATCTATTCCGCTGTTAAACGAAACGGGGAATGGATAGAAACAACCATTGATGATTTTAAACAAATGGTGCGAGCCCTTGCTCTTGGATTATATGAATTAGGGGTACGTAAAGGAGATAAAGTCTCACTCCATGCCGAGAATTCCACAGAATGGCTAATTATTGATCAGGCTATTCTTTCTCTTGGTGCTGTTGTGGTTCCTATCTACACCACGCAACCTGGAGAGCAGATCAAATATATTTTGGAAAACTCTGAAACGAAAGTTCATTTTGTTTCAAATGATGAAGTATTCGCAGAGACAAAACCTCTCGTAAAAGGGATAAAAAATATAGAGGCGGTAATATCGATCCTTGGCTCCGATCATAAAAAACTAAAAACGCTTGATGGGATACTTGAACTGGGGCATAAAAAAGGAGAGGAGGATCCGTCTTTGTTTGAGAAACTTAGGAATGAAGTTGAGCCCGAAGACTTGGCTACTCTGATATATACCTCCGGAACAACGGGTGTGCCAAAAGGAGTAATGCTAACTCATAATAACATAGCCGGAAATGCACTTGCGGCCCATGAGATCTTCCCTTTTGACACCGATGACTATGATGAACCCAAAGTGCTGTCCTATTTGCCACTTGCACATATGTTTGAACGAACAGCATCATATATTTACGCTTACGTTGGTGTTCCTCCCTACTACGTTGAAGATGTGGATCAGATCAAAGATGACTTTGCTTCTGTAAAACCGATCTACCTGGTTACGGTACCGAGATTGCTTGAGAAGATTGTAACCGGCATCAAAGTGAAGGGGCAGGAAATGAGCGGCATCAAAAAGCAGCTGTATTACTGGGCAGTGAATTTAGCTGAGGAATACGATCCTGAAAATCCACCTTCAAATTGGAAATGGAAGATCGCAGATAAGTTGGTTTATGGAAAGATCCGTGAACTTTTTGGAGGTCGCATGGTAGGATTTAATGTGGGTGGAGCCGCACTTTCACCAAATATAGCCCGGTTTATAAATGGAATCGGAATCTATTGCGGATTGGGATACGGTCTTACCGAAACATCCCCAGTTTTAACCGGGCCACCAAAAGGTGAATTACGAATTGGTTCTTCAGGAAAAACCATTGCAGATGTAGAGATCAAGATCGCAGAAGATGGGGAGATCCTTGCCAAAGGTCCATGCATTATGAAGGGCTATTATAAAATGCCGGAGAAGACGGAAGAAGTAATTGATGATGAAGGCTGGTTCTATACCGGAGATATTGGTCACCTTGATGAAGATGGATGGCTGTTTGTGACCGACAGGAAAAAATCTCTATTCAAGTTGTCAACCGGTAAATATGTTGCGCCGCAACCTATCGAAAATGCACTGGTGAACAGTGGGTTTATTGAACAGGCTGTAGTTGTAGGAAGTGAGCATAAATTCTGTGGTGCACTCATTGTGCCCAACTGGGAAAACATGAAAAAAAGGTTTGAGACCAAAGGACATGAATTCCCAAAAGAAAATATCACCGAAAATGAATTTGTTGTCAAACGTATCCAGAAAGAAGTAGATAAGGTGAATGAAGATCTCTCAAAATGGGAAAAAGTGAAGCGTTTTAAAATATTAGAAGATCAGTTTACGATCGAGGATGGGGAGATCACTCCAACCTTAAAGGTTAAGCGCAATGTCATCAATGAGAAATACAAAGAACAGATCGAAGCTATTTACGACGATGAAAATTCATAAGATCTGCACCTAATTTGAACACAGATAATGTGTTGAGACCAAGTTATAATTGAAAATTTATTAAGTGGTTAGAAATGAGTAAGAGAAGATATTCTATCAAGAAGGTAGCAGTGTTAGGATCAGGGGTTATGGGAAGCCAAATTGCAACCCATTGCGTAAATGCGGGGCTCGATGTCGTATTGTTGGATCTAAAATCTGATGATGGGAACAGGCCGAATAAAACGGTAGAAGAGAGCTTGCAGAAAACATCAAAAATGAAACCGGCACCATTTGGGAAACCTGAATTTTCTAAGCGTATTGAAATTGGGAACTTTGAAGATGATTTCGATAAACTAAAAGATGCCGACTGGATCTGTGAGGTCATCATTGAAAAAATGGATATCAAAAAAGATATGATGTCGCGCATTGATGACATTCGTAAACCGGAAACGATCGTAAGTTCTAATACTTCCGGTTTACCCATTGGGGAGATCAGCGAAGATTGCAGTGAGGATTTTATGGCTCATTTCTTAGGAACGCACTTCTTTAATCCGCCCCGGTATATGAAACTTTTAGAGGTGATTCCAACAGAATCGACCTCAGATGAAGTAACTGAATTCATGCATCGTTTTTGTGAAAAAGCGCTTGGTAAAGGCGTGGTGATCTGTAAGGATACGCCAAATTTTATAGCCAATCGTGTTGGTATCTTTTCTATAGCTAACATCATGCCTTATTTTTTCAATGGCGAATTTCGGGCAGAAGAAATCGATCTGCTCACTGGAACGCTTACAGGTTATTCCAAGGCTGCAACCTTTAGAACGGCGGATATGGCGGGGCTTGATGTAACCAATCACGTAGCCAAAAATCTCTATCCCTCCATTCCCCATGATGAAATGCAGGAGACATTCGATCTGCCAGATCAGTTTCAAAAAATGGTAGATGAGGGAATGATCGGAAATAAAGCGGGCAAGGGCTTTTACACAAAGAAAGACGGTGAATACCTGGTGCTTAATTCAGAGACCTTTGAGTTCGAATCACAACAAAAGCTGGAAGATCCGGTATTAAAAGAAGCCAACGAGATCAAAGGCACGGACGAGCGCCTTAAGTTTTTGGTGAATGCTGACGGTAAGATCGGGGATTTTTTATGGAACGTTCACCGCGATCTGTTGATGTATGCTGCAAGCCGAATACCTGAAATAACTGATTCGCCACTTTCTATAGATCGTGCAATGCATTGGGGCTTTAACTGGGAAATGGGTCCTTTCGAGCGATGGGATGCTTTGGGGATTCAAGAAACAGCTGACCGAATTGAGAAAGAAGGAAAAGATGTACCGGAAATGATTTCCGAGATGCTGGATGCGGGAGTTACATCTTTCTACAGAGATGGACAAGTGTATGATCCGGTTTCGAAATCGATGACAGATATTCCGCCGGAAGCAAAAGGAGAAATTAAGGTCAAAAGCCTTCGTAAAGCTAAAGGTCCGGTCATGGAAAATGGCAGTGTCACTCTTCATGATATGGGTGATGGAGTGGCTCTTTTTGAATTCCATACGCCTCATTCCACCTTGGGAGCTGAGTTAGTGCAATCGCTTTATGAATCTCTAGATACTGTTAAAAAAGATTTTGATGCTTTGGTGATCAGTCATGATGCCGATAATTTTGCCTTCGGAGCGAATTTGAAAGAAGCACTTACTGCCAAGCAAAACGGAGATTGGGATAGCGTAGTGAAAGCTGTAAATAATTTCCAGAAAACTGCCGTTGCGTTACGAAATGCTTCATTTCCGGTAGTGGCAGCACCGTTTGGCAAAACGCTGGGAGGAGGAGTCGAATTTTGTCTCTATTCTGATAAAGTGGTGGCGCATCATGAATTGTATATGGGCTTGGTTGAAGTTGGTGTTGGTCTAATTCCAGCCGGTGGAGGAACCACTGAACTTCTACGACGGGCTATGAATAAACTGGAAGGGGAAGCCGATCCGGTGCCATTTATCAGAGAAGTATTTATAACGATCGGAATGGCTAAGGTTTCGGAAAGTGCACATCTTGCCAAAGAGCTCGGCTACCTACAGCCATCTGATACCATCGTGATGAACCGTGATCTTCTTATTAAAACAGCAAAAGAAGAAGCCTTGAATTTGGTTCAAGCAGGATATCGTTCTCCTGCAGAAACACCGATAAAAGTACTTGGGAAAACGGCGTTAGCCGCTATGAAACTGATGCTCCACGTAATGCATGAAGGGAAGTTCATAACTGACTATGATCAGGTAGTGGCAGAGCGGGTGGCTTATGTGCTTGCCGGTGGAGACCTGAGTGAAGCTCAGGAAGTACCTGAATCGTACCTGCTGAAACTAGAGCGGGAAGCTATCCTCGAATGTCTGCAAGATGATAGAACCCTGGCCCGAATGGAGCACATGCTGAAGAAGGGGAAACCACTTAGAAATTAAAAATTCAAAATTGAGAATTTAAAATTATGTCTAAAAGAGAAGCATACATCGTATCAGCAGCACGAACTCCTTGTGGTAAAGCAAATAAAGGTTCATTGAGGTTTACCCGTCCT